>Ga0100377_1000399_pt1 | contig 36908 bp, 30 predicted proteins | sample CryGeymeta201501_FD_83664 | JGI IMG/M metagenome (GOLD analysis project Ga0100377, IMG submission 83664) | Groundwater microbial communities from Crystal Geyser aquifers in Utah, USA - Crystal Geyser metaG 2015-01 | ecosystem: Environmental > Aquatic > Deep subsurface > Groundwater | place: USA... | reverse complement strand
TGTTTTTTATGTATTCGACCATTATGATGAACTCTGGGGGACATGGCTGAAAAAGTTCAAAGCTCTGGGTGAGGAAATGAATAGCATTAAGGTCCCGGCAGAATTCCCGAAGTTTGAGTCGGACGATACCGTACTTCCTGAACCAAGAGGCTATTATACTTCATATGATGTAATCAATGCCTGGGATAAACTTGTCGATTTAATGATCAAAGGGTGGCAATATCATTTCCAATACCTAAACCTGGCTTATCTTGCCTATTTAATGTTTGCAGACATTTGTCGGAAGCTCTTCCCCGGACTCAGTGAAAGCACCATCGGGAAGCTCGTGGCTGGCGCCTATGTCCAGATGTTCCGACCGGAAGAAGAGTTATGCAGGCTTGCCCGCCTGGCAGCAGCGGTACCAGCCGTTTCAAAGATCCTGAAGAACGATATTCCTGCGGATAAGAAGATCGAGTCATTGAGAAAGACCGCTGAAGGAAATGACTGGTTGGTAGAATATGAAAAATCGAAAGACCCATGGTTCTTTGTCTCCTGTGGGAGTGGATGGTTCCATTATGAAGGGAGCTGGACGACGAAGCCGGAGATTCCTTTTGGATATCTGAAGGGAGATATTGAAAGAATCGAAAAAGGAGAAAAGATTGAGAGGGATGTTCCAAGCATTGACAAAGCGAGGGCAGAACTGGCTGAAGAATATAGAAAGCTCATCAAAACCGATGAGGATAGAAAATCTTTTGATGATACCTATAAAGCCGTCCGAACAATCTATAAATATGCGGAGGATCATCTCTTCTGGGTGGAACACTGGTTCCATACGATATGGTTTGACAAGGTTAGAGAGTTTGGTCGCCTCCTTGTGAAGTCTGGAATGTTGAAAGGAGTCGATGATATCTATCTCTTCAACCGATTTGAAGTCCCCTTAATCATGGAAGATATGGCAACGACATGGGCACTGGGTGAAGGTGTTCCTTCAAGGTTCCAATACTGGCAGGCCAAAGCAGAAAAGAGAAAGAAGATATTGGAAGCGGCAAAGAAATGGAATCCTATGCCTGGCCTTGGAACACCACCTGAGGAGATTGCAGAACCCTTTACAGTGATGCTCTGGGGAATTACAACGGAGAAAGTTCAGGATTGGCTAAAAGGGATGGCCGTTGTTCCAACCGAGGTGACCGAACTGAAAGGCTTTGCCTCTTCGGCAGGTATTGTTGAAGGAAGGGTGAGGGTTGTTAAACTTCTTGAAGAAATTACCAAGATCCAACAAGGTGAAATCCTTGTTTGCCCAACCACAAACCCTGCCTGGGCTCCAGTCTTCACCAAAATAAAAGCGTCCATTACAGATATTGGCGGTTTAACCAGCCATGCTGCGATCGTATGTAGAGAATATGGTGTCCCATCGGTCACCGGCACAGGAATAGCTACTTCTGTGCTCAAGACGGGTGATACGGTAAAGGTGGACGGTAATACAGGGATAGTGAAAATATTGAAGAGAGCATAAGGAAGAGATTGTAAGGGTATCAGGTTATCAAAAAATAAGGGTGCAGGATATCAGGGTATCAGGAGACCAGGAAAACCAGAAGACGAAAATGCTCGACCCTGATATCCTGATATCCTGATATCCTGATATCCTGATATTCTGGTATCCTGTAAAGGGGTTTGCAGTGCCTTACACATTATGGTTTGATAAGGCTGGGAAGGAAGCTATTGGACTTGTTGGAGGGAAAAATGCTAGCCTCGGTGAGTTGATCACGGCCGATATCCCAGTTCCACCCGGTTTTTCTGTTACCACCGAAACCTATGGTGAGTTCCTCAGTGGAGGGGGACTGAAGGAAAAGATCGAAAGCCTCCTTTCCAAAATTGACATTCAGGATGTTTCTTCTTTGGAGAATGTAAGCAAAGTGATCAGGCAGCTCATGGCTGAAGCCACATTTTCAAAGAGAATTGAGGAGGAAATAAGTTTTAATTATCAAGCTCTGGCTCAGGTAGTCGATGTCCCCGACTTACCTGTGGCTGTGCGTTCAAGCGCCACGGCTGAAGATTTGCCAGGGGCAAGTTTTGCCGGACAGCAGGATACCTTTCTCTGGGTACAAGGAAACGATGAAGTTCTGGAAAAAGTTAAGTTATGCATGGCGAGCCTTTTTACGCCACGCGCCATTTCTTATCGAATAAAAATGGGATTTCCTCATGAGAAGGTGTTGATCAGCGTGGGTGTCCAGAAGATTGTAGATGCAAGAGCGGCAGGGGTGATGTTTACCCTGAATCCTACCAATGGAGATCCATCGAAAGTGGTGATCGAAGGGAATTGGGGACTGGGAGAGACCGTCGTTTCAGGGATTTGTAACCCGGATAAATTTGTTGTGGACAAGGTGACCAAGGAGATAGGAAGAACAATCTCCCTGAAAGAATGTGAATGTATCTACGATCCTGTGAGAGGGGGGGTTGCCCATGTGGATACCCCTCCCGAACGGCGGGAAATCCCTTGCATCGAAGATCAAGAAATCCTTGAATTAGCAAGGTATGCAAAAAGAGTAGAAGGATATTATGGCTGTCCACAGGACATCGAATGGGCCATTGATAAACAAAAACCCTTTCCCATGAATATTTTTATGGTTCAAAGCCGGCCCGAAACGATATGGAGCCAGCAGAAAAAGGAGCCCGTCCTCGGAAAGAAAAGCGCCTACGAACTTCTGATGGAGAAGGCTTTACAACGTGTAAAAATTAGCTCCTGAGGCACTGAGTCGATAAGTCCGACTCCTTTCAGTTACCTCGGTAAAAACCTACAGGAAATCAATGAAAGTCGACGGAAGAGAAGGGTTCCAATTTTTAAATGTCGAGGAGATTAAATCTCCTCGCTAACAGAAGGAGGTAAATTTTATGGGAAATGAAAAACCACCAGAAAAGATCGGCATCGGTCCCCTTGGAAGAGGGGGAGGACTCATTCAATTTATTGTTTTCACTGTTATCGGGATTGTCATATTCGTCTACTGCATCTCTCCAGAATCTATTGTTCTGAAAATCATCCCTGCCACACTCATTATGCTCATCGCCCTCGGCCATTTGGTCCTATTGGGTGATAATTGGCCATGGGCGCCTCCGGCGGGAAATTGGACGCCTGCCAAATCCCGTCTCATTCCGGGAATTGGGATGACTATCCTTTGGGCCATTTTCACTTTTGCTATATTGCTCTTTATGAAATTCATCTATCCCAAATGGCCAATAGGCCCGCTTTACCTTTGGTTTGGAGTCATTGGATTCTGGGCCACGCTCCTTTATGGAGTGAACTGGGGAGGATGGCCTTTTAAGGGTAAACTCCATCCCTGGGGAACAATGGCAGCCAGTTTCATTATTGTAATGGTTGTTTCAATCCTCATCTGGAATTTCTTAACCAATCTTGATGGAACACCTCTTGCGGATACTCCAATCAATCATAAGGGCCCCCTCAATGTGAACTGGCTGACAGGATACCTCGTCTGGTCTATCGCCTGGTTCTTCGTCTTCAGTCCTGTCTTCACCACCCAAGGATCGCCCTTTGCCAAATGGGGTCATCCGGGCGCTGCGATTGGTCAGACTATTCTTGCGCACATTTTAGGGTATATCTTTTGGAAAGGGAGCTTAGGTCTTGGTCTCAGCCCAACCTTCTCTTTTGCTGCTGTGGGCTCATCCCTCATCTTCTGGCCTCTGGTTCACTCCTGGCATCTCCAGTTCTGGGGGGTTACGAAATACACTTTTTTTAAAAGAGCCATTTCTGCGTTTATTCTCCAATGCGTCATCATCGCCATCTGGATCATCGTCTTAACGCTGATTCTTGGTCCTAAAGCCAGCGCCATAGCGGCTGCAAAACTTCCCGCTGATGTGAATATCCTCATCATTTATATTAATCTCTGTATCGTCGCTCCAGGCCTCATCGCCCATAATGCCTTCTGGTTGAGATGGCCGCTGACACTTCCCAACCCGCCTGGAACGCCACCCCCTGATCAAGCTGCATAAAAATAGTAAGCCCTGGGAGATTCCTCCCAGGGCTTAACCTTAAGCAAAAAAATGGAAATATTATCATTCCTCTTTTAAATAGGCGATGAGTTCATCAAAGGTCTGGATCAGGAAGTCAGGATTTACGAAGAGAAGATCTGCCTTTGGAATTTCTCCACCCAGGATGATCATCACTTTTAAGCCTGCCTCTTTAGCGGCATGAATATCATCTAAACTATCTCCGATGAATAGAGCTCTATCCTTTTTGATTTGGAGCCGCTTAAAGGCCAAATGGATTCCTTCCCCGCTAGGTTTCAAGGATTTTACCTCGTTTCGAGATACCGTCACATTAAAAAGGCGCTGGAGATCCATTTTTTGTAAAGCCTTCTCCAATGCCTTTATTCCAACATTGCTGACCAATCCGGTCTTAATCCCTTTTGTTTTTAGAGCAGATAGAAAATTTCTTGCTCCCGGTCGCAGGTTCCAGCGTGTCAAGGCATCTTCATCATATTGATCGTAGATGGCGCCGATCTTTTCTCTCACTTCATCAGGGAATCGCCCTAACTCGATGGCTATTTTCATTGATTCGTTCATCAATGTTGAATACTTACGACCCTGAAATCGGTCGATCGGAAACCCTGACGCCCTCAGCATCTCGAGAGTCTCCCGAACAGCTCCTGTCAGATTCCATTGGAAATCAACCAATGTCCCTTCGAAATCGAAAAGGATAGCCTCCACATCCTTTAAAAAGTCTTTTCCCATAGACAGAAATTTAGCAAGTCCTTCGCACTTTTTCAAATTTTTATGCTGAAGGTTGCTCGAATGGAAGATATTTTTTTATAAAGAGAACGCTCCATTAAAGGATATCAATCTCTCAATCCCTGAAGAAAACTCCTCACATTTCTACCGAGGACGGAGTGGTTATAACCTCCTTCGAGGACGCCAAATCGCCTTCCTTGGCAATGTTCAAGGGAAGCGATTTTCGCCCATTTCCCAATGGTGAAATAGTCCTCGGTTTTAAGCAACCCTCCCCAGTCCTCTTCGTGGCGGTCAAATCCTGCAGAGATAGCAATGATGTCGTAGGGCCTTTCTGTTTGAAGGCATCGTTGGACTTCTTCTAAGAATCCTTCTCTCCGGATTCCTTCAGGATGGAAATAACTCACCCATTGTGAGCCACCGAAGGTATTGGATGTGCCATCGCCATAATGGAGATCGAAATCGAGGATGAGGACGCTTTTGATTTTCTCCTCACTGATGAGCTTTTTGATGGCAATGGCAATATTGTTGAAGTAACAGAACCCCCAACAGGAATGGGGACTGGCATGGTGCCCTGGAGGTCGGATCAAACCGAAAGCGGTTTGGCCTTCAAAAGCCATTTCCGCTGCCAGAATGGCTCCTCCTGCGGCAAGTATCCCAACTTCATAAACCTGAGGCTCCCCTTTAACGAATTGAATATGATTCTTTCCATGGACTCTCTCCAGATCCCTCTCTGAAGCTGGTCCCGGTTCGATGAATTCAAACTCTCCTTCTAATGCTTTTACCATCGGTTCCATTCTTTCTGGAGCAGCCGCAGGATCAGAAGTATAGACTTCATAGAATCTTGGATGAAAAATCACCTTCATTGCGTTCCTCCTTTTCAAAACGAAGGATTAAGCGCTATTTTACCACATCATGAATGAGGTGTATATCTGATGAATATGATTTTGAACAGAGGTCTAACGGGTTTAACTCAACCCAAAATAGAATCGTCCAATTTCCTGTTCAATATCTCCCATGACGCTAAAAGAAATCCTTTTGCTCGATCGCTCTCTGGCATGTTCGGCAAAGCTCCTGGAGTCGGGGGAGGGATTCCACATGTAAGGCCGCACGGTGAAGATTATGGAGTCCAGAAGGGATGTGCGCGAGAAAAGCTTTAAGCCCTTTCTTGAGGCCCAAAAATCCATAGGCCCCGAGGGCTTGGATGAGGCGCTGTGCCGAGGCTGCCCAGAAAGTGTTCTGGAAGGTGGTCCAATCAAGATCCCATTTCGACAGCCCGTAATAAAAGGACAGGAGTTCATCACGGTCACTTCCGGAAAAATTCACATAGGGATCGCAGAGAAGCGAGCCAAGATCGTAGAAGGGGTTTCCGAAGCGCATCCCCTGAAAGTCGATGAGAAAGGGTTCCCCGTCACGGATCATCACGTTCTGGGATTGCAGATCACGGTGAACGAGAGAGCGCATCGTTCCCGAAAGCCGCTCTGCCAGGCTGGAAAGTTCCGCCTCGAGTTCCCGCTCGAAGGAAGGCTCAAGTTCGATCCCGCAGACATCCCTGACGAAATGATTCCTGAAGTACTTTCGCTCCCAGCGATAGAGATCAGGACCAAAGCTCTCCATGAGATTCACACGTGCCGAAGGGAAGTCCTTTTCGGGGAAGCAGTGAAGTCTGCGCACGATGGCAAGCGTCTTTTGGTAAAGGACTCGTCGAGTTTCCCAGGAGGCTTTCCTGAGAGACCGGAGGTCCGTATCCCCGAGGTCTTCCATGACGATGAGACAGCCGGCCGGATCGTGGCGAATCACCCGGGGCGACGAAACATCGATGTCATGGAGAAATGCCGCAATGTCGGCATAGTATGTGTTCTCTACACGGTTTGGGTCATAATGGACCAGGATGGCCGAGTCCTTGCGGCTCCATTTCAGTCTGGAGAAAGTCCGGTCCGACCCTCTCCCCTCGATGGGAAAAAGTTCTATGGAGACGGACATTGAAAGCCCCAGGGCCACTCGCGCAAAATTGATCATATCTTCCCGCGATTTCATCAGAAATGGGCTATTTTTTAGTTTGTCATTCTTTCAAAAACAGGAATCCAATTATTTTTTTACTGTTCCCCACAGAATTCACATTCCTCACAGGGCGCATTATTTACAATAAGAAATTGACCGTCATGTCTGTTTTAATACCTCTCGTGTGACTTCCTTTTTTTAATCATTATACTAAAAAACAGAGATTTCGGCTAATGATTTTAGTAAAAGGCTCATTATTGGTTTGGAGAACCTGTTGGACGCATAGGACCGACACCCGAGCGGATCAAAGAAAGGGGGGTGTCGAACAGTAACCTGCCCTGGATTTCTTACGATTCAGAATCGTCAAGGTGGAGGAGAGCAATTCTCGGTGAAAATACAGCGAGATTCTTCAGTCGCTAGGGCTCCTTCAGAATGACATTACGAAAGTCCCAAGTTGTCATTCTGAGCGAAGCCCTGAACCTAGTATGGTACAGGGCGAAGCGAAGAATCTCAATAGTTTGTGAACTCACCGAGAATTGCTGGGTGGAGGAGAGATTATTTTCAAACAAATGGGAAGTTAAGCGGCCCAGGGGTTGGGGACTGGTCTCTTATAGCCTTTTTGTGTGGCTAAGATATCAAGATGGGGGGTGGCAAGATCCTCTAAAGAAGGGTCAGACTCTCCAATTATTCTAAAGTCAATCGTCTTGATATACCGGTGACATTTGTCGCACAGATCGATACGATAGGCCTCCTCATTCTCCCCACAAAAATACTGTAGAGATTCATGCTCTTTGTTATTACAGAAAGGGCAGAACAATCGTTCAATTCTCCACTGATAGCCGCAATAGGAACAGAGGAGATACCGCTTTCCCGTCTCCTCCTTCAATAGACTTAAGGAGGGAAGGGAGCCGCACATCGGGCAATATCCTTTCAGCCAGGTTTCAGGATCAAGTTCGCTACGTAGTTGTTCCATTCCCGCTTCTATCGATGGCTTAGCGCTGCTCTGAATTAAAAATGAAAATACTTTTTTATCCACTCCCGATTCATCAGCCATCTGCTCAATCCTTTGTTCCTTTACTCCCTCCTTTAATATTTTCTTCAGATCTATTCTTTTGCTGTCGAGCGCCTCCTTAATCTTTTTTACTTGATCAGACATATGGGGGTTTGCATCCTTTCCGATCTGGCAGAGGGTCTGAAAGAGTTTCACGGATGCCTCGATATCCAATGGAAAATCTTCTTTCTGAATCAAAGAGAAGCCTTCTTTGGCTAAGAGTTCCTTCCATTCCTTCCTGAGCTTTATAGGTTTAATTTTTAAAGAGGCTTTTACTCTATCTCGTTCCTCTTTGACCATTTGGTAAAAGTCCAGAATTTCTCCGTAGCCAGGTCTTTTCTTTTTAATCTGTTGAATCCTCTCTAACTTTTCCAAAATAATCCCTCCCAGCCTAAGAAAAGAATATAGCGAATGTCAGCGAATTTTCCGAATTATTCGTTTCATTCGGTGCCATTCGACAGAATTCGTGTCTTTGATTAGAAAAAAACGGGCTTGTTTCGGAACTTCCAACCGAAACAAGCCCTAATAACACCCCCCTATTTCTCAGGGTCTTATCCGATCATATGACGCAAACTGGTTAAAGGTTGAAAGAGGCGCTTAAGCGCCATCTTCCTTGTGATCCCGATCGTGTTCTCTGCCACGGCAAACTTATGGTACTTCTTGGGATCATCCACTAAGAGATAGATCGTCCGTACATCATCGGGATTGGCCAGCGTGGCATCCTTATAAACTTTTTTTACCTCTGCCAATCTTTTATTTGCCTTCTCAAGCATGTCCTTACGATCACCGAAGCTCATTGCGCCGGTTGGGCAAGTCTTGACACAAGCCGGCAACATTCCCTCTTTGATCCTGTCGAAACACATTGTGCATTTCGCCATGATTCCAGTACTGGGGAGGAATCTTGGAATATCATAAGGACAGGCCTCACGAATTTCCTTAAAATCTGCTGGTTTCATCTTTACTTTTGAGTTAAAGACCACTGCCCCTGTTTTCTCATCCTGTGTAATGGCGCCTTTGGCTTTTCCATCTGCGACCTCTTTACAGGGAGGTGAGATGCAATGGCGACATTGATCTGGGAAGAAGTACCATTTTACATTTTCGCCAGCCACTTCACTGAATCGAACTAGTTTCCATGTATTATTGGACAAATCTGGGGGATTCTGATGACTTCCCCGGTTAATCGTTTTTTCTGTTGCTCGTTGATTCCATTGCTTACAGGCGATCTGGCAGCCCCTGCAAGCGATGCACTTTGTTGTATCGATAAAATAGGATTTTCCTTCTGCCATTTATATCACCTCCTCCTAGCCTTTTTGGGCCGGTTTTTTGGTTAATTTAGTGACATTGGCCATAAAGGCCTTGGATTCCGGGATCATTGTGTTGGGATCTCCAATCGTGGGGGTTAGCAAGTTTGCGCTATCCCCGCCATCCTTAGGATGGAGCCAACCATAGTGCCATGGAATCCCAATCTGGTGAACGGTATTTCCAGCAATTTGGAAAGGTTTTAAGCGGGATGTTACAATGGCCACGGCCTCCACCTTTCCTCTTGAAGTTTCTACTAACACTCGATCACCGTTTTTAATTCCTTTCAGTTTGGCCAATTCCAAACTCATCTCGCAGAACATTTGAGGTTCGGCTTCGATAAGCCAGGGAAGCCAACGGGTCAAAACCCCTGTCTGCCAATGTTCTGTGACCCGATAGGTGGAACAGACAAAAGGATACCTCGGATCGCAGGTTTTAAATGTATCAAGTCCCCCTTCAAAGATCTTAATAACTGGGTTGATCCTTTGACTCGACATCAGATTTTTCTCAATTGGACATTCGAGAGGTTCATAATGTTCAGGGAATGGTCCGTCTTTTAAGCCGGGTCCGAAGATCGAAGCGACACCATCAGGTTTCATGATAAATGGATAGACTCCATGGGTGCCCATGGGAGGAACTGCATTATCAGGAACGTCCCCTATCCATTTCTTTCCGGCTGCATCCCATTTGAGTAAGGGGCGTTTCGGATTTCGTGGATTACCCTCCAGATCAACAGAAGCGCGGTTATAGATGATCCTTCGGTTGAGAGGCCAGACCCAAGACCACTCAGGATAGAGGCCTAATCCAGTAGGATCGGTTTTCTTTCTCCGGGCAGCCATATTGCCAGCCTCAGTATAACTTGCAGAGTAAAGCCAGTTGCCGCATGAAGTTCGGCCGTCATCCAGCAGAAAAACAAAGTTTGGTACAAGGGTTCCCTTTTTGTATGCCTTTTTATCTACTGGATGCTCTGAAATATCTTCTAAGAAGTAGCCATTGATCTCCTTGGCTACCTTGTGGATATCGAAATGACCATTCGTTTCGTAGTCCCATTTTAAATTCAGGATCGGTTCGGGGAATGCGCCTTTTTCTTTCCCGTACAGGGTACGAACCTTTTTAAATAACTCATACATAATATCCCCATCAGGTTTCGATTCCCCTGGGGGATTGGATGCCTTATATCTCCACTGCATCCAGCGGCCACTATTGCTAATACTTCCTTCCTTTTCCATGGAGGCCGCACAGGGTAGTACGAAGACTTCGGTTTTGATCTTTTTGGAATCCATGCCAGGGCCTTTCCAGAAGCAGGCTGTCTCGCTATCAAAGACATTGACATTGACCATCCAATCAAGCTTGGTTAATGCTTGACGAACCTTACCAGCGTTCGCACCTGAGCAGGCCGGGTTCATTCCCCAGGCAAAGAAACCAGTGAAGGTTCCCTTGTACATCTCATCAAATAGGTTTAACCAGGAAGCGTCTTGGCCCTGATCAAGTTTTGGCATCCATGAATATCCAAAATCGTTCTCTTTGGTGGCTTTCTCCCCCGATATAGATCTTAGAAAGCTTGCAAGGTATTTGGGCCGATTCTTCCACCAGTTGACACTTCGCGGATCCTTTGAAGCTGGAGTAGTTTTGTTATAATCTGCGAGTGTTGCCAGATGAGCCTGCGGAGTAGGGAGATAACCTGGCCAGATATGATACAATAGGCCTTGGTCAGTTGAGCCTTGTACATTTGATTCGCCTCGAAGGGCATTGATTCCGCCCCCCGCAATCCCCATATTTCCGAGAAGGGCTTGGATGATGGACATCGCCCGGATGTTCTGTACACCTACTGTATGTTGAGTCCAACCCATGGCGTATAATTCTGTACCAGCCTTGTCCGGGGTTCCGGTAGAACCGTAAGCTTTATAGACTTTTTCGAGGTCGGCTGCAGGGGTTCCAGTGATCTCTGTAACTTTCTCCAGTGTATAACGAGAATAGTGTTTCTTGAGAAGTTGAAAGACGCACCGGGGGTCCTGTAGAGTCATGTCTCTTTTCGGAATTCCCTTTTCGTCTTTTTCTAAGACCCAGACCGAAGCATCGTAAGCCCTTTTTGTGGGGTCATACCCTGAGAAGAGCCCGTCATCAAAATTATACTTTGGGTTTACAATAAAAGAGGCATTGGTGTAGTTTTTGACGTAAAATTCATCATAGAGCTTATTGTCCAGGATATACTTAATCATACCGCCGAGAAAAGCGATATCTGTCCCAGAGCGGAGTCGGACGAAGATATCCGCTTTAGTCGAAGTACGGGTAAATCTTGGATCCACATGGATGAAGATGGCTCCCTTATTACGGGCTGCCTGGATCCACTTAAAAGAGACTGGATGGTTCTCAGCAACATTCCCACCCATGTTCAGGATAACATCGGCATTTCTAAAATCGATATAATGATTGGTCATTGCACCGCGTCCGAACGACTCTCCCAGAGCCGCTACAGTGGCGCTGTGTCAGATACGGGCCTGGTGCTCGATATAGATTATGCCGAGAGACCTGAGGAATTTTGCGTACAGCCAGCACTCCTCATTGTCGAGGGCTGCGCTTCCCACTGAAGCAATGCCGTTGGTTCGGTTGACCACCTGACCTTTGGCATTCTTCTCCATGAAGCTCGCATCCCTGCTCTTCTTAATGTTGGCCGCGATCTTATCCAGAGCCCATTCCCAGCTCACCTCTTTCCACTGGGCGCTATAAGGGGCGCGATAACGGACCTTTTTCAAACGGTTATCATTGACCGCGATCTGATAGAGTGAAGACCCTTTGGCACAAAGGGCCCCTTCATTGATGGGGTGGTCTGGATCCCCTTCGGAATTGATCACTTTTCCCTTGGCATCGGAATGGACAATAACCCCGCAGCCAACCGAACAGTAACAGCAGATGGATGTTGTTTCCTTAGCCCCTTTAATCCGGAGTTCCTGGGCATAGACCTCTGCTGGAGAGAGATCAAATCCTAAGCCACCCATCACTGTTCCTGCTGCTGTGGCCCCCGAAATCTTTAAAAATGTTCTTCGGGTAATTTTCATAAATGTTATTCACCTTCCTTTCTTGAAATTTTTAAGATGAAAGTTAAGTTCACCCCCTTTCCCTTTAATTAATAAGGGAGATCTTTTAACCTTAAGATTTCTCTAAGGCCCCCCCTGTTCCTTAAAAGCCATAAAGATTAAAAAGGATTAAAGACATGGTAAGTTGAAGACCTGTGAAACATACCACAAAGAATATTTTTGTCAAGAAAAAAAATAGAAAAAAATAGTGTAATTTGAATATTTCCTTTTGAAACAATTTTATTTTTAATTACCGATTCGGGATTAAAGTAGCCTTTGGATGACGGGAAAAAAAAGATTGATATTCAAATGGGTCTGTGGTATTGCTGACCTCGATGGGCTAAGAGAGGGAATGGAGAGCCTCAGAGAAGGGATCAAACAGGTGACAGAAGAGATGGCCTCCATCAAAGAGAAGATGAAAGAAGGTTTTATTGCCGATTCCCCTTTTTTTATTACTTCAAAACAGAGCTTGGACAAATTCAGTAGCGTTAAATTCTTTCAGGTCATCAATCCCCTCTCCCACACCAATGTATCGAATTGGGATTTTCAGCTCTTCTGTGATTCCGACAATGATTCCCCCCTTGGCTGTCCCATCCAATTTGGTCAAAGCGATGCCTGTCACACCGATGGCCTCATTAAAAAGTTTCGCTTGAGAGATTGCATTCTGGCCTGTCGTGGCGTCGAGGACGAGAAGGACCTCGTGGGGTGCACCTGGACACTCTCTGCCGATGATTCGTTTTACTTTCTTCAACTCTTCCATCAGGTTGACTTTAGTGTGGAGCCTTCCTGCGGTATCAATGAAGACAAGATCAGTGTCTCTAGCCTTGGCAGCATGGATGGAGTCGAAGGCGACGGCAGAGGGATCTGATCCTCTGGATTGTTTGATTAAATCGGCTCCGGCTCGGTTTGCCCAAATTTCAAGCTGTTCTACTGCAGCGGCCCGAAAGGTGTCCGCCGCACCCATTAGGATCTTCTTCCCCTGGGATGAATATTGATGGGCGATCTTTCCGATGGTAGTCGTCTTACCACCCCCATTGACTCCAATCACCATGAAGACAAATGGTTTTGTCTGTGAGAAGTCAATGGGGAGGGGCTTCTCCCCTGATTTTAGTATCTGAAGAATTTCCTGTTTAATAAACTCCTTTACTTTCTCAGGTTCCTGCAGCTCTCCCCTTTTGAGTCCCTGGTGAACACCCTCTATCAGTTGACTGGATGTCTTCACTCCCAAATCGGCTTCAAAAAGAAGCCCTTCCAATTCGTCCAAGAGATCTTGGTCGATGGTCTTCTTTCCCAAGAAGAGCTGATCGATCTTTTCTACAAAACCCTGATGGGTTTTTGAAAGACCCTTTTTTAATTTTTCAAAAAAACCCCACATGATTGACCTCGATGGAATATTGGAATATTGGAATGGTGGAATATTGGGGAAATAACTGAATGCAAAACACCGCCTTTGCAAAGAGTTTAGGAATTGAAGGAAGCGAAGCTTCCTCCTCACATCATTCCATTATTCCAGGAACTGGCGCCCATACAAAAAGAGCGAAGGTTCCCCTTCGCCCTTTTCATGAGAGACACAACCCAGTTATTTTTTACCAACATCCTCGAAATCCGCATCGACCACATCCTCCTGCGCTTTTTGTCGAGGGCCTTCTTGAGGGCCAGCTTCAGCACCGGGCTCAGCAGCTCCTTTTTGAGAAGCTTTTGCATACATCGCCTCTGCCAATTTGTGGGAAGAACGGGTGAGCTCTTCTTGGGCAGATTTGATGGCATCCGGGTCGTTTGACTCCATCGCTTTCTTCGCCTTGGCCATCGCATCTTCGATATTCTGTTTATCTCCGGAATCGATCTTGTCGCCGTAATCCTTCAAGGATTTCTCTGTTGTGTAGATGAGTGTATCGAGATGGTTTCTCGCTTCGGCCAACTCCCGTCTCTTCTTATCATCTGCTGCATGAGCCTCGGCATCCCTCACCATCTTTTTGATCTCCTCTTCGTGAAGGCCACTCGAGGCAGTGATTTTTATAGATTGTTCTTTCCCTGTTCCAAGATCTTTCGCCGCGACATGGACGATTCCATTGGCATCAATATCAAAGGTCACTTCGATTTGGGGAATGCCTCGGGGAGCGGTTGGAATCCCTACCAATTCAAATTGACCGAGGGTTTTGTTATCAGCGGCCATTTCTCTTTCGCCCTGGAGGACATGAATCGTCACAGCAGGTTGGTTATCCGATGCTGTAGAAAAAATCTGGCTCTTTTTTGATGGAATGGTAGTGTTTCTTTCAATCAGTTTGGTAAAGACACCACCGAGCGTTTCAATCCCAAGGGAGAGCGGGGTAACATCCAAGAGGAGCACATCCTTCACCTCACCCTTCAGGACTCCAGCCTGAATCGCCGCGCCAATACCTACGGCCTCATCAGGGTTGACGCTCTTGTTTGGCTCTTTCCCAAAAATTTGTTTCACTTTCTCCTGAACTTTTGGCATCCTTGTCATTCCGCCAACGAGGATCACCTCATCAATGTCCCTGGCTGAAAGTCCAGAATCGGCAAGGGCCTGGCGGCATGGTCCCTCAACCATTTCAATGAGATCTCCTGTCAAATTTTCCAATTTTGCCCGTGTCAATTTCATGTTCAGATGTTTTGGCCCTGAGGCGTCGGCAGTGATAAAGGGTAGATTGATGTCCGTCTCCATCATGTTAGAGAGTTCAATCTTTGCCTTTTCCGCAGCCTCCTTCAATCTTTGAAGAGCCATTCGATCTTTTCTCAGATCAATCCCCTGATCTTTTTTGAATTCATTCGCTAAATAGTCGATGACATGTTGGTCAAAGTCATCTCCACCCAGATGGGTATTTCCATTGGTCGATTTGACCTCGAAGACACCTTCCCCCAATTCGAGAATGGAGATATCAAAAGTTCCACCCCCCAGGTCGAAGACAGCGACCTTTTCATCCTTCTTCTTGTCCAAACCATAAGCCAGGGAGGCGGCTGTCGGTTCATTGATAATTCGAATGACATTCAAACCTGCTATCCTTCCCGCATCCTTCGTGGCCTGGCGTTGACTATCGTTAAAATAAGCTGGAACGGTAATCACCGCATCGGTCACCTTCTCGCCGAGGTAGGCTTCTGCCGTCTCCTTCATCTTCTGGAGAACAAAGGCAGAGATTTCAGGGGGGCTATACTCCTTATCCCTGGCCCTGACCCATGCATCCCCATTCTTATTTTCGACGATTTTATAGGGAAGGATCTTCAAGTCTTTCTGAACCTCCCCGTCTGTAAATTTTCTTCCCATCAGTCGCTTGATCGAGAAGATTGTATTTTCAGAGTTGGTGATCGCTTGACGTTTCGCAATCTGTCCTACAACCCTCTCCCCTTTATCTGTAAAGGCAACAACAGATGGAGTCGTTCGACTCCCTTCCGGGTTGGCGATAACGGCAGGATCCCCTCCCTCCATGATTGCCACGACTGAGTTCGTTGTTCCCAAATCAATTCCTATTGTCTTAGCCATTTTAATTTCCCCTCCTTAAAGTATTATTCAAAATCATTCTGGTGTCCGAACTTCTTTTTCCGGGGGTTTTGACACAGAAACGGTTGCCGGTCTTAAGAGTCGGCCATTCAAGAGGTAGCCCTTCCGGAACTCCTCGACGACCTGATTGGGTTCATGCTTGTCTGTTTCCACGACCAACATGGCTTCATGCACGGCGGGATCAAAAGGTTTCCCAACCGATTCAAAGGAAAAAAGACCAAACTGGTTAAGGTTCTGGAGGAGTTGTTGAATGGTCAATCGAACCCCTTCGATTAATACCCCGGTGTCCGCTACCTTTTGAGCGTGATTGACAGCCCTCTCCAGATTATCAATAAAAGGGAGAATCGCTTTGATGAAATCTTTATTGGCAAATTTGGTCCAGTCTTCTTTTTCTCTCGCCGCCCTCTTTTTATAGTTCTCAAAATCGGCTGCCGTTCTCAACAGACGGTCATAATTCTCCTTCGCCTCTTTCTCTTTTTCCTCCAGCTTCTTTTTCAGTTCCTGAATCTCCTTGTCTTCTTTTTTTTTCTTACTTTTTGGATGGTTTTCCTCTATCAATATTTCTGATGTTTCCCCTTCATTCTCTTCCGGAGATGGCTCCAAGGCAACAGGGATCTCTTTTTTCTCTGATCCTTCCATAAAGACGACTCCTCGTTTTTAATGAAAATGCCTATCTAAGATCTCTGTCAGCAGCCTTGCAGAATAATCCACCAAGGGGATGATTTTGGAATAGTTCATCCTCCGTGGTCCGATGACTCCCAAGGCTCCCCAAACCTGTCCTGCGCACCCGTAAGTGGAGGTCACTAAGCTACAAGTCTCCATTTCTTGGACCTGGCTCTCAGAACCGATCGCAATTTGAACCCCTTTGGGATCCATAAATTTATCTAAGAGTTTGACCATGGTGGCCTTTTCCTCAAAAGTTCGAAAGAGATCTGTCATTCTTGAAACATTACTGAATTCAAGCTCGTTCAGAATATTTGTCTTTCCCTCGATAAAAACATCAGTGTCATCGATGGAGGAAAAAGCTTTCTCTCCTAATTTGAGCGCCTGCTCAAGCAGACGATCATAAGCATTCTTTGCCACTCTCATCTGCTCCAGAAGTTTCTCTCTCACTTGGTAAAGGGTGAGGCCGGTCAGGAAACTATTCAAATAATCTGAAAGATCATCTAATTCGGATTGCGAAAAATTTTCCTCCATTTCGATAATCCGGTTGTGAGCCAAACCGGTTGTGCTCACTAAAATAGTAAGCACCAAATGTCTTCTTAATTTCACAAACTCAATATGTTGAAGCACGACCGAACTCATTCGGGGTGTCCAAACAATTCCTAAATAATGAGAAGATGAAGAAAGGATTCGAGACGTCTCCCTGAATAGGTCCGGTCCCTCAATGAGATGACTCAAATATTTGGATCGAATCTCCTGTTGCTCCAGTTCACTGAGTTCGTGGACATTGATAATAGAATCGATGTAAAATCGAAGTCCCTTCTCCGTAGGTATCCTACCTGCTGAGGTGTAAGGTTGAGAAAGTAAACCCAGATCTTCCAAATACGACATAATATTCCGTATGGTAGCGGGGCTTAGGTTGAGGTTCGATTTTTTAGAAATCGTCCTTGAACCCACCGGTTCTGGACTGAGAATGTAATCTTCAATCACAATCTCTAAAACCCGCCTCATTCTTTCGGAAGGGAAAAAATCCATTTAATCCTTGCCCTTTTTTAATGCGAAAAAGCTAAAACTAAGCATCTAAAATAAAATTCTTTTTGTGCTCTTAAGATAATAATGGAGGAGCGGTTTGTCAAGAAAATGGAAGATTTAATCATTCCTCTTCCAATTCGTCTTTCTCAATCTTATCGGGTAGTTCCATCTTCTCCAAAAGGTTGGACACATAAAAATATTGTTCAAATATACGGTGATAGGCGCTCCACCTGGACCCTTTTGGGACCTGTTTTTTTATAAATTGTTTAATCCCATTGATTTTTGCATCCATGTCATCTAGGTAATGGAGCATCACAGCTTCCAAGGTCATCGGCCTTTTGGGCGACCCCCAAATATATTGACCATGGTGACTGAGGAGGAGGTGCTTTAGCAGCGTTGAAAGGTCTTTTGGGAAATCAGTTAGTTGGCGGATTTTATCCTCCACCCTTTCTATCCCGAGGAGTATATGACCGAGGAGTCGGCCTTCATCTGAATAGTCAAAGGATCGTTGGTAAGAGAGCTCATCCACTTTACCAAGGTCGTGGAGAATTGAAGCTGTGAGCAAAAGGTCCAAGTTCAACCCATTGTAATGGGAAGCATTTTTTAATACCAGTTGCACTATGGAGAGGGTGTGCTCTAACAGACCCCCTAAATAATTGTGATGGAGCCATTTGGATGCAGGGGCCATTTTAAAAAGTTTGATAAAGGATTCATCCTCCCAGAAGAGTTGGAGAAGTTGGCTGAGGTGTGGGTTTTTAATCTGTTGAGTGATTTCTAAAAGGGACCGGAACATTTCGTCAATATTTTTTTCTGCCATGGGAAAAAAGTCTGAAAAAAGAATTTCTTCTTCGCCCACTCTTTCGATATGGGTGATGTTCAATTGAAGATGCTCCTGAAAGGAGACTGCCTTTCCCATCACATGGACAAAGTCATCTTTTCCAAAGGATTTGGCATAGTTTTCCACCAATGTCCAAATCCTGCCTTCGATTTCTCCGGAACGGTCCACCAATTTCAATTTCAAGTAGGCGTTTCCAGTTTTGGTGATCCCAGAAGATTTCTCTTCAACCAGAAAGAAGGACTCCACAGAGTCATTCTCTTTAATTTCGTTTGTATAGGTCTTCATTGGGTTGCTCCTTCGACAAGCTCAGGATGATGTTCAGAGCATACTGAAGTGTAATCATGGTGAGCTTGTCGAACCATCATTTAAAATGTTCAAACCCCAAACGAGAGGGAGAATAATTTTTTCCATCTTCTCGGATAATGTGGAGCCCCTCTTTTTTAGGGAGGATTTCTCCAATATGGGTGATCGGGATCTTGAGCGAACGGGAGAGATAAGGTATCCTCTCCCTCATCTCGGAGGGGGCAGTGAAGAGGAGTTCATAATCCTCACCTCCGGAAAGGGCAAGCTGAAAAAAATCTTTTAAAAAAGGATGAACCCATTTCCGATAGAGCCTGGAAAGAGGAATTCGATTCTCCCATACCTGAGCTCCTACTCCGCTCTCTTGTAAGAGGTGAGAGGTGTCGATCAACAGACCATCACTGACATCGATCATAGCAGTCGCCCAATGATGTTTGGCAATGGTTTGACCCAATTCGACTCTTGGGCAGGGAGAGAGATGTTTTTTGATCAATCCCTCAGCTCCTATTATTTTCCCTTTTTCTTGGAGAATTTTTAGTCCCAGAGCGGCATCGCCTAGTGTTCCAGAGACAAAGAGATCATCCCCAACCCTTGCCCCTTTTCTAAAAAGGAGATCTTTTTTTCTTCCTTCTCCTAAAAGGCAGATATTGATGACGATTTTTTGAGAAAGGGAGGTATCCCCCCCAATCAGTTCCACCCGAAATTGTTTCGCCTCCTTTTTTAAACCAAGATAGAACGAGGAGATAAAAGAAAGAGGAAGGTTCTTAGGAAGGCCAATGGAGATGAGGAAATATTTTGGGATCCCTCCCATTGAAGCAATATCACTGAGATTGACCGCGAGGCTTTTTCTCCCAAGTCGGTAGGGATCGAGCCAGGACCGATCGAAATGGATGCCTTCAATAAGGATGTCGGTGGTAACGAGCAAGGCTTTCGCCCCCATCTTGATGACCGCCACATCATCACCGATCCCCTGGACCAATGCAGGATCAGAAGAGGTTATCCATTTTCGGATTCGATTGATGAGCCCGAACTCACCAATCTCTCTCAAGTCCTTTTCTTTTGCTTTCAACTCCGAACTCTTGTACGGAACGGTTTCAAACCCTGCCTACCGGACAGGCAGGCGTTCCCTACCGAACCCCTAACTCTTAACTCTTTTGTTGGAAAGGGCGATTCGCAAAACTTCATCCATATGTTTGACCGGGATAAAGTTTATCTTTTTTCGAACGTATAGGGGAAGATCGATGAGGTCCTTCTTGTTCAGATAGGGAATGATCACATCTTTGATTTTGTTTCTAAGGGCGGCAAGGGCCTTTTCCTTCAGGCCTCCGACTGGGAGGACACTCCCGCGCAGAGTGATCTCGCCAGTCATGGCCACATCTTTTTTGACAGGGATACCCGTGAGGGCAGAGAAGAGGGTAACCGCCATGGTAATTCCAGCAGAAGGTCCATCCTTCGGGATAGCGCCCGCAGGAACATGGATGTGTATTTCTTTATTGTTGAGAGCATTGGGATTGATTCGATAGGTCTTCCCTTTAGATCGTACATAGGTGAGGGCAGCCTGCGCCGACTCCTTCATTACATCTCCAAGATGACCGGTGAGGATGAGGGAGCCTTTGCCCGGAGTGGTGGAGGCCTCGACATGAAGAATTTCACCGCCGGTCTCTGTCCAAGCCAGGCCTGTGGCCACACCCACCTCATTACGTTTCTGTTCCTCATCTGGCAAGTAGGCGGGAGGTCCCAAGAATTGGTGAAGGTTCCTTGTATTGACTTTGGTCTTCTCTTTCTTCCCTTCTGCTATTCGCCTTGCTACCTTCCTGCAGATGGAAGCCAATTCCCTTTCGAGGTTCCGAAGGCCTGCCTCCTGAGTATACTGTGAGATGATTAGAAGGGTGGCTTTATCAGAAATTTCGAGCATCTTTGGGCTGATTCCATTTTCATCCATCTGTCGGGGAAGGAGAAAGGTCCGTGCAATCCTCAATTTCTCCAGATCGGTGTATCCGGGAAGGTTAATCACCTCCATCCGATCTTTGAGGGTAGAGGGAATGGGATCGGTCAAATTTCCTGTGGTGATAAACATTACCCCAGAGAGGTCGAAGGGGACATTGAGATAGTGGTCGCTGAAGGCATTGTTCTGTTCTGGATCGAGAACCTCTAAGAGAGCAGAGGCTGGATCTCCACGAAAATCGATGCCGATCTTATCCACCTCATCCATCATGAAAACCGGATTGTTGCTTCCGGCCTGTTTAATTGATTGGATGATTCGACCTGGCAGGGCGCCGACATAAGTGCGACGGTGGCCCCGAATCTCAGCCTCATCTCTTATCCCTCCCAAAGAGATTCTTACAAATTTTCTTCCCAAGGCCCTGGCGATCGATCTGCCCAAGGAGGTTTTTCCAACCCCAGGAGGTCCTATGAAGCAGAGGATAGGTCCTTTCATCTTCTTTTTCAATTTATGGACGCTCAGGTATTCTAAAATTCGTTCTTTCACTTTTTCCAAATCGTAATGGTCCTCATCCAAAACATTTTTTGCCTTATGAAGATCGAGATTATTGGTCGTCGATATTGACCAGGGCATTTCGATCAACCAGTCGAGATAAGTCCTCACCATAGAGGCCTCTGCGGCATCTGGATGCATCTGCTCCAATCGCTCTAGTTCCCGTCTGGCCTCCTTCTCAACCTCTTTGGGCATCTTTGACTTTTTGATCTTCTGCTGGAGGGTTTTGATTTCTTCGGCGCGTTCGTCCACCTCACCCAGTTCGCTTCGAATCGCCCTCATCTGCTCTCGAAGAAAATATTCCTTCTGCGTTTTGGTGATTTCCTCTTTGGCCTGCGACTGAATCTTGGCCTGCATGGTGAGGACCTGGACCTCTTTTTCAAGAAGTTCATTCAGGGTCTTCAGCCTTTCCACAGGGTCGAGGATTTCTAAAATCTCCTGGGCTTTTTCAACAGTGAGTTCCAAGTTGGAGGCTACCAAGTCAGCTAATCTCCCTGGATCGTCAACGCTTTCGAGGATAAACATCATATCTGGGGAGAGGAGTTTGCCATAGGAGACGATCCTCTCCAATTGTTCTCTGACAGTTCTCATCAAAGCTTCTGTTTCAAGGGTGATCTCCGTGATGAAAGGATCTTTAATATTCTCCACTCTTACGAGGGGATAGGGCGTTGTCTGGAAGGTTTCTTTGATGGAAGCCTTGGAGAGTCCCTGGACAAGGATCTTGACCTTTCCATCGGGCAGCTTGAGCATCTTCATGATGACGGCCACCGTCCCCACTCGGTAGAGATCCTTGGGAGAAGGGTCTTCTTCAGAAAGTTTTTTCTGAGCGACGAGGAAGATCAGTCGGTCTTTAGAAAGGGCTTCTTCTAAAGATTTGATCGATTTTTCCCGACTCACAAAAAGAGGAAGAACCATATAGGGAAAAACAACAATATCTCTGACAGGAAGCAGAGGAAGTGTTTCCGGAAGGGATAACAGATCTTTTTCAGGTCCTTTTTTCATATCGTTTCAAAATGGTTTTTATTAGATTTGAGGTAGAAGCCCCTTGGACAAAAGGAATAATGACCACTTCTCCTCCTGACCTTTCCACCACTTTCTTTCCTACCGTCTGTTCTTTTGTCCAATCCCCTCCCTTGGCAAGAACATTTGGCTGGAGGGAAGTGATAAGTTTCAAGGGGTCAATTTCATCAAAGATGATAATATAATCCACACACCCGAGACCGGAAAGAATCTCTGCCCTCTCTTCTTCAGGGAGAACAGGTCTTTTAGACCCTTTCAGCTTTCGCACTGAAGAGTCACTGTTGACCCCTACGATCAAAACGTCTCCAAGGGCTCTGGCTTCCTCAAGATAACGGATATGACCGACGTGTAGAAGGTCAAAACAACCATTGGTGAAGATAATCCGTTTTCCTTTTGCCTTGAGGTGTTTGATGATCCTGAGAAGCTCTTTTCTTCCCTTGATTTTTTGTTTCATTCAGCGCCCTTTCTATTTAAGTATCAGATTTGAACTTAAGAGTCAACCCTTCGACTCCCTGGCCTAAAGGTTAGGGCTTGCCCAGTCCTTCGGTGTCAATTAGGACTGAGCTTTAAGTATTACCAAAAGCCTCAGGGTTGACCCTGCCCTTCGATAAACTCAGGGCCTTGAGCTTGTCGAGAGGCACTTCGATAAACTCAGTGTCCTGAGCTTGTCGAAGGAAGCGGCGATATGCACACCGTCCTAAAGGGTGGAGCGTTCGTTTCTTCTGCTTGACGTCATAAGGCGCCGCTGTAAAACTTCTGCGACATCTCCGCCCGACCTTGAGGCTTTGAGTGATTTTTTCACAGCTTCTCAGGGATTGCTGAACTTTTTTTGAAATCCCCTAATATTTTTCAAAGCGAAGAAATCTCCCATTTCAAACTTGACAAACCTATTGGATTCCTTTAGTTTTTAATAAATGAACAACAGACTTATTCTGGCCTCTAAGTCTCCCCGCCGATATGAATTACTAAAACAAGTGGGTTTTGATTTCGAGGTAATCCCAAGCGGGTTGATGGAGGATTTTGTTCAGAAAGAATCTCCTCAAGAACATGTCATTCGGTTAGCTGAAGCCAAAGCCAGAGATGTAGCGAGGGGATATCCTGATCGCTGGGTGATTGCTGCGGATACCATTGTTTATATTAATGGGTCCATTTTAGGGAAACCGAAAAACCGAGAAGATGCCATGGAAATATTGCATTGCCTAAGTGGTCAGGAACATTGGGTATTGACCGGATTTTCGGTTTGGCATTTAGAAAGAGGGAAGGGTGATAAAGAAGCAGTACAGACAGTGGTGAAGGTGAAAAACCTGACTCCTGCAGAGATGGAGTGGTATGTCCAAACGGGAGAACCCTTTGATAAAGCAGGGGGATACGCCATCCAGGGAATCGGTTCTTTTATGATCGAATCGATCCGGGGATCCTATACCAATGTAGTGGGCCTTCCCCTATGTGAGTTGATTGAAATGCTTAATCGTCTAAATGCCATTATTTTCCCCCCACCTTTTTCCTCCCCCACTTGTGGGGGGAGGATAAGAGGGGGGTGCGGAATGCGGCCTCCGGCTTAGAGAGCCCTCTGGCTCGGAGAGATTGCAGATTGCAGAATGGAAATACCCTAATAATGATTAGGTCAATGGGTCATTGGGTCAATAAATGACTTAATGACTAATGACTCAATGACTTCGGGGTTGGCGGATTGAGGAGATGTCAGAGATCAAAGAAAATTTATTAAGGGTGATGGAGAGGATAGAAAAGGCGGCTCGAAAAGTAGGGAGAGATCCGAATGAGATCAAGTTGGTTGCAGTCTCCAAGACGGTAGAGGCAGCTCGAATCAAGGAGGCGATTGGAGCAGGGGTCTCTATCCTGGGCGAAAATTATATCCAGGAGGCGCAAAAAAAGATTGAAGAGATCGGACGGCTTGTCTCCTGGCACTTTATCGGCCACCTTCAGTCGAATAAGGTGAAATATGCAATTCGCCTCTTCGATATGATACACTCTTTAGACAGCATTCCCCTGGCTGAGGAATTGAATCGGAGGGCTGAACAGGCGAATCAAGCGATTAAAGTGATGATTGAAGTAAATCTCTCTAAGGAAGCCGCTAAATTTGGGGCAGATGAGGAGAGGGTGTTGAGTCTTGCCAGGAGGATTCAAAACCTTAACCATCTCTTCTTAGAAGGGTTGATGACCATGCCCCCTTATTTTGATTCGCCAGAAATGAGTCGACCTTATTATATTGCACTTCGAGCATTAAAGGAGAGAATGGTAAAAGAGAGGATTCCAATGAAAGACCTCTCCATGGGAATGTCCAATGACTTTGAGATCGCTATTGAGGAAGGAGCCACCTATGTTCGTGTAGGGACAGCGATCTTTGGACCACGAAAGTAAAGAAAATAAGGATACCAGGTCATCAGGAAATCAGGATGCCGAGAATCGGGATATCAGGATATAGGGTGAAAACAATTTCAAATTAATTTACCTGATGCACTGATAATCTGATATCCGCAACCTGATAACCTGATATTCTGATAACCTTCTCAAATTTGAATGGAGGAATAGGTTGAAGACGAAGAAAAGTCTATTCTTGTGCTTGATGATTTTTACAATGGTGGCATCTGGTTGTGCTAAGAAGGGTCCTCCTGTGCCTTGGGATTCAATTGTTCCTAAAAGAATTGTTGACCTTGAGGCCACGCCTAGAGAAGGTCGCCTCCTTTTAGAATGGACATCCCCTAAAGAAAATACAGATAAGTCTACTCTTACCGATTTGGCAGGTTTTCAAATTTTAAGATCCGAAGGAGTTCTCATTGGAGGGGAATGCAGAGGATGCGGAGAGAAAACGAAGGTCGTCTACGAGATGAAGTCGGATAGCAAAGAAGAGGGAAAAAAGGATAGCAAGGAAAAGGGCAAGAAGGTTAGCAGGGAAAAGGGTAAGGAGGATAGAAAGGAAGAGACCAAGAAAAAAAGAATGGCGGTCTTATTTGAAGATCAAGAAGCAAGAAAGGTTTATATCTATCAAGTGGTTTCAATCAATCGGAGAGGATATCCCAGTGCTCCTTCGAATCCGGTTACGGTCTATTGGGACTATTCACCCCAAGCCCCAAGAATGGTGAAAGGAGAAAGAGGAGATAAAAGGGTGGACCTCTATTGGGAACCTGTGGAAGGAGCATCAGGCTATAATGTTTATCGAAGGTTAGAAAATGAGGAATTTTCCACCAGGCCGTTGAATAGAGAACCGCTGACAGCGACCCATTATTCAGATTTGAGTGTGGAGAACGAGAAAAGGTGTATCTATTCGGTTAGGGCTGTGAGAAGAGTGGTTAAAACGGATGTGGAAGGAAAGGGATCCTTGGGAGTCCCGGTCACTCCGACTGACCTCATCGCACCCGTTGCTCCCGTAGATCTGGTGGCTATCCCCCTTAAAGATGGGATGGAGTTGAATTGGAGAAGGAATCGTGAACCTGACCTTCTTGGTTATTATGTCTATCGAAGGAAACCTGAGGAGAAAGAATTTAAAAGATTAAATGAGAGTCCCCTGACGAAGGAGACCTATCTTGATAAAGATGTCGTTTTACAGCAAGAATATGAGTATGCTGTCACAGCAGTGGATAACTCCATCCGAAGAAACGAAAGCACTCGCTCAGAAGAAATGAGGGTGAAATACATTTATTAATAATCAATTAGCAATGATCAATTAGCAATTAGCAATGAAACAGGGATTAAAAAGCAGGGATCAATTTTCGATGAACAATTATAGTGAACGACATAAATAAGTTGACATTCACCATGTGTCATTGCGAACCCTTCGCTTCCTGTCATTCTGAGCGAAGCGAAGAATCTAAGCATTTCGCTCAGGGTAAACTCCGTGAAGCAATCTCAAGGGATTGCCACGTCGCTTCGCTTCTCGCAATGACTACTTTTCAGGGTCGTTCACTATAGCAGTTAGCATTAACAATTGACCATTGACCATTGATCAATCAAGGAGATTGGATGCATTTTTTTGAATATAAGGATCGTCAACTTTATTGCGAGGGGATTCTAATTCGCGAGATCGCTGAAAAAGTGGGCACCCCCTTCTATCTTTACAGCTATCACACCTTAGTCAGACATTTCACTGTTTTCGATGATGCCTTCAAAGGGATTCCTCATCTCGTCTGTTATTCAGCAAAGGCCAATTCGAATCTGGCCCTTCTCCGTCTCTTTATCAACTTGGGTGGAGGAGTGGATGTGGTCTCCGGAGGCGAACTCTACCGAGCCCTCAAAGGTGGAGCAGTCCCACAAAAGATTGTATTTTCGGGGGTTGGGAAAAGAGAAGATGAAATTGAATATGCCTTGAAAACGGGTATCCTCATGTTTAATGTAGAGTCTTCTCAGGAGCTTCAGGTGATCAATGAGGTGGCAAGCCGAATTGGCAAAAAAGCGGCGATCGCTATCCGCGTCAACCCTGATATCGATCCCAAGACTCATCCTTATATCTCAACTGGGTTGAAGCAGAATAAATTTGGGATTGATATCCTTCGCGCACCGATGGCTTACCGCCTTGCCTCTCAATTGCCAAATCTAAAGATTGTGGGAATTGATTGTCATATCGGATCCCAATTGGTCGAGGTAGAGCCTATTATCGAGGCCTTGAGGAGACTTAAACAATTGGTCGAAAATTTGAGAAAGGACGGAATGGAGATACAATATCTGGATTTGGGAGGTGGCCTTGGAATTACTTATGAGGATGAAGAACCTCCCCATCCCGTAGAATACGCCTCCACCATCCTTGAAGAACTTCAAGGATTCGGCTGCACCCTCATCTTAGAGCCAGGCCGTGTCATCGTTGGGAATGCAGGAGTTTTGGTCTCAAAGGTTCTTTACACCAAAGAGAATGAGGAAAAGCGGTTCGTAATCGTGGATGCAGGCATGAATGATCTGGTCCGGCCCAGTTATTACGGTTCCTACCACCAGATCCTTCCCGTGAAGGAGGAGACCAGGGAGGAGATTGTGGCTGATGTGGTGGGTCCTATCTGCGAGTCGAGCGATTTTTTAGCAAAAGGACGGAAAATGGCAATTCTCCATTCTGGTGAACTGATTGCCGTGATGAGTGCTGGCGCTTATGGGTTCTCGATGTCCACCAACTATAACTCAAGGCCGAGGATTGCAGAAGTTCTTGTTCGGGATGACCAGATGTTTGTGATCCGCAAGCGAGAGGGTTATGAAGACCTCATTCGGGGGGAAAAGATTCCTGATTTTTTAATTCGATCATAAGATTTTAAATCCGAAGCACGAAATCCGAAATTCGAAACAAGCACTAATGTTCAAAATACGAAGGACCCAAACAGATAAAAAATGTTTAGAATTTTGAAAATTTGAAATTAGAATTTGTTTCGGATTTCGATATTCGGATTTCGAATTTTTCAGCGAAAAGTCTGATTATGCTTCCATGAGACCAAATTTTGTTTGTGGCTGGGAGAGGCACCATGAAGATTCCTTTTATGAAGATGAGCGGCAGTGGCAATGACTTTATCCTCATCGATCATCGGGAACCCTTCCTGAAAGAGGATCATCTGAAAGACTTCATTCGGAAAGTCTGTCGAAGAAGAATCTCTGTCGGAGCAGATGGTCTCATTCTCATCGAACGGTCTAATAAAGCCGATTTCAAGTGGCGCTACTTTAATGCAGATGGAAGCGAAGCGGAAATGTGCGGTAACGGGGGCCGTTGTGCTGCCCGGTTTGCCCATTTAAAAGGGATCGCCGGTCCTTCTCTGAAATTTGAAACACTCGCTGGAATCCTCTCTGCTCAGGTGGATGGCAAAAAAGTGAAACTTGAAATGACCAAACCATTTGGTCTGAAGCTCGATGAAACCATTTTTATCGACGGGGAGGAACAGATTTTCTCAATCATTAATACAGGCGTCCCACATGCCGTTCTTTTTGTAGAAGATCTTGAAGGGTTGGATATCATCCGAATTGGAAGGGCGATTCGATACCATTCCTTTTTTGCACCGAGTGGAACCAATGCAAATTTCATCCAGTTGGAGAAGGGTTCTCAATTATCGATCCGTACCTATGAACGAGGCGTGGAAAACGAGACATTAGCCTGCGGCACAGGGGCTGTTGCTTCGGCCTTAATTGCTGCCTTCAAGGGCCTGGTAAAATCTCCGGTATCGATTAAGACCAGGGGAGGCGAGGTTTTGACGGTTTATTTTGAGATTGAAGGCCAGGAGGTAAAGAAAGTTTTTTTCGAGGGAGATGTCCACATCATCTATGAAGCTGAGATGTGGGAGGAGGCCTATCAATGAAAGAGATCAAAGCCATTGTCGTTGGCGCAGCCGGGAAGATGGGAAGCCGTATTATTCATATCATTAACGAAACCCCTTCGATTACCCTCTACCGTGCCATCGAGAGATTAGATCATCCATCTATTGGAAAAGATATTGGAGAAGTCATCGGATTGGGGAAAATGAATATCCCTTTGGAAGGGGATTTGAAGAAGGCAGGAGCGGATGTCATCTTCAACTTTACCAATCCTAAAACTTCCATAGAGAGTCTTGAATTCGCTAAAGAAACGAGTTCGGCCATTGTCATTGGTACGACTGGTTTGAGTCCCGAGCAGATTGAAAGAATCAAAGAACTTTCCAAAAGTGTTCGATGTGTTTTCTCTCCCAATATGAGCGTAGGAGTGAATGTCATGTTCAGGATCGTTCAGGAGGTTGCCCAGGTTTTGGGTCCGGAGTATGACATAGAAATTTTTGAAGCCCATCACCGTCTGAAAAAAGATTCGCCCAGTGGCACCGCAGCGAAATTGGGAGAGTTGATTGCCAACGCCATTGGACGAGATTTTGGTCAGGTTGGAGTCTATGGCAGGAAGGGGATGGTGGGTGAGAGGACAAAAGAAGAGATCGGGATGCAGGTGATCCGCGCGGGAGATATCGTGGGAGAACACACCGTGCTCTTCGGGGGGATTGGTGAACGGTTGGAGATCATCCACCGTGCCCACAGCCGGGATAATTTTGCACGCGGTGCAATCAGAGCAGCCCTCTGGGTGGTGAACCAGCCCAATGGCCTTTACGATATGCAGGATGTGTTAGGGCTAAAGAGGTGATGAATTACCAATAACCAAGCACAAATAATCAAGGCTACCTCTAAAAATGTCATTCCTGCCCCGTTTTTCAACGGGATAAACTCCAGCAGGAATCTATATTTCTGGATTCCCGTTTTCACGGGAATGACAGAATTATGATGGGGATTTAAAGCGGACACGAAACACGGTCACGGTCATGTAATTTATAGAGAGGGAGGCAAAATGAAGATTGTCAGATACAAGGATGGAGCATTGGTGAGGTGGGGCGTCATAGAAGAGGGTATGATTCGTGAAATGGATGGAGATCCTTTTGGCCACTTCCACCTGACCCCGAGAATGAAAACAATGGGAGAGGTGAAACTCCTTTCACCCTGCCTTCCCTCAAAAATTGTTGCTTTGGGTTTGAACTACAGGGACCATGCCGAAGAGGTAAAGATGGTTCCTCCCAAGGAACCCCTTCTCTTTATTAAACCTTCCACCTCTGTCATCGGACCGGGAGAGGCCATTGTCTATCCAAAGATTTCCAAGAGGGTGGATTATGAAGCTGAGTTAGCTGTAGTGATTGGGAAAGTAGCGAAAAAAGTTCCAGAGGAAAAGGCAGGGGATTATATCCTTGGATATACCTGTTTGAATGATGTAACCGCCAGGGATTTACAACCCAAGGATGGTCAGTGGACATTGTCGAAGGGGTTTGATACTTTTTCACCGATTGGTCCCTGGATTGTCACAGACATTGACCCCCATCATCTTGATGTATCGAGTTATCTGAATGGAGAGAGACGTCAGTATTCCAATACAAAGAACCTCATCTTTGGTCCCCATCAACTGGTGAGTTTCATCTCCCGGGTCATGACGCTTCTGCCAGGAGATGCAATCGCCACAGGGACGCCTTCTGGAATCGGTCCGATGGCCATTGGTGATCAAATCGATGTGGTGATCGAAGGGATCGGCACCCTTAGTAATAAGGTCGTTGCCGAGGAATAATTAATTCATGCTGAAAAATCCATCATGAAATTGATTGCGCAGATTTTAAATCAGATTACATTGATTAAAAAGATTGCGAAATCGTAAAGTTATTAATCTGTGTAATTAGTTGACACAATTTTTCAGTGGCAACTAATTAGGGGATGGGAGATGAACAGAAAAAAATCGATCGGATTCTATCATAGAGCATTGGAGATGATTCCAGGTGGGGTGAACAGCCCGGTCAGGGCCTTTAAGGCCATTGGCGTTCCACCCAGTTTTATTGAACGTGCAAAAGGGTCAAAAATTTTTGACGTGGATGGCAATGAATATATTGATTACGTGGGTTCCTGGGGGCCAATGATCCTGGGCCATGCCCACCCGAAGATTGTGGCAGCACTCAAAAGAGCCATCTCAAAGGGGACGAGTTACGGCGCTCCCACTCCCCTCGAAGTGGAACTTACCAGCAAAGTGAAGAAGGCCTTTCCTTCCATGGAATTGGTCAGGATGGTGAGTTCCGGAACGGAAGCGGTGATGAGTGCGATTCGAGTGGCAAGGGGTTATACAGGAAGGGCTAAAATTATTAAATTCGAAGGATGCTACCATGGCCATGGCGATAGTCTGCTTGTCAAGGCAGGTTCCGGTGCGATGACCTTTGGTATTCCTGATAGCCTCGGCATTCCAGAAGAACTGGCAAAACATACCTTGATCGCATCCTATAACAATCTGGAAAGTGTAAAAGCCCTGATCACTCAATATCCCGAGCAGATTGCTTGCATCATTGTAGAACCCATTGCAGGGAATATGGGAGTGGTTCTGCCTGAGAGGGGATTTTTAGAAGGATTGAGAAAAATCTGCGACGAGAAAGAGGTCCTTCTCATTTTTGATGAAGTCATTTCTGGATTCCGGGCAGCCTATGGAGGTGCTCAGGAGATTTACAAGATCAAAGCGGATATGACTTGTCTCGGGAAAATTATTGGAGGCGGTCTACCAGTAGGGGCCTATGGTGGAAAAAGAGCGATTATGGAGAAGGTCTCTCCTCTTGGAGGAGTCTACCAGGCAGGGACGCTTTCTGGGAATCCTCTGGCCATGACCGCAGGGATTACGACATTGACGCTCTTGAAGTCAAAAAAGATTTATCAGGATTTGGAGAAAAAGACTTTTTATTTAACAGAGAAAATTTCCGAATGTGCTGAGGAAAAGGGAATTCCTTTTTCCATCAATCGAACCCCAGGATTGTTCACCCTCTTTTTTACAGAGGGTCCGGTCAGGGATTACCGCACTGCCAAAATGAGCGATACGAAGCGATTTGCCCAATTCTTTATTGAAATGATGGAACAGGGTATCTATCTTCCTCCCTCCCAATTTGAAGCCTGGTTCATTTCTCTGGCCCACACCCAGAAAGATCTGGACAAAACCATCGAAGCCTGTGATGCCGCTTTTAAGAAGATTTAATTTTGAACAGTAAGGAGGTCGTGCTTTGTAACAAACGCTGTTAAATTGTTAACTATTTTCATAAATTAGTGACAAGTGAAGATGACCCCAAATCTTGACTTTATAGTTCCTGTCAAGAGCAAAAGCGAAAAAATCTAAACCTTCTGAAAATAGAGCTTTGTCCCTTTAAACGTCCCCTTATCTATTAGATGCTTCAATGAAAGATGAACGGTTCCGGGTCCTGAGCGAGAAGTTCCATTTCTCTGGTTTTCGAAAGTGGCAGGAGGAGATCATCGATACCCTCCTGGCGAGGCGCGATGTGGTCGTGGTCATGCCCACAGGAAGCGGTAAATCGCTCTGTTACCAGTTGCCTGCGCTGCTTCTGGATGGGGTGACCCTGGTCATCTCGCCCCTGATTGCATTGATGAAGGATCAGGTGGATGGACTGGTGGAGAATCAAATCCCTGCCACTTTCATCAACAGCGTATTGACCCCTTCCGAGCAAGGGCAGAGACTGAGAGAGATTCAGCAGGGCAGATATAAGCTGGTTTATATTGCCCCTGAGCGGTTTCGGAATCCGGGATTTATGGAGGGGATTCAATCCTGCAGTGTTTCACTGTTTGCTGTTGATGAGGCCCACTGCGTTTCCGAATGGGGGCATGATTTTCGTCCCGATTACCTTCGTCTCAAAGGGGTTGTTGAAAAATTGGGCCATCCCCCTGTTGCCGCTCTGACAGCAACGGCCACTCCTGATGTCCGCCGTGATATCATCACCCAGTTGGGTCTCAGGCAGCCGATCGCCTTCGTTGCCGGTTTTGATCGCCCCAATCTCCGGTTTCATGTTAAAAAGGTGGACGGTGAGAAAGATAAGGTCGATGCGATTGTCACCCTCCTCAAAAAGGGATTGCGGAGAGGAATCATCTATGCCGCTACCCGTAAGAATGTAGAAACCTTAACCTCGGCATTACGGTCCAATGGCTACAAAGCGGGAAGTTATCACGCCGGCATGGAGATGGAGTCCCGCAAGGTTGTGCAGGACCTTTTTATGGAAGGAACCCTGCCGGTGGTGGTGGCGACAAACGCCTTTGGCATGGGCATCGATAAGGCGGATCTCCGTTTTGTCGTCCACTATGACATCCCCGGCTCCCTCGAGGCTTACTACCAGGAAGTCGGGCGCGCCGGGCGTGACGGGAAGCCTGCAACCTGTCTGCTCCTTTTTAACTACGCCGACACTTTCACCCAGGAATTTTTTATCGACGGAAGTTACCCACCCCAAGACATGGTCGAGAGGACGTACGAGGTCTTATGTGATATCGGGACAGATGAAATTGAGATGACCCAGAAGGCCCTGGCCCAGCGCCTCGGTCGCTCAAAATCGAATGAGATGGCCGTTTCTTCGTGCCTGAAGATTCTGGAGAAGGCCGGCTATATTGAGCGCGGATCGGAAGGGGAGCATCAGGCCAGGGTGACCCTGTGTATCGAGCCGGAGGAGCTTCATCGCCAGGTTGAGGGAAAGAGCAAATACCAGAAAGAGATTGTCAATTATTGTGTCGATGTTCTGGATGGATCGAAAGACAAGACCCTTCTGGTGGACCTGGATGTGATGGCCGAGCATCTGAATCTTGCACCGGAGCAGTTGAGACGGTATTTCTCTACACTTCATCAAGCAGGGTCAATAGAATATCGACCGCCGTTTCGGGGCCGGGGTCTGAAAATACTGTCACGGGTTCCTATCCCCAAACTGAATATCAATTTTCAAGAGATTGAACGCCGGAGCCTTTTTGAGCGTAAGAAACTCCGAAGGATGATCGATTACGCCTATACTGACCAATGCCTAAGACGGTTTATTCTCGAATACTTCGGCGAGCGAATCGCAAAGAACAGTTGTGAAAACTGCTCGAACTGTCTCCATGAGGTTAAAACTCACACGCTCGGGACAATACCAAAAAAAGAAAAGATCATTAAGGGGAAACTCCCGAAGAAATCGGATCTTCCCTGCCATGAAGACCTGTTTGCCTCCCTGAAGGAAATGCGTCTCAAACTCGCTCAGGCATCCAACCTTCCCCCCTTTGTCATCTTCCATAACCGAACACTCATAGCCATCAGCCAGCAACTGCCTCAAACAACCTCTGAATTGCTTGCCCTCAAGGGCTGTGGCGAATATAAGGTATCGACTTACGGGGATCAGACGATTGAAGTGGTCAGGGCTTATCTGAAAAACCATCCTGAGGCAAGGCCCTTGAGTGAGCATGATGGAGCTTCAGCAATACGACCTGTCCTGAAGAAACCTTCAGGGGGAAGCACAGTCGAGATCACATGGATGTTGTGGGAAAAGGGAGGGACTCTGGAGGAAATTGCCCGTAAAAGGGGTCTCACTTCATCGACGATTGCCGAACATCTTGTTCAGCTTATTGACGAAGGTCGGTCGATCAACCTTAACCGGATTCTTTCAAAGGAGCGAATCGCCCTCATTGAAGAAGCGATTGTTCGGGCCGGAAGCGAACGATTGGCCCCGATCAAGGCCCTGCTTCCTCAGGATGTAAGCTATGGTGAAATCCGTTTGGTTGCAGGGCAATATATTCGGAACGCGAAAGACAAAAATAAAAAGACATAAAGTGGGGCGGGTGGGGTCAAACCTTCAAAATTCAGGTAAGATTCTTCCCTTCAGAAACTCAATCCTTTCTCTTAACTGACTCTCTTTGTCCAACCTTCCCTCGATCCTCTTTATCGCATCACTTATGGCTGACCCCTTAATCCCAAAGTATCCCCCTATCTCTTTACCCTTTTCACCAGTCAATATTTTTGCCAAATAAATAGCTACCTGCCGCCCCTCATTTCCTTTTGCTCTCTCCACCAACTCTTTTCGATTCTTTCCGTAAAACAATTGACATGCCTTGATCACAGTATCAATAGATACTCTCTTCCGAAGCCTCTTCGCTTGGACAATCTCTTCATCAACTTTTATCCTCTCAATCAGTCTTAGAACTTTCGCCTTAAATGCCCCCTCCCCGAGGAGTAACCCTGCTTCCATCGTAGCGAATGGATTCTCATCTCTTCCTTCATCCGCTTCAACAAATTCTCTATAAGCTTTTACCGCCTTATTTCTATGGTTTGAAAAGTACGAAAGCGTCTCCTCTGTGTCAACCAATGAATTTTCTGCCTTCTGATTGATAAATACCCTGTAACTCGTCCAAGGATAATCCTGCAGTTCCTTGACCAATTTTGCTCTCACAGGATTCAAATGTATGTACCGACTTAACGAAATCAAATATCTATCTTTGTCCACAATAATCCCCTTAAATCGTCCCTGTAAGAGATGTCCGCTCCTCTGATACTTTCGATTAACATAAACGGTATAGCTCGTATTGATGTTCTGCATGATTTGGGATAAGTTCCCTTTCGGGGTCTCCAGGAGAAGATGATAATGATTATCCATCAATGCATAGGCATGAAGCAGAAAGCCATATCTCTCCTTTGTCCGGCTCAGTATTTTCAAAAACCTTTCCCGATCCGCGGGATTATAAAATATCTTATCTCGCTGGTTTCCCCTCGACGTGATGTGGTAAAAAGCATTTTCAAATTCTACCCTTAATTGCCTCGCCATGCCCATATTCTATTCAATTTGAAAAAATTGTCAATCGAATTTTGAAGGTTTGACCCCAACTTTTTCCATTGAAGGTTTGACCCCAACTTTTTCCAACTTTTGCCAACTTTCAACTCTCGTATCTCCCAACACCAAATTAAAAAAGCCTCTTCATTGACCGGCCTGTTGCTTTAGTAGAATCCAGCAAAACTGAATCGCATCAGAGGACAGAGAAATATTCGCTCGCCCTTGCGGATGAAGAGGGAAAAATTTTAGACTATATTTATTTTGAAGTGAGAGGTCCTGGGGTAGATCGAAAAAGATTGCCAGAAGATGAGAGAGGAGCTTTTACCCATTGATTAATATTTACATTGCGCGGCATGGGGAGACGACCTGGAATGCGGAGGGGAGAATTCAGGGCCGAAGCGACCCTGGGCTTAGTCCGAAGGGTTATGCCCAGAGTTTCGCCTTGCTTGAGCAGCTCAAAGACCGGCCCATCTCGGCCATCTACACCAGTACCCTTCAGAGATCGATTCTCACCGCTCAACCTGTCGCCGAACATTTAGGTCTTCCCATTCAGAAACAGTCTGAAATGGACGAGATCGCTTTAGGGATATTGGAGGGAAAAGGACTTTTTCATTTTGATGAAGAGCTGAAGAGTGAATGGGAGCAGTTCAAGGGGAACCGGTTTACCTACCGTATCCCGGGGGCAGAGAATTATATGGATGTTGCTGTCCGGATTAAGCCATTCGTGGAAAAGATCATTAAACATCATGAGGGCCAGGAGGTCCTGATCGTCGGTCACGGGGTGGTCAATCGGATTTTAATCGGGCTGCTTTTGGAATTTCCCCTGGAGGAGATCCTTAAGATCGAGCAGACCAATGATTGTCTTTATCTGGTTCAGAAAAGCGGGGAGTCAAGGGTCTTTTACTACTTGAATGGTGAAGTCAAAGAGGGGCTCCTGCTCGTAAGCCGGGAGACAAGTCCCTGACGAGAAACGAAAGAACGAAGAAGGCTTAATGGACATTCAAACCCGAAATTGGAAAATCCGTTGCGTGATCTACGATTGTGATGGCGTTCTCTTCGATTCCCTCGAAGCCAACACAAAATTATATAACGATCTCTGTGCTTTGGTGGGGAGAGTCCCTCTGAGGGAGGAAGAGCTGCAATATGTTCACACCCACACGGTCTATGAAGCTATCCACTTCATTTTTGGGAAAGAAAACGATTTGGAAAAAAAGGCCTTAGAATCTCTAAAACAGGTTGATTTAAGAAATTACCTTATCTATTTAAAGATGGAGCCTCATCTGTTTCAAACTTTAGAGAAGCTAAAAGAAAAAGGAATACTTCGGGTCATCAACACCAACCGGACGACCTCGATGAAATATATCATGGAAAAATATGATCTCTGGCAATATTTCGAGATGGTGGTGACAGCCCTCGATGTCAAAAACCCTAAACCTAACCCTGAATCAATCGAGAAGATTATCGAAGCATTTAAATTGAAAAAGGAAGAGATTGTTTTTGTAGGAGATTCTGATGTAGACCAACAGACGGCCAAATCATCGGGCATTAAATTTGTTGCTTATAAAAATAAAGAAATAGCCAATGATGCCTATATCAATGATCACCTCGATCTGTTGAATTGCCTTCCGAATTAAAAGAATTCTGCCAAAGTAACCTTCAAGTCCCTTCCCGCGATAGGCAAGAACAATCCAAAATGCCCCCTACTCCCCCTCCCCATTGTCGCCCAGAATTTCATTAGAAATGTTTGACAAATAGGAGATGATAAAGGAAAATAATACGGATTATTAAGAAAAGATTATAAAGCAATGGAAAATGAAGACCTTTCAAAACTGAAGATTGATA
>Ga0100377_1000398_pt1 | contig 36983 bp, 20 predicted proteins | sample CryGeymeta201501_FD_83664 | JGI IMG/M metagenome (GOLD analysis project Ga0100377, IMG submission 83664) | Groundwater microbial communities from Crystal Geyser aquifers in Utah, USA - Crystal Geyser metaG 2015-01 | ecosystem: Environmental > Aquatic > Deep subsurface > Groundwater | place: USA... | reverse complement strand
GTCGCGCTGCGGCAGCTCGCCGTTGACGGAGGCCGACGTCAGCGTGACGGCGGAGTCGAAGGCCGCCGCGTTGCGGTTGATGGCGTAGCGCACCTCGTCGGCAATGACGACCACGAGGTCGCTTAATCCGTCCCCGTTCATGTCCTCCAGCTCGACGTAGCCGGCGGCGATGTCAGATTCATCGAACGGCAGGTCCGAGATGTTGAGCCAGGGGCCCCACTGACCGTAGCCGAGGTTGAGGCGATACCGCAGCGTGCCGCCAGGCATGAGCTGGACGGGATCCAGCAGGCCGTCGCCGTTCATGTCGCTCAGCTCCATCGTCTCAGCCTCGAAGGCGACGCCGATGGGCATCACGCCGGTGTCCTGCTCGAAGGAGCCGGTCTCGGCGTTTCGGAAGACGGTGGTCTCGTCGGTGGTGGAGCGCAGCAGGTCGATGCGCTTGTCGTTGTCGTAGTCCACGAACCGGATGGCGCCGAGGTCCCCGTCGTCGTCGAGCTCGAGGGCGGGCAGGCCGCCGTCGCCGCTGAACAGGGAGAAGGCGGGTCCCCAGTCTCCGGTGGACGGGTTGGGCAGCACCATGCCGGTGCGGGTGTTGACGAGGTCGGTGAGGCCGTCGCCGTTGACGTCGATGACCTGGGTGGCGGCGGTGCCCAGCTCGTGGCCGGCCTGGGTGCCTCGGGCGCTGGTGGTGGGCGCCCCGAAGGTCTGGCCCTGGTCCGTCATCCTGTTCAGGAAGATGCGGTGCGGGCCGGTCTGCGAGGTGTCCACCACGTCGGGGAGGGCATCGCCGTTGAGGTCGACCAGCGTGGCCTTCCCTGCCTTGAGGTCCACGCCGAGGGAGCCCATGCTGACCATGTAGGGAAGCTGGCAGTCCGTCCCGTCGCAGACGCCGCCGAGGGCCCTGGAGTACGTGAACGTCTGCGCAATCGGGTACTCGCCGCCCTCGAGCCCGATGGTGACGACCTTCGCCAGTCGTGTGAAGCCGCCGCTGCTGGCGTAGGGCTCGTAGCGCAGGTCGTAGGCGCGGATGCGGGTGCCTCGCGTGAAGACGTCGATCTGGGAGAGGCGCTCGGTGAGCAGCTCCTCGAAGCCGCCGGAGGCGTCGGAGAGGTTCTCTCCCTTGCCGTCGTCGTCCATGCGGGGCTCGAAGGTGAAGGCGACGCGGTAGGTGGGGGCGCCCTGGGTGAACACCCAGGTGATCTCGTCGATGAGCGAGACGGTGGGGCCGGACTTGCGCCAGCGGTACTTGACCGAGTGGCCGTAGACGTCGGTCATCTCCACGACCTTGTACTTGAAGGTGCCGTGCGGGCCGGTCACGCGGGCGTTGGGGTCCAGGGTGCCGTCCTTGTCGGCGCCGTAGAAGACCTTGCTGCCGTCGGGCTGCTCGGCGACCCAGTAGCCACCGGCGCCAGCGGCGTCAGCCATCCAGGTGTAGCGGACGAAGGCGCCCTCGTAGCGGGAGCGATAGACGGGCGGGTCGGTGCCAGGGATGCGCACCAGCTCGTCGCCGCCGTCGGCGGCGAACCTGTCGTCGCGGTCGTAGCGGGGCAGCCCCTTGAAGGTCGTGCGCTCGATGGACGGCAGGGCCAGCATCCAGCCCATCCCCACCTCGCTGCCGCCGCCGCCCGAGCTGTACGACAGCGACAGGCCGGGCGTCATGCCGGCGAAGCCCTCCGGCACCTGGATCGGCACGCTGAACCGCATGTTCCCCATGTTCGGGTCCAGCTCGACGTTCTCGCCGATGCCCTCCAGGCTGCCAGGGCCCTCGGGCAGGGACACGCGGTCGTCGGACACGCCCGTCTGGGCCTGTGCGGCAGCGGCGCTGAGGGCGAGGCCCAACACCACAGAGACAACAAGGAGTCTGTTCATCACGACAGCCAGGGGCGTAGCGTCGGGCGCGCCGGAGGGCACGGCTGGGCCGCGCAGCGGCGAGCCCGACGACAGTTTGGGAGAGACGTTGGCGCGAGCGGGGACGGCTCGGGCGAGCGAGGGATCAGTTGGCGCGAACCGCGAACGTGGTGCCGGCGATCTCAGCGCCATCAGCGCCGAAGCACCGGCCGCGGGTCAGCTCGAGCGCCTGGAGATCGGCGCCGCTCTTCAGGGTGAGCCCGACCGAGCTGGCGGTCAGCTCCGCGCCACCCTTGCCGTAGAACGCCAACGCCAACCGGTCGCCGCGGCGCATCGTGCGGCCCTCCACCGCGTCGCCGAACGTCACGGCGGTGATCGCGGTGGCCCCGTCGATCACGACGAGCTCGCAGGAGCGAGCACCAGCGGCGGTGATGTCGAGGCCCGCGCCGACGACCATCCCGTTGTTCGTGCCGTTGTTCGAGTTATTGGTTCCGTTGTTCTGGTTGTTGGTCCTGTTGTTCGGGTTGTTGTTGGTCCCGTTGTTCGGGTTGTTGTTGGTCCCGTTGTTCGGGTTGTTGTTGGTCCCGTTGTTCGGGTTGGCGTCCGCGACGCAATACCCGCGGTCACAGGCCAGACCGTCACCGCAGCTGTCGTTCGCGGCGCAGGTGCAGCTGAGCTCGCCCGGGGTGCAGGCGGTGGTGGCGGGCGTCTTCTCGTCGTCGCATGAGCACGCCGACAGCGCCCCCATGCAGAAGAGGCCGACGCAAAGCACGATGGTGCGGAAGTCCAGTGTCTCGAACATCATGGTCTCTCCTGAGCGCGGCTCAGCGGCGGTCGACGCCGCGGATGGTCCAGCCGGTGAAGGTGCAATCAGGGCCCGTGCAGGCGCAGTCCGCCGGGGTCTCGCACATGCGGGTTCCCGTGATGCCGGAGGGGCTCAGATCGCCGTTGATGGTGTAGCCGCCGCCGGTCGACCAGGCGCCCTGAGCGTCAGGCGGGTCGGCGTAGGTGGTGTTGGTGAACTCGGCGCACATCCAGTAGCCGAGGCGGCCCGTGGTGGTGCTCGGATCGGCGGTGACGGTGCAGTAGCCGTTCTCGCAGGCGCCAGCGCTCGACGGGGCGGTGCCGCCGTAGTGAACATTGGAGGTGCGGAGCTCGACGTTGTTGACCTGCGTGACCGCGTCCGCGCAGCCAAAGTCGCAGTCGGGCCCGCCGTAGTTGTAGCCGCAGCCGCAGATCAGGGCGCCGAAGTTGCCCGTGTCCCCCTGGCCGGCCACGTTGCAGCTCGTGGAGAGCGCGTCCCCGTAGCCGTCAGCGTTGAAGTCGTCCGGCACGCCGTCGCTGTTCGAGTCCACGAAGCACGTCAGCGCGTCGAAGCCCGGACACAGGGTGCGGTAGAAGCTCCACTCGTCGATGCAGCCTCGGGTGTAGGTCGGTGTGCGGTCGTAGCGCTGGGCGACGAAGCCGACCATGTTCGTGTCCGCCGCCTCCGCCGGGATGGCCGTGCAGGTGAGGTTCATCGTGTCGGGGTTCGCCTCGGCCCCGTCGGGCGGCGTGCTGGAGGCCGCGCAGCCGTCGGCTCCGCAGTCGGTGGCGCAGCTCAGGTCATCATCCGGGCAGGCGATGCCGCAGCGGTTGAGCTGCAGCAGCGTGTTACCCGTCGAGTCGGCCAGCGCGCCGAGCGCCACGGTGGGCGGCGTCGAAGCGACGGGATCGATGACGGCGCACTTGAACTGGCTGTGGTGGCTCATGCCACGCCATGCGGCGTCGGGCGGCGCTGACACGCTGCACACGTCGTGCAGGGGGATCTCGCCGGACAGGCTCGCCTCGGCGATCGGCAGCGGGATGGTGCAGCCGCCCACGCTCGCCTCGCACGCGTACTGGGCAAAGTCGAGGTTGATCTGGGGCTGGTCGATGTTGAAGCCCGTGTCGCGGCCGCGCTGGCAGGTTCGCCAGCCGTCCGTCGGGTCGAGGTTCGCGTTGTAGCCGAGCGGGAAGTCCGCCTCGCAGCGAGAGCGCTCCTCGATGACGTAACGACCCGGCCACGGGTCGCCGAATGGGTCCACCGCGGGCACCGGCGCCTCGTACCGCGCACGGTGCAGCTCGGCGAAGTAGCTGAACGCCGCGAAGATCGCCTCGGCCGGGCTCAGCCCGCTCGTGTCCATGTTCTGCGACTCCAGCACGTCGTCCACGCGGTTGTGGTTGAAGTCGCCGGTCTGATCGAGGCAAAGTCGCGTCAGCGGGTTGAGCTCCGCCGCGCGCGGCCTGCGGCCCCGCCCGTCGCCGTCGACGTAGCGGCCGGAGTTGTTGGCGTCGAACGCCGCGTCGAGGTCGTCCTGGCTGTCGTTGCGCACCGTCTCGTACAGGTCGAGGGTGGTTGGCGGCGACGCCGCACCGGACGGCGGCGCGCTGCACGTGCCCAGGGCGGCCGGCACAAAGCCGTCCTCGCACAGCAGCACGTCGTAGGACTGGTGCCACTCGTTGCGCAGCGTGAAACGGTCGATCGTGCGCACCTCGCAGCGGGCGTTGTCGCGCAGGACGGGGTCGCTGCTCTCGACGAACGCGCGCGCAGCGTCACGGACCCAGCCGTCGTCGTCTGCGTCGCAGGGGTTGGCGCCCTGGATGTCGCCGGTGCCGAAGAAGTAGTCCGGCTCGGTCTCGCAGATGCACGTGTTCGAGCCCGCCAGCGTGAACGGGTACACCCGACCCGTCTCGCCCGTCTCGCCGCAGAACGAGATGGCGCACTGCACGCACATGCCGTTGTCGCGACGGGCCACCCAGGGGCGGTTGGGATCGTCGGCCGTGGGCCCCGCGAGCGGGTCGCCGTTCTGGTCGACGCATGGCCAGTCTGAGCAGGTGGCGTCGCCGTTCACGGGCTGGACGCAGAACTGCTCCGCCGTGCAGGACGGCCGCACCTGGGCGCAGGTGAGCGCCGTGCGGCATGAGCCGGGGTTGTCGCTGTCCTCGGTCGTGCCGGCCAGGCAGTCGCCGCACGTCGCGAACGGCTCGCCGTCGCAGCTCCGGTTGAGGGCGTCACAGCCGAGCTCGTCGCAGTACGTGCCGGGGACGCAGAGCATCGTGTTGGCGTCCTCGGCGTACGGGTAGTTGCACGTCCCGCAGGAGGCGCCGTCGGCGGTCTCGACGCAGCTGCGGTGCTGGCTGGTGCAGTCGGCCAGGATGGAGCCCAGGGTGTTGGCGCCGCAGTTGGCCAGGGGGATGGGGGCGCAGGTGCCGTTGCCGTCGTCGGCGAAGCCCATCAGGCAGCCGGCGCACGCAGCGTCCGCGACGGCGCCGCCCACGCACTCCCGGTTGGCCGCACCGCAGGCCAGCGCCGCGCAGGTCACGACGGCGCGGCAGGCCCCGGCCTCCTCGAGGAAGCCTGCCAGGCAGTCGCCGCAGGAGGCGTCGGTCGCCGTCGCCACGCAGGCGCGGCTCTGGGCGGTGCAGTCCGCCAGGATCGATCCAGCGGCGTTCGCGTCGCAGCTCGGGGTCGGCGTGCCGACCTCGCAACTGGAGGTGGCGCTGCTCCACACAAAGCCGTCGGCGCATCGCTCCAGGCAGGAGGCATCCACGCCGCCGACCGCCTCGTCGCAGAGCTGGTTCGCCGCGCACCCCAGGTCACTGCAGACCCTCGCCCCGCGGCAGGTCTCATCGGTGTCGTCGCAGACGAGGTCCATCTGGCACGTCCCGTCCTGATCGCACGGACAGCCGGCGAACTCGGGGGTGCAGGCGGCGCACATGCCGTCGCCGGTGCAGGCGAGGCCGTCGTCGCAGGTCTCGTCGGTCTGGCAGGGGCAGCCCTCGGTGCCGGCCACGCAGGGGTCGGGGGCGCAGACGTCGCTCTGGCAGAGCAGGGTGGCGTCGCAGGCGTCGCCGTCGCCGCAGGCACAGCCCTCCGAGCCGGGGGGGCACAGCTCGCAGGCGCCGGCGTTGCAGCGCAGCCCGGCGTTGCACGTGTCATTGCCGAAGCAGGCGCACGCCTCGGTGCCCGTCTCGCAGGCGTCCTCGGGGGCGCAGGTGCCGCCCTCACAGACGAGGCCCGCGCCGCAGGTGTCGCCCGCGCCGCAGGGGCATCCGTCGGTGCCGGCCTCACAGGCGTCCTCGGGGGCGCACGTCCCCCCTTCGCCGCAGGTCAAGCCCGCGCCGCAGGTGCCGCCGGGGCCGCAGGCGCAGCCCTCGTCCCCTGCGCACGACGTGCAGGCGCCGTCCGCTCCGCAGGTGGCGCCCGCGCCGTAGGCGGAGTCCTCTACGCACGCTCTGTCGCTCGTGCACTGCCGGCAGAGCTGACCGACGCAGACGAAGCCCGCGGAGGCCCCATCGCACTCCGCGCTCGTGGTACACGGCTGCATCTCGAGGGTGACGGCCGGGGTGACCGGGTCGTCTGAGCAGCCCTGACCGCCGATGAGGAGCATCGCGCCGAGGAGGAGGCCCGAGAGTGTGTGGACGCGTGACGTCTTCATGGATCCATCCATCGCTGCAGGGGCCAGCCGGGCCAGCCCCGAGCAGCCTTCGGTTCAGAAGGTGGTGAGGTCGCTGTAGTAGAAGAAGAGCTTGATGTCGGTGACCGAGCGGAGGTTGATGTCCTGATTGACCTCTTCGTTCCGCTGGTTGATCACGAGCTCGTACTGCGTGTTCGCCACCGGGCGGTCGCGCAGGCGGTAGTTCGGGTAGATATTCCCGCTGGTGAAGTACTTGGTGCCGTTGAACGACGCGTTGATGACCGAGGTCTTGTCGTCGAAGCGGTAGAAGTTGCGGGTGTCATCGATCGTGTGCACCACCCCGGTCCCGCGTTGGCGGACATAGACGCGCGCCACGTGGTCGCCGAAGTCCGAGGCGTCGATGTTCGCCTCGATGAACAGCAGCTTGTGGTTGCGTGTCAGGGGCGAGAAGGACTCGACGCGGGTGGAGAAGGGGATGGTGATGTAGCCCTTCTCATCGAGCAGCGCGACGTCGGCCAGCCGGTCTCGCAGCATCCGCGTCCGGGCGTCCCGAGACATCGTGTTGCCCTGCTCGTCGTAGAGCGGGATGGCGAAGATGTCGTCGCGCAGCGACAGCTGCAGGACGCGCGACTGCGGGTTGCCGAACAGCTCCTCGAAATCGTAGAAGGTGTTGCCCAGCTCCGAGAGGTAGTTCTCAAGGTTCGGGTCGCCGTAGCTCACCATCCGGACCAGGAAGAGGTCATCCTTGTGGGCGTAGGAGGAGCTCGTGTAGTACTCGAAGATGCGCGTGAGGCGGTACACCTCCTTGATCGCGTCCTCGAAGGCCACCTCGGCGTTGATGATGGAGTCGTTGCGGTAGATCCGCACGTTCGGGTCGTTGCGGGCCGCCTGGACGTTGATCGACAGCTGCTCGGTCTCCTTCTGCTCCATCTGGAGCCGGGTGGCCCGCTGCCGAAGGCGCTGGATGTCCGCCTGGGCGACGCGCGTCCGATACTCCAGCCGCAGCCCCTCCAGGTAGAGCTCCTCCAGCCGCAGCGCCATGGTCTTGACCCGCGCCTCCGAGTCGATGTTGGCAAAATCGCACTGCTGCCGCAGGTTCCACGCGCCGCGGCGGGCCTCCAGCTGGCCGATCTCCGCCTCCTTGATGTCGATGTCGCGCTCGGTCTCGGCGATGCCCGACTCCAGCGTCGCGAAGCCCGCCACGTAGACCCCCAGCGCGATGGCGGAGCTGCTGCACGAGTCCGACAGTCCGAAGGTGCACGCGCTCAGGCTGGAGACCTGGCCGAGGAAGCCCAGCGCCGAGTTCATCCGCGTGATGTTGAACTGGGAGTTCTGGATGGTCTTGCGCAGGCTCAGCGTCTCGCCGTTCACGCCCCGCAGGCACGACGTGTACAGGGTGTTGTCGTCGAAGGTGCAGCCCCGCGCGTCGCAGTCGCAGTTGGAGTCGGTCTGCGGATCGCAGGTCACCGACGCCCGGTCGTAGCAGAGGTGAATGCGGCTCCGCCTGCTGGCGAACTCGTTGTCGCGTGTGTTCCCCAGGATGGTGATGCAGTGACAATTGGCGTCGGCGTCCGGGTCACAGTCGGCGCGCTCGACGAACTGCCCGCAGTTGTCGCCGTATTCAAACGAGATCTGCTCGGCGATGACGCCGCACTGCGCCGCCACGCGCTCCCGCTCGATGTCGATCTCCTTGAGCACGTTCTGCGACTGCACGATGTTCTGCTGCACGTCCAGCCGCAGATCCTCAAGCCCTGCGATGGCGTTGTGCAGCTCCCCGTTGCCCATCATCCCGCACGGGTCCCCGAAGATCGACGCGCGCTCGTCGAGGTAGGCGTACTTCTCGATCGCCGGATAGATGCGGTTGTCCTGTCCCGCGAAGGTCCCGCACAGGTCGCCGAGCTGGTTCTCATAGGTGTTCTTGATCTGGGTCAGCTCGCTCTGGAACTCCGCCTGGCTCGTCTGGAACGAGCGGTTCGAGTCCAGGGCGCGCTCCTCACGGATGCGGGCGAAGTCCACCTTGGCCTGCGCACGCACCTGCAGCAGCTCGAAGGCGTTGGACTGCCGGAAGTCCTCGGAGTCCAGCGCCGGGAACGGGATGTAGTCCGGCGCGAAGCCGAAGATCGTCAGGTTGTCGTCGATCGCCCCGTGCACGTCCGCCATGTCCAGCAGCGCGGCGCGGTAGCTGCGCGCGGCATCGATCACCGCGCTCTCCACCTCCGCCCGGTCGGCGGCGCTGGCGAAGTCGATGATGCGCAGCAGCATCCGGTTCATCACCACCGACTCGAGGTAGGTCGCCGTGTACGCCCGCGACGACACCCGACGGGCCAGCTCGGGCTTGTTGAGGTCCTTGTACTTCCTGGCGACCTGCGCCCACGCCTTGGACTTCTGCGTCGAGGCCCGGATCAGCTTCTTGAAGTAGCGCGTCACCGTCTCGTTCGAGATGAAGTTCTTGTCGTCGGCGCCCTGCTGGATGGAGTCCCAGATCATCGGGCTGTAGCTGTAGAAGCGGTCGAGCGCCTCGTCGTAGTACTGGACCGCCTGGTACAAGCTGTAGAGCTCGTAGCCGACGATGCCCGACAGGTTCGGGCCGCCGTCCTCGAAGGCGCTGCCCTCGAAGGACACCGTGGCGTTGCCCGCCAGGTCGAACCGGCTGGCGAAGGCGCGGGTGTACGACTCGTCACCCAGCGTGATCATCAGCTCCGAGAACAGGAACTCGAAGCCGTCGTGCACGATGGGCAGCGTCAGATCCACACCGTTCTGGGTCCACTGCTCCTCGTACGCGAAGTTGAAGTCGAGGTAGTCGTTCAGCGCCACCGCCGTCGCCGGGGCGAGCTGCGCGCTGTGCTGGTCGAGGATGTTCAGCAGGCAGTCCACCCGTTGGTTGATGGACTCGATCAGCTGGGGGGCATAGCAGTACGGGGTCTGGTCGCTGTTCGGGATGCAGATGTCCGGCGCGAACCCGAGGTTGGTCCCGCGCTGGCTGCGAAACCGCGTCTTGTAACGGAACGCGTCGTCGATCTCGGCCTGGAGCGGCACGAACAACGCCACGCCGGAGCCGGATTGCTCGTAGAAGTCCTTGGCCGCCGTCAGATCGAGCCGGTTGTCGTCGCAGTAGACCTCGTTGGCCGTCTTGCAGCGCCAGACCAGGTTGCGGCCCGCGCAGGCGTCCACGCCATCGGTCGGGTCCGCGTCCATGCAGTCGCTCTCCTGCACCACACGGCCGTTGGCACGCCAGGTCTGCAGCACGCTCAGGCAGCTCGTCCCCGGGTCGGTCTGGCAGAGGTGGTCCACCACCGCGGCCCGCGGCAGATCCGCCTTGCGCACCGTGAAGTACTCCACCTCGCTCTCCACCGGGCAGGGGATCGCCACCGACGGGCTGTCGTTGGCGCCTGCGCCGCCGTCGAACTGGCCGGTGTCATGGCAGAGGTAGTGGACCTCCTCGGGGCTGCTCGGCCCGATCATCGCCGCCATCGGGCTGGTCGTGCCCTCGAGGATGGCCCGCACCACCGCCGTGGCCGCGCCAGCGTTGTTCAGGTTGGTGTAGGACGGGCCGCCGCCGGACCGCGTCGCCTCGAAGATCTGCGACAGCAGCGTCGGGTCGCACGAGACGGCCAGCACATCGGTCGGCTCGGTGCGCGTGTCGGTGGCGTGCGAGCCCTCGTAGGCGTCGGGGATGTCGTTGGCGTTCAGGTCGTCCGCGGCGATGTCGGTGGGCTGCTTCGTCAGCAGCATGTAGCCGTAGGCGTTGAATCCCTCGGGGTCGTTCGTGCCAAGGAACGAGTCGAAGTGCTCGCGGAACAGGACGAACAGGGTGCTCTGGTTGATCAGGGCACCGTCCACCACCGTCAGAGATCGCTCGCGCGCCCGAGCATCCGGGATCGGGTTCGACAGCGCCAGGCTGAAGTTCTCCCGCGCGAACGCCGCCGCGTCGTCCCCCTCGCCGGCCACGAACGGCAAGCCTGCGTCGCGGCAGTGGTACTGGTAGGACTGCCCCGTCTCGGGGTCCTGGCGGATGCCCGCCTCGAAGCCGGGGATGAGCCACGGCGTGCGCTGCTGCACGAAGCCGTCGCCCGGACGCTCCGCCCCGCAGTCGAAGTCGTCCGCCACCGTGGCGTAGCGACCGCCGATGAAGATGTCGGCCTGCAGGTCCTCCACGAACACCAGGCACGCCCCGAGCGAGTCGCGCGAGCAGCTGTTCGGCGAGGCGTCGAAGGTGAGGTCGACGGAAGGGTCACCGGCGAACTGGAGGCTCTCGGAGCTGACGATGCGGCCCGAGAGGTTGTTCCCGCCGCTGACGCGGAGGTTCATCACGATCGGCAGCTCGATGGCGCCGGAGGGCACGGGCGTGGTCGCCAGATCGGAGGTGAACGACTTGAGGCCCAGCGTGTTGTCGTCGTACAGGTAGCACGCGCCGTTCGGTGCGATGCCCGTGCAGTCCCGCTGCACGTTCGACCACTTCCAGCTCTCGTTGCGGGTGGCCATCAGCACCGCCGTGAACTCGTCCCACGAGATGCGGCCTCGCCGGAAGGCACCCCAGCGCTGGATCAGCGCGTTGCCCACCCGGCGCTGCTCGTTGCTGTCGTCGCGGGTGCCCAGCCACGGGTTGTCGTTGCCGGCGGGGAAGGAGCCGGGAGGCGGGTTGGGCAGCGCCACCCACTCGTCCAGCCGGTTGGTCCCGAACGACGACAGGTACACCATGTCCCCGCCCCACTGCCCCTCGGGCAGCTCGAAGTAGTTGAGCGGCAGCAGCTGCGTGCCCGCCTCGTCGTTGGAGATCTCCAGCTGGCCGGTCCACCGCACGCCCGGGCTGCCGTCGCTGTTGCCGACCTCGATGCGCACGGCGCTGTTGGGCTCGATGCCCACGGTGAAGTCCTGAACTCGCCGCGTCGCGCCGCGCCGACCGATGTCGAGCCAGAACATCGGGCACTCCCCGGCGCCGCACGTGGCCGGACGGCACACGCCGTCCGCGCAGCGGAAGGCCCCGTCGACGCAGTCCGCGTCCACGCTGCAGAAGCAGGTGGGGTGCTCGCAGGTGCAGCTGTCGGCCGGCGCCATCGGATCGGCGCAGGCGGCCGAGCAGTGCGTGGCCTCGGTGAAGTCGGGGTCGACGCTCGTGTCGGCGTCGCAGATGATCTTGCCGTCGTTGGTGCGCGTGGCGCGCTCGGTCCCGCCCTGGGCGTCGGTCACGAGGTGCGTCTTCTTGCGGATGGTGTACTCGCGGAAGAGGTCGCTGTGGTTGGTGATGGTGAAGCTGCCGGTCACCGACGTGTTGGTCAGCGTGAGCGAGGAGACGTCGATCGAGAAGTTCGCGTCCACCGACGTGCTGGAGGCCGTGCCGTCCGTGATGCCAGACGGCACACAGAAGCCCTGGTCGCCGTCCTCGGCGTCGCAGGCGTACCCCGAAGGGCAGGGCTCGCCCACCGTCGAGCAGGTGAACCGGCAGACGTGCATGTGGCAGCCCTGGCCCGAGCTGCAGTCACCGTCCGACTCGCAGTTCGAGTAGCACTGGCCCGACAGGCAGCGCTGGAACTCGGGGCAATCGTTGTCCGACTGGCACTGGCAGCCCGGCTCACCGTCGGCGACGCAGCACCCATCATCGCACGTGCGGCCGTCGATGCAGCCCTCCATCAGACCGTCGCTGTTGCAGCGCCGGACCACGCTGTTCTCCACCAGGTCGGCGCGGCAGGGCGAGTAGCACAAGGGGGCCTCGGGCGGATCGGGCTGCACGTCCATCTCGGAGATGCACTGGCCGGCGACGCAGGCTGCGCCGGTGGCGCAGCGGCCGTCATCGCAGGCGCAGCCGATGCGGCCGAGCAGGCACGCCACGCACGTACCTCGGTTGCAGCGCCCGCCAGGCAGGCAGGCCCCGTTGTCGAAGCACGCCCCGGAGACGTAGCCGGTGTTCTCGCGGCAGATGCTGCCGTTGGCGCAGATCAGGTTCGGGCCGCAGGCGCCCCCCACGCACCCGCAGTCCTCGGTCCCGGCGACACACGCGGTCGACTGGCAATACCCATCGACGCACGTCCCATCGGCGCACGACCACCCGTTCTCGCACACGCACCCGCCCTCGCCGGGCGTACACCGGTCCGAGCGGCACACGCCCGCCTCGCAGGTCAGCCGCGCGCCCGTGCCATCGAAGCCGCACATCGACTCGGCCGAGCACGCGCACCCCTCCTCGCCCTCGGGACAGTCGATGCGCTGGCAGCGATCGGCCGGGTCGCAGTACGTGTTGTCGGCACGGCAGCTCCCGGCGTCGCAGATGCATCCGATGGCCCCCGGCGTGCACGTCACCTCCTCGCAGATCTCGTCGGCGTTGCAGGTCATGCCCGGGTCGCAGCCAAAGTCGGCGCGGCAGGCACAGCCTACCCGGCCCGCCTGGCACGTGCTCGCCGTGCAGCGGCTGTCGCGGCAGAACAAACCATCGTTGCAGGTCCGGTTGGCGCGACACGAGCAGCCATCGGCGCCCGTCGGGCAGCCCGGCGGCCCGCAGAGGGTAGTGCCGTCCTCCACGCTGCACTCCAGCCCCGCCTCGCAGAGGCCCTGGGAGGTACACTCGCAGCCCATCGTGCCGGCCGGGCACGCCGGCTTCTCACAGATGCCGTCGTCGCCGCAGCGCAGCGGCGCGCCGTTCAGCGCATCGCAGGTCCCGTTGGCATAGCAGGCGCAGTGGAGCGAGCCCTCGGCGCAGTCCGGCTGCTGGCACATCCCGTCCACGCAGATCCACGCCGAGCCCGGGTAGCAGGCGATCCCGGCGATGCAGCCGCAGCCCACGAAGCCCTCGGTGCAGCGTCCGACGTCGTTGTTGCTTGTCCCGACGTTGTTATCTGTCACGTTGTTGTTATCTGTCCCGTTGTTGGTGACGTCGCCGTTGTTGGTGGGCGTTGGCTTGTCGTCGTCGCCGCACCCCGACAGGAGCAGGGCGGCAATCAGCGCGGCGGCGAGGCAGAGGAGGGGCAATCCGGTGGTTGAGCGGAGCATGGCGTTCTCGGGGCGCAGAGTGAAGCGATGTCGTGGAGTGGATGGGTGCTCAGGGCGCTCTAGAAGCGGCAGCAGCGGATGCGGGTGTCGCCGACGCCGATGTCGTCATCGCCGCCCTCGGCAGGCTCGCTCCGGATCTCCATGCCGCACATGTAGGTGTTGTTGGCGCACGTAGCGATGTCTCTCCAGCCGCCCGCGGTGCGGTTGCCCGGGGTCTCCCGCCCGCAGTAGTTCGTCGTCTCGTTGCCGTCGAGGCAGGACTCGCCGGTCAGGCAGTTGCTGTCGGCGGTGCAGCTCCGAAGGACCGTGCTGTGTCGGAATGTTCCGCCGACGTAGATCCCGCGGGTCGTGCTCACAGCGCCGTCGGCGAGTCGCAGCGCCTCGCTGCCGTTCGTGTGGAAGGTGATGATGTCGTTGGCGTTGTCGCCGACCTTGATCTGCAGCGCCGTGTCGACGCCGTTCGGTCGCTCATCGACGTAGGCGATGGACGCCGTGTCGGTCGAGTCGCCGGGCGACGACGTGAAGCTCACCACGTTGTCGAGGGGCTGGAGCGGCCCGCCAGGGATCGCCACGTCGCCGTGGAAGGTCACCGGCCCGTGCGCGGCGTTCAGGTTCGTCACCGACGCCCCCGAGTCGATCGTCGGGATCGTGGCCGTGCGGGCCACCGTGAGCGGACCGGACAGGCTGATGCTGCTGGACACGAAGAGCGAGCTCTCCCCGTGAAGGTCGCCGTTGATGAGCGTCGTGTCGCTGCCCGTGCTGCCCACGAACGCAGACCGCGCGACGGCGACGCCGCCGCTCGTCGTGTAGGCCCCACCGACGACCACCTCGTCGCCGCTGACCGCGTTCACGTTCTCCACATACGACGCCGAGGCGCCAGCGAGGTCGACACGGCGTCCCACCGACACGTCGCGTCCCACGACGGAGTCTCCACCGATCGAGGTGAAGTCGGCGGCGTGCGTGGCCCACACAGCGTAGGGGCTCAGCAGCAGCCGCTGGTGGTCCGAGAGCGTCGTCCCGTTGACCGAGACCTGCACGTACAGCTCGTCGCCGTCGGCGATGGCGCGCTGGAGACAGCCGTCACAGGCCCCGTCTCCACCGAGCAGCGCCATGAAGCGACCCTGGTAGACGTTGACCTGCATGGTCTGGGAGAACACCGTCGGCGCGTCCGCGGCAGCGCCGTCGACCAGCTCGAAGGTCATCAGGGGCGCGTCCGAACCCGTCAGGGTCACCGGCCGGCCGTCCCGCTCCAGGATGCCCCGGTAGGGGATCAGCATGGGGACGTCGTCGGTGGCTGCGTTCTGGTCCGCGGCGGCCTGTACCCCCAGCAGCACCAGGATGACACAGCAGGCGCCGAGGCCGTTGGCGAGGGCAAAGAGCGGAAAGTGACTGCGCGATCTCATCGTTCGTGGTCTCCGTCGTCGGATGGGAACCGGGGCGCTGGGGCGAGCATGGTCAGAAGGGGCAGCAGTAGAACCGGAGCAGCGTCACGCCCTCGTGGTCGCCGTCGTTGTCGATCTTCTGGGCGAGGCCGCACGCGTAGGTGTTGGCGGGGCAGTAGCGGATAGACTGCCAGACCCCGCCGGTGGAGCCGCCGTCGGGCAGGTCCACGTAGCCGTCGCAGGCATCGGCGTGGCATGCCAGGTTGCCTCCGGTCAGCGTCCCGGTGATCTGGAGGTCACCCGTGGTCTTGAGCCCGTACACGTCGTTGATCTCGAGCTCGACCGCGCCGGCCGCGTGGATCTCGATGTCGTCGTCGGCGTCGTTGCCGACGCCGAACTGGAGCTCCGAGGCGCTTCCGTCGCCGAGGTAGCGGATCCACGCCGTGTCACCGCTGTTGCCGATGATGTCGGGGAAGAACAGCCCGTGCGTGGCGCCGGGCGAGATTTGGGTCTGTCCCTCCACGACGCGGAGCGTCTGGCCGATGGTCACGGTCCCGCCCGTCGCCGCGTTCACGTCGGTCATGTTGCTGTGGCCTGCGAGCAGGCGTCCTCCCAGGGTGAGATCGCGCCCCACGGTCAGGGTTCGGGGGAGGAACGTCCGCTGCGCCGTGATGTCACCGCTCACCACGGTGCTGTCGGTCGCGGCGTTGCCGAGCGTCGTGTTGCCTCCCACCGAGAGATCGTCGGCGACCGAGAAGCCCCCGGTGCCCGTCATGACCGGCATCCCCGACGGGTTCATCGACAGCAGCCCCTCGACGCTGCGCACCCGCAGGCCTCCGGTGGCCATCAGGTCACGCGCGACGGTGAGGTCGCGGGCGACCTGGAAGCGCACGCCGTGGGTCGCCCACACGCTGAGCGGCGTGATCGTCAGGCGCTGGCGGTTGGACATCGGGATGTCGTCGGCGTCGTTCATGGGATCGTTGAGCAGCGTGATCTCCACGTCCAGCGCGTCCGCGTTGCGGATGACATCTTGAATGGCGACCGCGGCGTCGTCGGTCGGGCCGAGCAGCGCCGTGAAGCGCCCGTCGCGGACGTCCACCTGCACGCTCTGGCTGTAGACCGACGTGCCTCCATCCCACAGGTCGAAGCGCAGCCAGCGCGCGCCGTCGCCGGTGGCCTCGACCGGCGCGCCGTTGAAGGTCATCGTGCCGTGGTACGGGATGAGGCGAGGCACGTCGTCCGTGGCCGCGTTCTGGTCCGCGCTCGCGTGCAGACCTAGCAGCACGAGGCCAGCGCAGAGCGCGCCGCCCAGGTTGGCGGCGGCGAACAGGATCAGCTTGAGTCTGGCGTTCATGGTGTTCGTCTTCCTGGGTGATCTGTCGTTCATCACGGAGCACAATGTATATGCTATTGTCTTAGAAATCGCAGCATCTTATGATGACATCCGTGGTGCCCTGTAGATCGCCAGCGTTGTCCGGGCTCTGTCTGACCTGGAAGCCGCAGACGTATTCGTTGGCGCCGCACTCGGCGCCGCCTCGCCACGTCCCCGGCGTGTTGCTGTTCTGCACCCCTTCGCCCGGCACCTCGACGGAGGTCGGGTTCGAGTTGTTCCCCAGCGAGCCCCCGCGAAGCGGCCCCGCGAGCGTGACGTTGCCGTTGATCCGCGTCCGTCGCTCGGTGCCCGATCCGCCCTGGATGTTCATCACCACTGCCCCCGTGGGGCCGAGGAGGAACTGAACGTCGTCCGTCTGGTCGTTCGCGACGGCGAGCTGCAGCGCCGAATCGTTCGACGCGACGTTGTCCACATCGGTGTAGTAGCGGATCCAGGCGTCATCGCCCGTGTCGTTCGGGATGGGGTTGTCCTTGAAGTCGAGCCCGACTGCGTCCGCCGTGTTGGCCCGCAGCGCGACCTGCCCGAGGAAGCTCACCGACCCGTGGGCGTCGATGCGCGGACCTCCCGGACACAGCGAGGTCAACCCCTCGACCGTGGTGAGGTTCGCCTGCGACACACCGCTCATCCCCTGCGCCCCCGTCGCGTCCTGGTCGATCTGGGCGTCGCCGGTCACGGTGAGCGGGCCGGACATCCGGGCGCTGCCACCGATGGTGGTCTGCCCGTTCGCCGCGCCGACCGAGCTGTGCTCGCCCCCGATCGTGACGCTGCCCCCGTAGGCGATCCTCAGCGACCCCGGGTTCACGCTGGAGGCGTTGTCGAGCGTCGGCGAGGAGAGCGTGCTGGCCGGATCGGTGAGCACGTCGACCGCGCCGTCCACCCGCATGTCCTGCCCCACCTCGAAGTCGACCGCGTTGGTGGCCCAGAGCACGTACGGCGTCAGGGACAGCCGCTGCGGGTGCGACAGCGTGATGTCGTCGGTGTCGTCGTCGGGGTCGTTCAGCAGGGTCGTGTCGATCCACAGATCGTCGGCTCCCTTGATCACGTCCTCGAGCGCCGTGTTGTCCGTCGCCACCGGACCGATCACCGTCTCGAATCGACCGTTGACGACGTCCACCGGCTGACGCTGCGAGTACACGACCGGCGATCCCGCCGCCGAGCCGTCATGGATGTCGAAGCGCATCCACAGCGCGTCGGCGCCGGCGGCGTCCACGCGACGGCCGTCCTGCTCCAGCGTGCCCGTGTACGGGATCAGCTTCGGTACATTGTCCGTGGAGGGGTTCTGGTCCGCGGCGGCCTGGAGGCCAAGGACTGCGACCGAGGTCACGACCGCGCCGCTGGCGGCGGACATCAGCACAAAGGCAGCGAGCTGGGGTGTCTTCATCGGAGCTCCAACGATCAACATCGCCCCGAAGCGGGGTGAGGGATGGTTGGAGAGCCCTTGTGCAGTCTTCGTGCCCGGATCGCGGATGCCGGCCAGGACGGCGTGGAGACCGTGTCTGAGCCCCTCGCCCGCCGCGCTGACCGGGCGTCCGGGGCCGCCGAATCAGCGCCCCCGTACCTTCATGTCAGCGCCCGTTTGGGTCGAATGGACGTGATGAGGTGCTGCGGGTGTTCGATTGGACAATCTACCGAGGCCGGCCTCGCCGTCGACCTCACCGCCGGGATACTAGAACGCCACCCCGATCGCCGTGTGCGCCGCCGGCAGCACCCCCTTCGGCCCCAGCCCTGCCACATGATAGTGGAGGTACTGGACCCCGAGCCCCCCCGACAGCACCAGCCACCCCCCACCGATCCACGTGTACCCCCCCAGCGCGCTCACATAGCCCCCTACGCCGCTCGTGTCGGCGTCCGGCGCCTCGATCCACGCGCCCACCCCTCGCACCAGCGCCCAGGCCCCCTCCGGCGCCGTCCCCGTCAGGAAGTACCGCACCCCCACCTCCACCCCGTACCCCACGATGTTCTCCGGCTCACCGAAGACGAGGTTGTCGAACAGGCGCAAGTGCGGCCCGGCATACACCGACACCCGCTCGGCCACCGCCACCTCCGTCTGGAGGTGCACGAAGCCGAGGGCGGTCGTCAGCGGGTCGAGCTGGATCGTGGCCGTGGGGGGCTCGGCCGCGGCGGGCGCGGGCAACAGGGCGGTGGCTAGCGGCGCGAGCGACAGGAGGAGGAGCAGGCGGCTGTGGGGCAGGGGGGACCAGCGAGGCATCAGAGACTCCAGCAGGGGGACTCGGCAGGCACGGCGAGACGGCCAACGACCGCAGCGTGCAGGGTCGGCCGCGTCTGTACGGAGGCGCCATGGCTTGTCGAGGGTCGGCGCCGGAGGCACCGCTACCGCCCCGACGGCGGCGCCAACGTCACGGTGTAGTTGCCTGCCATCGTCGGGTTGACCACCACGACCACCAGCGCCTCCCCGCTCGTCGCCGTCACCTGGCGTCGGTAGACGTTCAGAGGGTCGCCGCCCGTGTGGACGCCAGCGTTGCTCACATCGACGCACGTGGCGACGTCGTCCTCGTCAACGGCGTTGCTGAAGATCATCACGGGCACGTTGGGGCTGTCGGTGAAGTCGGCGAAGGTGATCAACAGATCGGCAGCCACCCGGAAGGGGACATCGGCGAAGCCGCTGCTCAGCGGGAAGGCCACCACGGTCGCCCGAAGGTCGACGGGCTCCTGCCAGGGCGCGCCACATCCGCCGAGCGGGAGCCGGCCGCCCATCAGCCTCGGGTCGCTGACGCTGACGTCTACGCTCCGGCTTCCACCACGGGTGCCGATGATCGTCGGATCGATGGTGAACACGTTGCTGTCGTCCAGGCAGTCGACCGGGCTCACATGCTCGCTCAGACTCACGCCGTCCAGGCAGAAGAGCTCGGTGTTGGCCGCCACTGGCAGCTGGACCGAGGGCGAGGCGGCGGTCAGGCGCGTGCCGTCGCTGCTCGCGCCACGCAGATCGCAGCCGCCCGCGAGCAACATCGAGGTGTGCGCGAGCTGGGCCCCATCGAAGCGGGTCCCGTCGCAGGCCACCGCGTTGAGGATGGCGTTGCCAGCGTTGGAGCCGCTCAGATCGGCACCGGTCAGCACGGCGCCGGTCAGGTCGACTCCGGCGCTGGTGCTGTTGCCGCCGAGCTTCGTGTCCCGCAGCGACGCCATGGAGAAGTCCGCCACCCGAGCGTTGGCGCGGCGCAGGTCGGCGTAGAGCAGATCCGCCGAGCGCGCGCTTACGTCGGTCAGGTCGGCGTACAGGAACGCCACGCCACGCAGCCGGGCGCGCTCGAGGTCGGCCCGGTTGAGCGAAGCGCTCTCGAAGCTGGCCAGCACGAGATCGGCAGTCGCGAGCACCGCCCGGTCGAGCGTCGCGCCGTCGAAGGTCGCCCCCTGAAGGCTCGCGGCCGTCAGGTTGGCGTCGGTCAGATCGGCCCCCGACCACGGTGAGCCCGGGCTGGAGAGGCCAGTCATGCGCGCCCCCACCATCGACGCCCCGACGAAGCTCGCGCCCCGCGCGTCGCTCCCCGAAAGGTCCAGGAGCGACGCCTCGACGCCGTCCAGCCGCGCATAGCGCAGGTCAGCGCCGCTGAATGAGCCGTTCGACAGACGCGCCCCTCGCAGGTCCGCGTCGAACAGCACGGTGGGCGCGTCCGCCGTACCGCCGACGACCGCGCCGAGCATCGAGGCGCCCTGCAGCTGTACGCCCGCGAGGCCGCAGCTCGAGATGAGCGCGCCGTTGAGGTTGGCGCCCATCATCGAGGTCGGGTCCGCGCAGTCGGGCAGCGCCGTCGCCCGCTCGCCGTCGAGCGTCACCATCAGGTCATAGGTGCGGTTGCCGCAGCAGCCCTGGAGCAAGATCGTGTGACGCCCGCTCACCTCCACCACCACCTCGGCCGTCAGCCCCAGGGGCAGCGACGGCACCTCGCTCGGCAGGATGGTCGTCGGCGGCACGGTCGCCAGCACCGTTCGGTCCGGCGCGGTCACCGTGAGCTGGAAATCGTCCGGTGCCGTCTCGAAGCTGACCTGCACGCGCAACACCTGACCGGGCTCGGCGTTCACCGCATAGAACTCCGGGTCGGGGTCGTCGCCGCGCACGGGATCGGACGTGCTGCACTGCTTCAGGGCGCGGTAGACCCCCGGCGTGACGTCTTGCGCGGTGAGCGGCGTGTCGTTGGGCTCGAGGCGATCGTCGCAGTTCTCGAGAATGCCCGGCACCTCGCAGCCGAGCTCGGCGCGCTCCATCACCAGCCCCGCCATCAGCGCGCGGTCGAAGCGGGCACCTGTGGCGTGGGTCTGGAACATGACGGCGTTGAACAGACGCGCCTCGCTCAGATCGGCCCCGTCCAGGACGGCGTCGGAGAGATCGGCCTGCGTCAGATCTGCCCCCCGGCCGCACATCGAGCTGCCGTGCAGGTGATCGAGCCTCGCCCCGGCGAGGTCGGCGGTCGAGAGGTCGGCGCCCTCGAGCCAGGCGTTTGACAGGTCGGCGCCCGAGAGGTTGAGGTTCGTGAGCTGGATCGGCGCGGCGTCGGGGCCGCCGCAGGCCGGCGAGGGCCGGTAGCCCTGCGCCAGGATGGCGAAGCGCAGGTCGGCGTTCTTGAGCGAGGCGCCGGTCAGGTCGGCGCCTTCGAGCGAAACTGCCCCCGCCAGCGTCCCGTCCGACAGGTGCGCACCGCTCAGGTCGGCCCCGGCCAGCTGCGCGTTCGTCAGGTCCGCGTCGCGCAGGTCCGCACCCTGGAGGTTGGCGTTCGACAGGTCGTGCCCGGCGAGCGGGCCGCCAAGATGGACGCCGGCGAGGTTTGCGCCACGCACCTCGACCCCTTCGAGGTCGGTCTCGCGCAGGGACTCGCCGACGAGGTTGAGCCCGGCGGTCCGAAGGTCGTCGAGGCGCACAGTCAGCCTCACATCATGGGCGACGTTCGGGTCCTGGAGGTCGACGAACACGGCGTCGGAGGCAAATCCCTGTCGCTCTGCCGTCAGGACGTACACGCCCGCCGGCAGGGTGAACGTCTCCTCCTGTTCAGCGACCGTCGCCCGTGTCTGCTGGGTCGCGGTGCCGGACACGCGCAGCCGCACCGCGCGCTGCCCCACGGGCACCCATGCGGGTTCGAGCGCCGTCGTCACCCGCAGCGTCACCGACTCGGGCTCCAGCACGACGCGTGGCGTCGCGCCGTCGAGGTCCTCGAAGCGGCCGGCGGCCTCACTCCACGTGTACACCGGCGAGGGCGCCGCCATCCGCATGCCCGGCCGTTGGGCGGTGACCTCGTAGAGCCCCTGGCGCGCCAGCCGCACCGCGAAGGCCCCTGTCTCGTCCGTGGTGGCGCTGACCGCCAGCACGCCGCCCGCGTAGCGGACCTGCACCGTGGCCGTCGAGTCGGTCACGTCGCCGCGCACGTCCACCTGGCCTGTCATCGTCACCGCCGTCTCGCCGAGCTGCGACTGGTGGACGGCCACGAGGTCGCGCTCGACGGTCAGGCTGCGAAGGTCGACCAGCACGACCTGCCCGGTCACCACCCAGCCCGGCATGTTCGCGCCCAGCTCGTACACCCCCCCCTCCTGCAGCCCCTCAAAGGCGAAGCCACCGTCGGCTCCCGCCGTCATCATCGTGTTCCGCGCACCCCGCAGCGCCACGCTCGCGGCGCTGAAGCCCACGGTCGGGTCCAGCAACGCCTCGCTGCCCGGCGCCGCGATGAGCCGCCCGCTCAGCGTCACGCCCGCGAACGCGTCGCAGGCGTTGCCGAGCGGGTTGTCGTCGGCGTTCTCCTGGCCCGGGTTGGCGACGCGGGGGCAGTTGTCGATGGTGTCGGGTACCCCGTCCCCGTCCGCGTCCTGGTCGCAGGCGTCCCCCAGTCCGTCCTGGTCGAGATCCTCCTGGCCCGGATCGGCGACCGTCCTGCACAGATCGAGGTCGTCCGGCACGCCGTCGCTGTCCCGGTCGCCCTCGCAGGCGTCGCCGACGTCGTTGCCGTCGCGGTCCTCCTGTTCCGGGTTCGCGGCGCGCTTGCAGTTGTCGACGCTGTCCTCCACCCCATCGCCGTCGGCGTCCAGGTCGCAGGCGTCGCCGAGTTCGTCGCCGTCGAGGTCGGCCTGGGCGGGGTCCGCTGCGCTCGGGCACAGGTCGCGGTCATCCAGCACCCCGTCGAGGTCGGCGTCGCCCTCGCACACATCGCCCTCGCCGTCTCCATCGAGGTCGGCCTGGTCGGCGTTGGCGTCACGCGCGCAGTTGTCAGCGAGGTTCGCGACGCCATCCCCGTCCACGTCGTCGTCGCAGCCATCGCCCTCGCCGTCCCCGTCGAGGTCCTCTTGATCGGGGTTGGGGCGGTCGGGGCAGTTGTCCCTCACCTCGCTGACGCTGCCATCTGGCACGCCATCGCGGTCGCGGTCCGCGTTCACGTCGGCCACGCAGCGCCCCAGCGCGCAGACCTCACCGAGCGCGCAGCTCAGATCGGACAGGCACTCCACCGCCACACACCCGCCCGTCGCCAGGTCGCACCGCTCACCCTCGCCGCACGCCGAGTCCGACGTGCAGGCGCAGTCGCCACCCTCGCACGCCGCCAGTTCGACGCACGCGCCGTCCACGCACGACTGCCCGACCACGCAGTCGCTGTTCAGCCGGCACCCCGGTGTCGGGCTCCCCGAGGCGCCCCCATCGTCGGAGCAACCCCACACCGCGGCGAGGGACCAGACCGCCAGACAACCCACGATCACTGCGCGCATACGCATCGACTACCTCCGCTCGCCGGCAAGGCTGAGCTCGCAAAGACGGGCGTTGACCGTCCGCCGCAGGGCTGCAGCATCACTGTTGGACCGCCTAAACTATCACCGTGCGCTCCGCCGTGCAATTCGGTCAGCTGAAATTGCGCGCGAACAAAGTCAATTGTTTCAGTATGTTACGATGGCGAGGCCGCTCTCCCCATGACGATCGTCCTCGCCCCACGCCTCACCCGTGCTTCTGTTCACCTCCTGTACCTGGCGCCGCCCCGGCGCCCGCCACCCCGAGGCAACCCATGACGCCCACCCCCCGCACCCTCGTCCTCACACTCGATGGCGCCACCGTCGCCGCTCGCCTCGCCGATGCCCGTGTCGTCCACACCCTACCGACCCACTCGACCGACCTGCCCGCCTTCACCCCTCACCCCGAGGCCGACACCCTCGCCTTCGACCCCCGCCTCTTCATGGCCGCCGTCGAAGGCAGCCTCCTGGCGCTGTGCGGCGAGGGCGCAGGGCAGGGCGTGGACGCCATCCTGATCGAGACGACGGCGCGGTCGCTCGTCGGCATCGGCCGCGAGAACGTCCTGGCCACCGAGGCCCTCGTCCACCGCGCGGGCCCTCTCGACCCCCCGACCCGCATGATCGCCCCGGCGACCGCGCGCGAGGTCCGCCGCTGGGTCGGCCTCGGCGCCCTCGTCGTCCGCTTCCTCTCCCGCGAGTGGATCGACCTCCTCGGCCGCGCCCCCGCCGGCATCCCCGTCCTGTCCGACACCCTCGACTACCCCCGCGACCGCGCCTTGTTCGCCGACCTCGGCGTCCGCCTGGCGGCCTGTCCGATCCTCGTCCCCGCGACCGGCGTCCTCGCCCAGGTCAAGCCCGAGCAGGCCCGAAGGCTGGGCCTGCCCGACTTCACCCCGATCTTCGCCGCCGCGATCGCGCCCCCGGCCTGACCCGTTCGTCACCCCGCACGTCCCCCTTGATTCCTCCCCCCGTCCGCGATATCCACTCGCCGGCGCGGCGCACGAGGCAGCCTCGCCGCACCTCCTCTGCCTCCGGCAAGACGCCATGGCCGCCCAAACCCCCGCACCCCCGACCCCGACCCCGACCGCTGCCCGGATCGCCCTCTGGATCCCGGCGCGACGGGCCTCGACCCGCCTGCCCGAGAAGTTGCTGAGAAAAGTTGGGGGGCGACCGCTGATCGCTCACACTGTCCAGGCTGGATGTGTGGCGGCGGCCGAGCTCGGCGCCTCCGTCCGCGTCGTGACCGACTGCGCGCAACTCGCCGAGGCCGCCGCACAGGCCGGCGCGCTCATCACCTTCGTCCGAGAGCCCTGCGCGAGCGGCACCGACCGCCTCGCCGCCGCCTGGCACGCCCTCGACGAGGCCGAACGCCCCGACCTTGTGCTCAACCTCCAGGGCGACGAGCCCCTCGTACCGCCGGACGCGCTCGTCTCCCTCGCCCGCTTCGCCCTGGCGGCCGACGCCCCCATGGCGACCGCCATGATCCCCGGCGCCGCGGCCCCCGGCGAGGTCTCCGTCGTGGTCGATGGCCGCGACCGGGCGCTCTACTTCAGCCGCGCGGCGCTGCCCGGGAGGCACCCGAGCGCTGACGCCAACGACCTGCGCCCGGCCTGGGGCCGGCACGTCGGGCTGTACGTCTATGGGGCCGAGCTGCTGCGCCGCTGGCCGCAGCTCACGCCCGGCACGCTCGAGCGCGTCGAGGGGCTGGAGCAGCTCCGGGCCCTCGAGCACGGCATCGATATCGCGGTGATGCGGCTCGCGGCCGCCCGCCGACCCTGGTTCGCCATCGACACCGAGGCCGACCTGCAGCGCCTTGTGGCCCTTGTCGCGCCCAACCACCCCAAGCGTCCCGATGAGGGGGCAGGTGAAGGATCATGAAGAAGCCCACCAAGTTCATCTTCGTCACTGGCGGCGTCGTCTCCTCGCTCGGCAAGGGGCTCGCCGCCGCCTCCATCGGCACCTTGATGGAGCTGCGCGGCCTGCGCGTCACCTTCGTCAAGCTCGACCCCTACATCAACGTCGACCCCGGCACCATGAACCCGTTTCAGCACGGCGAGGTCTTCGTGACGGACGATGGCGCCGAGGCGGATCTGGATCTGGGGCATTATGAGCGGTTCAGCTCGGCGCGGATGGGCAAGGGCAACAACTTCACCTCCGGGCAGATCTACGACGCGGTCATCTCCAAGGAGCGTCGCGGCGAGTACCTCGGCGGGACGGTGCAGGTCATCCCGCACATCACCAATGAGATCAAGCGCAACGTCCTGGCCATCGCCGAGGACCTCGACCTCGTGATCGTAGAGATCGGTGGCACGGTCGGCGACATCGAGAGCCTGCCGTTCCTCGAGGCCATCCGGCAGCTCAAGCTGGAGCTCGGGCCGGAGAACGCCATCAGCCTGCACGTGACCCTGGTGCCGTACATCAAGGCCGCGGGCGAGCTCAAGACCAAGCCCACGCAGCACTCGGTGCGGGAGCTGCGGTCCATCGGCATCCAGCCGGACTTCCTGCTCTGTCGCGCCGACCGCGAGCTCGGGGAGGACATCAAGCGCAAGATCGCGCTGTTCTGTAACATCCGGCCAGAGCACGTCTTTTCGTGCATCGACGTGGACAGCATCTACCACCTGCCGGTCTTCCTCCACAAAGAGGGCCTCGACGACAAGATCGCCGCCTCCCTCAAGATGTGGACCCGCGAGCCCAACCTCGACGCCTGGAAGGAGATCGTGCGCCGCTCGCTCCAGCCGGCGTCCTCGGTCACCATCGCCATCGTGGGCAAGTACGTCGACCTGACCGACTCCTACAAGTCGCTCAACGAGGCCCTGCGCCACGGTGGCATCGACAACGACTGCGGCGTCGAGCTCCGCTTCGTCGACAGCGAGAAGATCGAGACCGGCGGCGCCGAGCGCTACCTCTCGGACGTCGACGGCGTGCTGGTGCCCGGCGGCTTCGGGGTGCGCGGCACCGAGGGCAAGATCGAGGCGATCCGCTACGCCCGCGAGAACAGGTTCCCGTTCTTCGGCATCTGCCTCGGCCTCCAGATGGCCGTCGTCGAGTACGCCCGGCACATCTGCGGCCTGCGCGAAGCCGCCTCCACCGAGTTTGTGCCCGACGCCAAGTACCCGATCATCGACCTGATGGCCAGCCAGGTGAACGTGGTGAACAAGGGCGCCACCATGCGCCTCGGCGCCTACCCCTGCCACCTCGAGGATGACACCCTGGCGCGCCGCATCTACGGCCGCGCCGACGTCAGCGAGCGCCACCGCCACCGCTACGAGGTCAACAACAGCTTCCGCGACACCCTCACCGAGAACGGCATGAAGCTCAGCGGCCTCAACACGGAGTTCAACCTCGTCGAGGTCATCGAGCTGCAGGAGCACCCCTGGTTCCTCGCCTGCCAGTTCCACCCCGAGTTCAAGTCCAGGCCCAACGCGCCCCACCCCCTGTTCGCCTCGTTCATCCGCGCGGCCATGGACAACCGCGACCGGCGCCTGGCGGCGACCGCGGGCGCCTGAGCGATGGGCGAGCCCGTGACCGAGCCGGTCCGCTGGATCATCGGCCCCTGCGTCCTGGCCCACGACGGACGCGTCGCTCTCCAGATCGCCCACCACCTGGCCGCGCTCGCCGCGCGCCTCGGCGTCCCCATCGTCTTCAAAGCCTCCTTCGACAAGGCCAACCGGACCCGCGGCGACAGCTTCCGGGGCCCGGGCCTCGAGCGCGGCCTCGAGCTGCTCGCCGAGATCCATCGCCAGACCGGCCTCCCCATCCTCACCGACGTGCACGAGCCCTGGCAGGCCGAGCCCGTCGCCGCCGTCGCCCACATCCTCCAGGTCCCCGCCTTCCTCTGCCGCCAGACCGATCTCATCACCGCCGTCGCCGCCACCGGCCGCGTCGTCAACATCAAGAAGGGGCAGCTCCTGGCCCCCGAGGACGTCGTCTGGCCCGTCGACAAGGCCCGGCGCGCCGGCGCCGCCGAGGTCTGGATCACCGAGCGTGGCACCGCCTTCGGCTACCACAACCTCGTCGTCGACCCTGAGGGCCTCGCAGCCATGCTCGAACTCGCCGACGCCGGCGACTTCGAGGTCGTCTTCGACGCCACCCACGCCGTCCAGAGGCCGTCGGCCCAGGGCGGCGTCACCGGCGGTGCGCGCCAGCGTGTGCCCGCGCTGCTGAGGGCCGCCGCGGCGATCGGCGTCCGACGCTTCTTCCTCGAGACCTGGCCCGACCCCGATGACCCGCGCGACGCGCTCTCCGATGCCGCCAATGCCGTCCCGCTCGCCTCCGTCGAGGCCCTCATCCTCCAGACCAACGCCGTCTGTGACGTGGTGCGTGGGTTTTTGACCGGGCCGGGGAGCGGGCGGTACGATCGCGCTTGACAAATGGGTACAGGGGTGTCTTAGCAAGGTGTGTACCATTGCGGAGGCTTGTGCCCTTTACTTGCATCCGACCGTGCCTTATATTCCGTGCTGTGGTTCGTGACCCGATGACATCACTCGCCTTCCAGCGCGTGCGCGTCGGCCTCCGTGGCCCCCTGTCCGGCGCTCGTGGTGCATCCGGGGACTCTCTGCGACGTGGAGCCGTTGTGGCGTCGCTGCCGTGCTGGTTCGGGTGCGCACGTCTGCGCGCGCCCCACCGATCACCCCTGTCGGAGGTTGAGTCCGTTGATGACCCGGCTCCTCGCTTTCAGCCTGACCCTCACGCTCGCGCTCACCAGCGCTGTCGCGCTTGCGCAGGGCGAGGGTGCCGACCCCGGCACCGTCCAGATCCAGAGCGAGCACCTCGTCATCGACACGCAGGCCCAGACCGCCACCTTCGACGGTGACGTCGTCGTCCGCCACGGTGACCTCCACCTCCGCTGTGAAAAATTGCTCGCCGACCTCGACGAAGACGGCAAGCCCACCCGCGTCACCGCCACCGGGCACGTCAAGGTCTCCCGCGGCGACCTCTTCGCCACCGCCGGCACCGTCGTCTACAAACAAGACACCCGCGAGCTCCTCCTCACCGGAGCGCCCGTCCTGTGGAAGGGCGGCAACAAGCTCGCCGGACAGGCCGTCCACATCGACCTCCTCAAGGACACCGTCGAGATCGACAAGCCCCGCGGCCTCATGGCCCTGCCTGAGCACGCACCGCCCGCCACCTCCGCACGGGAGGAGCCATGACTGTCTCCCCCTGCCTCCTCGAGGTCCAGCGACTCGCCGCCGGCTACGGCCGCGTCCCCGTCGTGCGCGATGTCACCTTCGCGCTCCCCGCTGGCGCCGCCGTCGGCCTCGTCGGTCACAACGGCGCCGGCAAGACCACCCTGTTCCGTGCACTCGTCGGCCAGCTCCCCGCACTCGCCGGATCCATCGCCCTGCGCGACCCGGACGGCCGAACCGTCGACGTCACCGCCCTGCCGCTGTCCGCGCGCGCCCGCCTCGGCCTCGGCTACCTGCCCCAGCGACCTGCGCTCCTGTGGGACCTGTCCACACGAGATAACCTCGTCGCTGCCCTGCGCGCCCCAGCCGCCGCCGCTGCCGCCCGATGGGCCGGCGCCGCACCCTCAGACCTCGTCGACCGCACCCTCGCCAGGGTCGGACTCGCCGACGCCGCCGCGCAGCCCGCAGCCCAGCTCTCCGGTGGACAGATCAAGCGCCTGTCCATCGCGCGCCTCCTCGTGATGCGCTCCCGTCTCTGGCTCTGTGACGAGCCCTTCGCCGGCCTCGACGCCGAGAGCGTCGAGATCGCCCTCGAGCTGCTGATCGACGCCGTTCGCGACGGCGTCGCGATGCTCATCACCGAACATCGCGTCGACCTCCTCGGACGCCTCGTCCAGTCGACCCTCCGCGTCGAGGACGGTCAGCTCCTGCCGAGCCTGGCCCCCGCCGACCGGCCGTCTGCCCGTTCGACGTCCATCGCCCCGGCGATGGACCTTTCGCCCGTTGAGAGGTAGCCCCGTGGCCATGGAACTGAAGCAATCCCTTAAGATGTCCCAGCAGCTGAGGATGACCCCGCAGCTTCAGCAGGCCATCAAGCTTCTCCAGCTCTCCCGCATGGAGCTCGCCAACCTCATCGCCACCGAGATGGTCGAGAACCCCGTCCTGGAGGAGCACCCCGAGAACTACGGCGAGCTCATCACGCAGCCCATGGAGACCGAGGGCAGCCGCAACGGAGAGGTCGCCGAGTACCGCGTCAACACCGAGCTCCCCGTCCCCCAGGAGGGCGATAAGCCCGAGCCGCGCGACGACATCGAGGCCGCCGCCTGGGAGTCGTACATCGACAACGCCTCCTCCCCCCTGCCCGCCAATCACTACAAGGGTCTCTCCGAGGACCTGCCCTCCATCGAGGCCACCCTCACCCGCGGCGACGACCTCTACGACCACTTGACCTGGCAGCTCAACCTCTCCTCCCTCTCCGAGCAGGAGCGCGTCATCGGCTCGCTCATCATCGGCAACCTCGATGAGAACGGCTACCTGACCAACAGCACCATCGAGCAGCTCGCCGAGGAGGCCGACTGCGACGTCGAGTTCGCCGCAGACGTCCTCGAGGTCATCCAGGAGTTCGACCCCATCGGCGTCGGCGCGCGCGACCTGCGCGAGTGCCTCCTCATCCAGGCCCGGCACTACTTCGGAGACAACGACATCCTCCAGCTCGTCATCTCCGACCACATCCACAACCTCGAGCGAAAGCGCTACGACAACATCGCCCGCGAGCTCGGCCTCACCATCGATGACGTCATCGCCGCCGCCAAGATCATCAGCCACATGGAGCCCAAGCCCGGGCGCGTGTACTCGACCGAAGAGCCCCAGTACATCACCCCCGACATCCATGTCTACAAGGTCGGTGACGACTACGTCGCCGTCATCAACGACGAGGGCATCCCCAAGCTCAAGATCTCCAACTACTACAAGGACACCCTCGCCGGGGGCGGTCACGACGAGGCCAAGAAGTACATCCAGGAGAAGGTCAAGAGCGCTGCGTGGCTCATTCAGTCCATCTATCGCCGCCAGCGCACGATCGTGAAGGTCACCGACTCCATCATCAAGTTCCAGAGAGACTTCTTCGACAAGGGGATCAACCACCTCAAGCCCCTCGTGCTGCGGGACGTGGCCGAGGATATCGGGATGCACGAGTCCACCATCTCGCGCGTCACGACCAACAAATACGTGCACACCCCCCAGGGCATCTTCGAGCTGAAGTACTTCTTCAACAGCTCCATCTCGAAGACCGAGGGGGACGACATCGCCTCCGAGGCGGTCAAGACCAAGATCAAGCAGATCATCGACGTTGAGGACGTTCGCAGACCCTTGAGCGACGCCAAGATCGTCAAGATCCTGCACGATGAGCACAACATTGAAATCGCACGTCGTACCGTGGCGAAATACCGTGAAATGCTCGGTGTTCTGTCAAGTACGCAGAGAAAGCGGCTCTTCTGACCCAACACAGAAGCCCACAGGAGGATCCCGATGCAAGTCGCCGTTTCGTTCCGTCACATGGAGACGTCCCCTGCGCTGCGCGACTACGCCGCCGAGAAGCTTGAGCATGTCGTGGCCAAGTATCTGCGGTATCCCATCGACGCCAAGGTCGTGCTCTCCGTCGAGCGCTTCTGGAACATCGCGAAGTTCAGCCTCCAGGTGCGCGGCCTGAGCGTCAAGAGCGAGGAGAAGAGCGAGGATATGTACTCCTCCATCGACCTCGCCCTCGACAAGCTCGAGCGGCAGCTCCGGCGCTACAAGGACAAGATCCGCGAGCATCGCCCCATCGAGGACGTCGCCGATCGCAGCTTCGCCGTCCAGGTCCTCGCCCACTCCGACGAGCCCGGCACCGAGGAGGGCGCCGAGCCCGCCCCCGAGTCCGACGAGCCCCTCAACAAGGACGGCGAGATAGCCGATCCGTCCGAGTTCGGCTACATCGACGTCGCCATCACCGGCGCCTCCAAGGCCTCCGAGACCCACGTCACCGTCTTGCGCACGCAGATGCACGCCGCCAAGCCGATGACCGTGGCCGAGGCCGTCATGCAGCTCGACCTGCAGGACATGGCCTTCCTCGTGTTCACCCACGCCGAGACGCGGACCATCAACGTGATCTACCGCCGCGGCGACGGCAACTACGGCCTCATCGAGACCGATCCGGACCTGTCCGGCAACGCCGCACCCAACTGACCGGCCCTGCGGCCGCTGTACCTTGTCGCGCCCGCCGCGCACACCCTCTCGGGCGCGCGCGGCGGGCCGCCGCCCCCTCTTCCCCGTGAACACCGAAACCCATCCCGTGGTGATCGTGGTCGTGACAGGACTCTCCGGCAGCGGAAAGTCCACCGCGCTCCGCGCGCTCGAAGACCTCGGCTACTTCTGCGTCGACAACATGCCGGTCGCCCTGCTGCCGAAGTTCATCGAGCTCACCCGCCAGTCTCGCCCCCGCATCACCCACATCGCCCTCGTCATGGACGTCCGCGAGCCCTCGTTCGTCGAGGAGGGCGAGCGCGTGTTCACCGAGGTCGAGCAGATGGGCCAGGAGCTCCACGTCCTCTTCCTCGAGGCCGAGGTCGAGACCCTCGTCCGCCGCTACAGCGAGACGCGACGCCTGCACCCGCTCTCCCCCCACGGCTCGGTCCGCGACGGCATCCTCCAGGAGATCGACGCCCTGGCGTCCATGCGCCACGCCGCCGATGAGACCATCGACACCACCGACCTGACGGTGCACGACCTCAAGAACCGCGTCCAGGCGCTCTACGCTCCGGATCGGGCCAGGGCGCGCGCGCTCACCGTCAACCTGATGTCGTTCGGCTTCAAGCACGGCCTGCCGGCCGAGGCGGACCTGGTCTTCGACGTCCGGTTCCTGGCGAACCCGCACTTCGTGCAGGCGCTCAAGCCACTGACAGGAAAGGACTCTGGCGTATCGGCCTACGTGCTGGAGCAGCCCGCGGCGCAGACCTTCCTCAGCCAGATCGTCGGCATGATGGAGTTCGTCCTGCCGCTCTACCAGGCCGAAGGCAAGCGCTACCTGACCGTCGCCATCGGCTGCACGGGCGGCCAACACCGCTCGGTGGCCATGGCGGAGGAGCTTCAGCGGCGGCTCGGCCTGCTGCCGTACACCCTCAACCTCGTGCATCGCGACATGCCGATCCATGCGGTGGTTTGAGGCGGCGCCCATCGCGGCGGGCCAGGCCGCTGCGCCGGCCCGCGCCCTCGACCGCGCCGCCATCGCTCAGCTCCGCGACGCCTCGCCCCTCGATCCCCTGCTGGCCTGCCTTCCCCTCGATGGCCGCGCCCACCTCGCCGATTCCCACGGCGCCCTGACCGCGCCCGCCGCCGCCCACCGGCCACGCCCGGCTCCCTTCATCGCCCTCGTCGCGTCCCTCGACGCCGCCGACGCCGTGGTGTTGACCTCCCGCGGCTGCGTCGGCGTCCTCGTACCGCACCCCGACGCCGTCTCCGAGCACGCCCGCCACGTCTGCGTCGCCATGGGCCGACCGGTGGCCGCGGTCGCCGACGCGCCCGCCCGCTGGGGCGACGGCGCACCGCTCGTCCTGGAGGCCGGCACCCTCACCGCGCGCGTCGCCATCGAGTTCCTGGAGTGGGGGTCCGGGGGCGGCTCGCCCCCGGCCGCCGGAGGCACGCCTCCGGCGGCCAGGGGGCAGCGCCCCCTGGACCCCATTGTTGAGCTCGACGACCCTGCTCCATCGCTGCACCTCGACTGGCCCGGCGCCACCCTCGTCCTCCCCATCCCTCAGCTCGCCGTCCACCCCCTCGACGCCGCCGTCGAGGTCGAGCTCGTCGCCGGCCAGTCGGAGGAGGTCGCCATCGCGCTCGCCGCGCTCGCCGGCCGCCCGGCTCACCTCGGCGTCGGCCTGCTCCGGCTCGAGCACCTGCTCGCCCTCGACCCCACCATGGACGGCCCGACCCTCTCCGAGCGCACTGACGCCTGGCTCATCGCCTTCGCCCCACGCCCCATCGCCATCCGCCTCACCGACTTCAGCCCCGACAAGCCCTGCCCACCCAGCTCCCCCCTGGCCCGCCACGCCGGCTCCCGAGGGCTCGCCGATCTCCTCCGCACCGGCACGCTCGACCCGCAGCTCGAGGCGCTCGCCGCAGGCGCCCGCGGCCGCCCGCTGCGCGTCATCGCCCCCTTCGTCGAGACCGTGGAGGCCGTCGAGACCTTCGCCGCCAGGACGCGCGCCCTCGGCCTGCTCCCGTGCGCGATGGTCGAGTCGAGCCCCGGCCTCCAACTGGCCGCTCGTATCGCCCCCCACGTCGAGGGCCTCTGGCTCGGCGGGCGCGATCTCGCCGCCTCGCTCGGCCCCGAATGGCGCGCCGAGTCCCAGCGCGCGCTCCTCGGCCTCACCGCCCCGCTGCACGTCTGCAATCCGGGCTCGCACCCATAGGGCGGCGTGAACACCAGTCTGTTCTAACGTGCTGTATTAAGGGCTCGTTTAGAAATAAGTGGTCTATTTGGCAGGCGAAAAAAATGGGGTCCAGGGGGCGCTGCCCCCTGGCCGCCGGAGGCACGGTGCCTCCGGCGGCCGGGGGCGAGCCGCCCCCGGACCCCCACTTATTTTTCCACGAGCCCTAAGAGGAGAAAAGTCAGAGGTTCGGCGCGCCGGGGGTGAGGTTGGGCGAGAACGTCCAGTCGATTGAGGCGTCGTTCGTGTCTCGGCCGTTGGGCAGGCGCGACAGGCTGCCGTCGCTGTCACCCACGTCCACCGCCGCCGTCGCCGTGCCCTCCACCAGCGAGAACACCTGCCCCTCCAGCGCCGCGGCGACCAGCTCGCCCTCGTACGACAGCGCGTCGAGGAGCACGCCCCCGTCGCGCACGTCCAGAAGGGCCACCCCGTCCGCGTCCACGTCACCGTTCTGGATGCGGTTCGTGTCCCGAGGGAACGGGATGCGCAGCGCACCTGCGGCCACCGGCACCGTCGAGCTCGCCACCACGACATAGCCGCCGGCCGGGAGCGTGACCCCGGCCTCACCGAGGTCGAACGTCGCATACGGCAGGTTGTCGTTGCCGTTGACCAGCACCAGCCGCAGCGTGCCCAGGCACACCTCGCCCCCCGAGCCGTTGTAGATCTCCACGAACTCCGCCCCGTCCGTCGACGGCTGGTCGTAGTCCACCTCGTTGATCACCAGCCCCGCGAGCGACGCCACCGGCGGGCAGGGCGGCGCGCATTCCCCGTTCCCACAGACCTCCGTCGCCCCGCACGGATGGCGACACTGCCCGCAGTGCGCCGCGTCCACCCCTGTGTCCACGCACCGCCCATCGCACCCCTCCACATCCAGGCAGCTCACCGTCAGCTCCGTGCTCGCCGTCGCCCTCGCCCCCTGGTGGTCGGTGAACAAGGCCGAGAACGCCCGCGGCTCCGGGGCGGGCAGGTCGCCCACCGCCAGGTCCGCCCAGCTCACCGTGACCTCCCACAGCTCGGCCCCGACGTACACGAACGCCCCCAGCGACCGATCCCCCTGCCGCAGCTCCCCCCCGACGATGTCGGCGACGCCGTCTGGATCGAGCACCGACGCCTGGAACACCGTCGCCTCCCCCTCGGTCAACGTGCTCGACATCGGCGCGAACGCCAGGATGCTCGGCGCCTGATTCGTCACCCCGTTGTTCGTCCCGCCGTTGTTGGTCGTGCCGTTGTTGGTCGTGCCGTTGTTCGTCGTGCCGTTGTTCGTGACTCCGTTGTTCGTTCCGCCGTTATTGGTAGTCCCGTTGTTGGTGGTCCCGTTGTTGATCACGCCGTTGTTGGTGATCCCGTTGTTCGTTACCCCGTTGTTCGTCACCCCGTTGTTCGTCACCCCGTTGTTCGTGATGCCGTTGTTGTCGTTGTTCTTCCCGCCGCGGCGGCGCTCGGCGGTGCAGGCCATCAGCGTGGCCGCGAGCGTGACGACGAGGAGCGCGGTCAAGAGCCGGGTGTGGTGTGGAGCCATGGTCAGTCGGGGGCTGCGCGAGCGGTTGACGTGTGCGGTCCGCGACGGCTTTGCCGCCGTCGCGGGTGTGCTTACTCATACCACCTCACCTCGCGGCCTGCGAATCTCAAGGCTGACACGATCCTCATCGCCCCAAGGACCCCCATGGACCACCCCCACACCAACCGTCTCGTCCACGAGGTCAGCCTCTACCTGCGCCAGCACGCCCACAACCCCGTGGACTGGGCGCCGTGGGGCCCCGAGGCCCTCGAGCGGGCGCGGCGCCAGGACAAGCCGATCCTCGTCAGCATTGGCTACTCGGCTTGCCACTGGTGCCACGTCATGGAGCGCGAGTCGTTCGAAGATCCCGAGGTCGCCGCGATCATGAACGCCCACTTCGTCTGCATCAAGGTCGACCGCGAGGAGCGCCCCGACGTCGACGCCATGTACATGGACGCCCTCGTCGCCATGACCGGCAGCGGCGGCTGGCCGCTCAACTGCTTCCTGATGCCCGATGGCCGTCCGTTCTTCGGCGGCACCTACTACCCGCCCTCGCCGAGATACGGCCGCCCGTCGTGGCGAGAGATCTGCGAACGCGTGGCCGACTTCTACACGCACCGCCGCGAGCAGCTCGACTCCAGCGCCGACCAGCTCGTCGCCCACCTCGGCCGCGCCACCGGCGAGCCCGCCGACGCGGTCCCGCCACCCGAGGTCTTCGAGGCCTCGGTCGCCCGGTTCGTCCGGCGCGTCGACCGCACCTGGGGAGGCTTCGGCGCGCCGCCGAAGTTCCCCAACGTCGGCAACCTCGAGCTCCTGCTCACCGTCTCCGCCCGAGACGACAGCCCCCGCGGCGTCGAGGCCCTCGAGCTGGCCACCCTCACCGCGGACAAGATGGCCGCCGGCGGCATCTTCGATCACCTCGGCGGCGGCTTCGCTCGCTACAGCACGGACCTCCGCTGGCTCGTGCCGCACTTCGAAAAGATGTTGTACGACAACGCTTTGCTGCCACGATTGTACCTGGAGCTGCACCGCCAGACCGGCGCGGCACGCCACGCCGAACTCGCCCGCTCCGTCCTCGACTACCTCGAGCGCGAGCTGCTCGCCCCCGAGGGCGGCTTCTACGCCGCCCAGGACGCCGACAGCGAAGGCGAGGAGGGCCGCTTCTTCCTCTGGACGCATGCGGAGGTCACCGCGCTCCTCGGCCCCGACCGCGCCCCCCTGTTCTGCGACGCCTACGACGTCACCGAGGCCGGCAACCACGAGGGCAAGAACATCCTGCACCGCCCCGTCCCCCTCGAAGCGCTCGCCCAACGCCACGGCCTGTCCGTTGAGGCCCTTCGCGACCTGCTCGCCGAGGGCCGCGCCACCCTGTTCGAGGCCCGCGAGCGCCGGGTCAAACCCGCCAGGGACGACAAGCGCATCGCCGCCTGGAACGGCCTGGCCCTGCTCGCCTTCGCCCGCGCCGCGATGGTGCTCGGCGAGCAGGGCCGCGCCGCCGTGGCGGAGCGCTGCGCCGACTTTGTGCGCGACACCCTGTGGGACGGCGCCGCCCTTCGCCGCATCCACGCCCTCCAGGCGGACGGCACCCCCGTGGTCAAGATCGACGGCTTCGTCGAGGACTACGCCGCCCTCGCCCACGGCCTGCTCGAGCTCTACACCGCCACCGGCCGCGCCGCCGACCTCGCACTCGCCGCCGCGCTCGCCGACGTCATCCTCGCCCGCTTCTTCGACCCTGCCACCGGCGACCTCTACCTGACCCCCGCCGACGCCGCCGAGCTGCCCATGCGCAAGCGCGTCGATCAGGACGGCGCGACGCCGTCGGCTGTCGGCGAGTCGGTGGCGGCGCTGCTGCGCCTGTCCGCGCTCACCGGGCGGGCGGACTACGCCGAGGCCGCCGCCTCCATGCTGCGGCGCTGCGCGGCCCTCATCACCGACCTCCCGCTCGCCGTGCCGTCGCTGCTCGTGGGCCTGGACCTGTTCCACCGAGGCGTCGTGAACGTCGTCGTGGTCGGCGACCCGGCCGAGCCAGCGACCGCCGCGCTGGCCGCGGCCGCTCGGGCCTCGCGCCCGCCGACCTCGAACGTCGTCGTCGTCGACCCCGTCACCGCGCCGTCGCCCCTGCTCGATCCCGAACTGCTCGCGGGCCGCCTGAGCCCCGCTGCCCCCCGCGCCTTCCCCTGCCGTGGCTTCGCCTGCGACGCGCCCCTGTCCGACCCCGCCGCGCTCGCCGCGCACCTTCGCCGCCTCTGACAGGAACCTCGGTTGCGCCACGAAACTCGGACAAGGGGGATGCTATGTAACCCAACAGAACTGAAACCTTGTTGAGGAGACCCTGGCGGGTAACCAATCCCGTCCGGCAGGTTAG
>Ga0100377_1000392_pt1 | contig 37188 bp, 44 predicted proteins | sample CryGeymeta201501_FD_83664 | JGI IMG/M metagenome (GOLD analysis project Ga0100377, IMG submission 83664) | Groundwater microbial communities from Crystal Geyser aquifers in Utah, USA - Crystal Geyser metaG 2015-01 | ecosystem: Environmental > Aquatic > Deep subsurface > Groundwater | place: USA... | reverse complement strand
ATTAAATCTTCTCGCTCCTGTGCTAGTCTTAAATAGCGTTCAGTCAATGAGGGAAACATCTCCGCTAGGAATCTATATATCAAAATTACCATCCAATGATAAATTCCATAATTTTCCATACCCTTATAATAAGTGCCAAATAAAGACCTGAGCTGAATTTTAGGGAAAGACTTATCTCCAAAGGGAGCTACTATTGTAGTCCAACTTCCCCCTCCGATTAGTCTATTCTGAATACAATAGTCATGAACAGCTTTACCCGCACTGAAACCTGTTGAATAAAATAAGGGTATATCAAAATTCAAATACGGGGGAGCTTGTTTGTTCTTAACAGTAGATATATTAACTACATTACCAATTACCATCTTCTCGTAAGATGGGTCGTATATTTTACTCTTCTGGACTACCCTGATATGAGCAGAAACTTGATGATGTAAACCATGTCCTCCAGAAGTAACTAATTTATCAGAACCAAACATTTCTCTATTGTCATAGACTTGAGACAGTAGGACTAAAAATGCTTGATTTCTATTTAGTAAGTGAACTAACTCCTTAAGCTTGGTCTTTATAACTCTAGCTTCCTCCTGTTGTCCTCCTGCAAAGGGATCCATCTCCTTACGTAAGTCATCTATTCCTCCCTTTCCAGTGATGGTGCTGGCCATTTGAGCTTTAGTTATTGTACTCTGGAAAGTGTCCCAACTTAACATCACGGGGATGGTAGGGTATGCCTTTTTTATAGCCAGCATAGTATCTTTTAGCCATTCAAATCCGCCCTCTAAAGTCTGTATTGATTCACTAGAAATAACTAATGCCCCCAAATCAGTACCTAGAGCTTTTGCTCTTTCTAAATCTAAAGTATTTTCTGACTCAGCGTGAGCGCACAGCCCTCCTATTTCTTGTATACCTATCATAGATTGGTTGAGCAGAGTAGACTTGCCAGAAGACTTCTCTCCAGAAAGTAAATATACTCTTCCAGGCAAAAACCCACCCCCTAAAATTAAATCTAAAGGGTCTAATCTTGAGGGTATAGGGTCAGAACTCAAATACTCTATTCCCTCGGGGTCAGATGCTACTCTGGCTCCGGGTATATCTAATTTCTTAAAATTTATTTTTTCCATAATTAAAACCCAAAAGGTAATGGGGGTATTCCGTTGTTACCCGAATTTTCTGGGATAAACGGCTGAGCTGCCCCAGGCTGTAAAGGTTGTGGTGCAGGAATTGGAGCTTGTGTAGGAGCAGGAATTGGAGCTTGTGTAGGAGCAGGTGCTTGAGGAACTATAGGCTGAGGCTGAACTACAGGCTGTTTAGGCATAGTATTAAACTCCGCTGCTCTCTCTCTAGACAATGAATTAGAGCTTTCCACGTACTTAAATTGATTCTCCAATATTGCATCTAAAGTTTCAGCATACTCTCGTATATTTGACTCATAGTACTTATTGGGTCTATACTGTTCAAATAAATTATGACTTCCCGCTATAGCTTCTTTTATAGCAGCTACTTGTTCACTGTGAGGTAACCCCTCATACCACATTGGAGAATGGGGGACAATACTTCTTTCATATCCCACCCTAGTTCCTCCCGAAATAGCTTTTTTTACTTTCTTTATCGAAACCAAAGAACCTTTTAGCGGATGAGTTAAATCAAATTTAGCAAACTTGTTATTTATCTGCTCCTGCAAGAATTTTAAAGTTACTACGTTACTCTCCAATATGGACACCGTCACTTTATTTACTAATTTTCCGTTCTCTACAGTCTGCAGATATTTAGCATGGTCTGGGTCAGGAGAGTCTACTAGCAATACATTAAAGTATGCAGACTCAGAGGATACATTCTCCTTTACGTTGTCTGCAAAACCTTTAGCCTCCCATTTTTCTATTACTCTTTTCAGAGGATTCTGAACTCCTAGCCACGGAAATGACCCTTCAGCGTCCAGGATAACTCCATTTGTCTTTCCATCCTTTTTAGGTAGATTCCAGTGGGTCTTAACCACAAGTCCTATTCGTCCTCCGTAAGGAGTCTCTGGAGTAAAATCAACGGTAGGTGGGCATACGAAGAATACATACTCCCCCTCAACTTTCATTCGTATTTCAGGGATATCCGAATTTGTCGAATTACCTGAATCCTGTCCATAAAATGTTTCTACATCTTTGTTTAAAACCTGCTTGTTTATAGGTCTCACCAAATCCTGTAATTCCTGCTCAATACTTGTCAATTCTGCCATAACTTGTTATTTATTTATTTTTGTTTATTTAAAAATCCTCCTATGAAAAATTTGTCGGACTTCAGCAGCCCCTCCCACAAATGAGAATCCTTTCTGATTACTTCGGGGGATAAAATCTCCATAATTTCGGAGGCAGCTAATTTATTTTTTAAAAATGCTAACTGTAAAAGAGGGATAACCAAATAAGAATTCATGCTCCGTGTAAGAGCAAATTCGGATAGAGATTCTTTTAACCTCCCTGTAAGAGGATTGAGTATTCTATTAAATAATTCAATATAAGCCGAAAGGTTACTATCCAAATTCTTCCATGAAGTTTCATTAACAGGGATGTGCTTGTTTATATCGAATTTATTAGGAGACTCTTCTTCGAATAAAATCTTGTCCATCACATCAAAATGTCTCTCATAAATATGGAGAGAACCCGCATTGTGAAAATACGTTCCCACTTCTACACAGAGAATACTAGCTACTAATTCTTGCAGGAATGTCCATTCAAAGTAATTTATCCCTGTCAACCCAAATATGACATCGTTACTTCGCATATTTGTAATACAATGTAATTTGTTATTGCGTATCAAAAATTGCACACTTAATGTGCAAGGAGTATCCAAAGTCTCATTTGTAACTAAGTTATCTCCCGCTATGGGTATAACTATGTAAGCTTGTCTACTAGAAGGATCTTGAGTGAGAATATCTATTACATTCTTTACCTGATTTACTTTGAATTTTCTAGAATATACTTTCGGAAATAGTAAAAAATCTTCTCCCTCACTCCTCGTTACTAAAAAATCCTTAGGAGGATTCACTTCTAAATAAGAGATTCTACCATATCCTGCTCTCCAGGATATCTGGTCATCAGAATAATTAATAGCTCTAGGTAAAAATGGAGATAAATAAGTGAGGTCTCGGCTTCCAGAAATAACCCACACAGTCTCAGCTATCTGAGCTACTAGATTATTTTTTCGAGCAGGATTACGAAGTATCCTATCTAAAGGATTATCTGAACTGATTGTGTAACTGATAATTTCTTTAATGGTAGACTCTGTCCTACTATTAATAGATATTTGTCCTGTAGATTTTAAATCTTTCAGGGATCTCACCATAACTTCATCAATTCCTGAAGCTGGATTAGATTTAAATAATGACATAGGCTTTCTAAGTAAGTTAAACTCCCCTAAAAAGGGTTGTTTCTAGACTTAGTAAAGAAGATTGAGACTCTAAAAATTCTTTTGAAGTAAAATCTTTTCCCGATAAAACTTTATTAACAGAGGCTAAGTTAAAATATAAAAATTCTATTCTCTCCGTAGGTATATCAAATTTTAAAAATAAGGATCTGCCAGCTTCCGGAGAATCCGATAGGATACTAATCACACAAAACTGACGAAATTCTTCCTTAAATCGATCTATATCAAATAACTGTTCCCTTAGACTACGCTGAAACCATACCACAGGATACTTCTCCTTTCTTAAAGAATTGTAAAGTCCCTCATGTAGTGCAGGATTTTCACTTAAATCAAAAACAAAAGACACCCTATTTAGAGGAGAAAGTCCTACTGATACTTTACTAGGTACTGAATCATTAAATTCAGATACATCCTTCAGGTAAAATTTTAAAAAGTCTAACATAAGCATTTACTACTTAATATATTCTCTTTATCCAAGAAATTACATAAAAGGGATTTAATACGCTAAATGCATTTCCCAATCCTTCCGAAGAAACTGCTATTGGATGCGTATGGCCAACTGAATCTGCTACTACTGTTATGGTATGAATATGGTCATCCTTAGACGGAATAGCAATAACATGCTGGTGGCTACCATCAGAGGGCAGGGCATAAGTATGCTTTATATCCATTTCTAGAGGAGTGCTGTCAAAAGGAGAGGCTGTAGTATCCAAACCCGTAACTTTCGCCATACCTTGCGTAGAATTCGTGGAGTGATTGTGCAATCCAGCAAAGTCTGAAGAGACATTAAATCCAGCATAGCCTCCTGCCGCTGTTTCACTAGCTGTGTGAGTATGAGTACCCCCATTAGAAGCTGTTGCGGTATGGGAGTGAGAGGGTAATTCCCCTACCCCTAAAGTCACTGTCTTTGATCCTCCTATTGCCGCCATAGTCCCAAAATCCGGATCCCCTGACTTAAATCCCACTAGGTACTTTCCTCGCATGTCATTGGTAGAATTCTGACCATTACAAATAGCCCACCCTGCCTTACCTGCGAACCCTAACCCTGTTCCATCAAATTCGGACATGACTCCCTCGTAGGCTATAACACTTCCTACGGGTATCGCTATCTGAGAATTTAATATGTCTGTATTAGAAGTTGAATTTGATGTTAGTTCCCATACTCCCGAAACTCGGGTAGTAAACTCTACCCAATTATCAAAAGCTACTAACAAATCAACTCCTCCAGGACATAATAGATTTGCACTATTCTTAAATAAGACACTTCCAGAACCGAGTAATTTGATCTTTATAGTAGTTCCCACATCTTGAAAACTTAAGGTCTCAACTACCAGTGCTCCAGAAATTATCAAATTGTTTAGGTTAGTACTACCTAAAATTATCTGCTTTATCCCAGAATTGTAAGTAGCAGCAGTAGGATTATGAGAATTTAAACCCGAAAATGAATTGTTGGTATTAATTTTAGCATTTACAGTATCAGCTGCTACCAAAGTAGCTAACAACGAAATATTGTTTGACACCTGCAACGGAAGATTTACATAGTCTAAATCCAGAGTGCTTAAAGCTGTTCCAAAAAGTCTAACGTGTGTGGTAATAGATTCATCCGATTCTATAGTAGCCAATTTTATATACTGGATATCCGGAGCATCTGGTAAATTACCCACACTATCTGGTTGCAGAGAATTATAAACTCCCAAGACTCCCTCATAGATGTATTGATTAGGTCTACTCAAATCCATTCCTCCTATGTTATGCCGTATAAACACATTCTGTATAACACTTTCTGAAACTAGGTCATCTGCGATAGTATACCTAGTATTGGTAATTTTCAAATACACGTATTGGGTTGTTCCAAAACTTCTTGCATTTACTAATTGCGTATTAGCAGGAGTATCCATCATATACTTGCCCCACCAGAGAACTCCCGAAGTTATGATAACGTCATTTCCCAATAAAGAAACTTCGTATCCGGATTTTACCACCACACCGAATGTATCCTTAAAAAAAGAATCCATAAATTCTAGAAATAATTCCGTGTTTGTATTAAAATCGCTGGCTAAAAATACATCAGGTACTGGCAAAATCTCTAAATGAGTTCTTCGGCTAGATAGTCCGTATCTTTTATCTACATAATAATTTGGCATAATATATAAGATTATATTGTTTGGGTTTTCATTAGATTGTAATGTTCATCTACGATGTTTATTAATAAATTTTTATAACTACAAGTTTTAGCTAGTTCATAACGACATATCTCAAAAGCATAGTCTAGTAGAGAATCCGTGTAAGCATTATGGGCAGAAAGTTGAATATCTAATCTGTCAGATTCAACAAAGTCTGGGGAATATAAATACGTCATGGTATCTCCCTCCTGAAATGCTAAAGATAACGACTCGGCATTGGGAAATCCATAAATAGAATTTTGAGTTTGGATAAATCTCTTCTTCCAACTTACGTGTTGCCATCCGGAAGTTACCAAATCAACCTGAAAAATACTCTTTAAATACATTTCCAAGCCTCTTTGAGATAATCTATTTTCGTGTATAAATTTCCAGTTTCTCAAGACATCCCTCTTTGAATTAGGAGTCATAGACTTGTGGGTACTAAATCCCTTTTCGTACATAAAGTAATCTAGATACTCATCAGGGCATCTTTCAAAAGAAATCATTTGGTAGAGATGATTGTTTATTTCTCCCTGCACATATATTCCGTATATTTCATCAAACCACGCTACTATGTCCTTAGCTATATCACTTTGCTCTTGTATAGCTGCTAGTATGCTGTCTCCAGGTTTATTAGCCATCTATCTATATTTAGGGTTACTGAAAAAGTACTTTTCTCTCTTGTCTATTCGTATGGATTGAGATTCAGAACTGGGAACCATGGTTAGTGATATAGAACTTCCTATATGAGTTAATATATGGGTATCCAAAACTCTCACTAAAATAGTATTTGTAGCCGGAACTGGGTCTAATATGGATATAGCTATAACCCCCGGAATAGCAGTCACTTCTTCGTATATATCTGAAATAAGCAGGTCAGTACCAAAACTTATTTTCTTTTCCCGAGTGGTAGAATAAGCAAAAGGATTCAAGAAATTCGTTATAGCCAGCTGTATGCTGGTTTCCAGCACACTCCTCTCGTAAGATAGATCATAAATTATTTCTAAAGATAAAGCTACTGAAACTCTAGTAGCTGTGGCCACCTTAATAGACGCTCCCATTATTAATCGAGGTCTTATATCCTCCTCTAATTGCAAAATAAAGGCAGCAGAGGGTTCTCCTATCTCGTTAGCTATATAAGCATAAAAGTAATCCATCCCCACCTCTTTCGATTTCCCTAATCCAACTCCGGGATAGGAATTCAAATACAAATCCACATCCCATCTATTTCCTAAGGTGCCATTTATCTTAGATAGTTTCGGAGCTAACGCTCTAACTTTCTCTAAATCTTCCATGTCCTGTCCGCCAGATGCTGTATCAGAAGAATTTCTGTTGGAAACTCCAATTACTCTCACAAAAGGAGTCTTAAATACTGTATTTATAAAATAAGTATACAAATTTCCTTCACTTCCTTGCCCTATCCTATACTTAACAGAAATTATAGAATCTGTAGGGAACAGTGCTCCATTTTTACCATCTCCCCCCATCACTTGATAAGTGTTTCTTCCTAAGTGACGCAATTCAAAAACACTATCTGTAGGTAGGGTATTACTGTTTATACTGAATACTTCACCCCAAGCTACTCCATTTACTCTTAATACCACTGTACCATCAATAACTGAATCTTGTATTGTGATACTTTCAAAGGGAACTCCAGAGGCATTTACTACCTTCTCGTACGTTCTTCCTTCAGTAAATAGCACATCCGCTAGGACAGTTTCAGAACTTGCCGGAGGGATAACAATCGGCTGACTATTTTCAAAATAAATAGATGACCCTGCTGAATTTACCCCCTTTATAACCAATTCAAAAGGAGAAATAGTGCCTGCTGAACCTGCAGCTACTGTCAAATTCATTAAACAGGTGGCTGCGGAACGCAATGTTACATTATACCCTGCTAAAAATGCCTTTTCAAATATTGAATCCTTAGATAATGCTGTAGCTAAGCTAAATTCTTGTGCAATCAAGTTAGCATAATTAGCATCCTTCTCGATAGACCGCAAGTATGCTTCCAAAATAACTCCTAGTGGATCATTCGGATTAGACATATCCCAGTCTACTAAAGACGCATACTTATCCTTTATGCTCAGTGCTCCTGCTAATAAAGTGGCGTAATCTATATTTATTATGTCTACTAATTTTGATTTGTCTACGTTAGCCATACTACTTTGTGTTTAATTCAAATGTCTTACTCTTTTCAGATAATTCCTCTTGCCAGAATATTTCTATGTAAAGAACTCTCGGCTTCTCCGGTAATTTAAATATCTTAGCTCTAACTAAGGCAACATTACGAGTAAATCTCTTTAACTTCTCTCGCAACTCTAAACTAAATACTGGAATATAAGTCTTAGGATCTACTGAAGCCTGTTGTAAATAGGACATTTCAAGACCATAGTCTTTTAAAAATGTCCTACTATTGGGAGGTGACAATAATAATAAATCTAACTCTGCCCCCTTGTCCGAAGAAAGTTTTATAGACCCCTGGTCTGTAAATTGAATTGGAAATTGTGTTATCCTCATATTAGTCTGTCACAAAGAAGTCTCCTAAAGATGCTTCTACCTCTCGCTTGTTATCTAATTTTACTATGTAGGAAGTTACTACAGAAGCTATATACCCTGTTTCCCCCTTATACTTACCCTTTATAAATTTAACATTATTTCCAGGGGTTATACCTATTCCTTCTGTAACAGGACTTCTGTCACATATATCCTTAGATGAAATGTCTTCTGATTCGATTAACCGTCTTATATCTTTCATAATTATAGTACTTTCCAATTTAATCCCCTATCCTTAGTTGAAAATAACTTACTTACCCCCTCATAGGATACAGACAATAGAGAAACTCCCCAAAAATGTCCCACTAAGCATTTTATATCTTTATTTGTTATACACTCCACCTCTAAATAATCATTTTTTAACACCAAATTCTTAGGTAAAATAAATTTTTCATTACAGAATTCTTGTAAGAGTTTCTTTCTTAGATAGAAATCTATTGTATCTCTCTCAGCAGGAATAAGTATATGTATCTCAGATAAAGTCTTTCCTGATTCAACTAATTCAGTTATCTCGCTTCTTTCTTCCATAAAGTATACTTTCTACAATTCCCTCTATATCTGAATCAGACTCTATATTATCTTTAACATAAGTTATTTCTCGCCTAGGAATAAGATTCAACATTGTTAAAATATCTAGATTTAAGTTGAAGACATCTGAATAAGGCAGGGTGTCTAAATCAAACCACCCTGAATCACCCCCTCTGACATATTCGTCATTGAATGTAGGAGTGTTGGTTTCAGTATCTGTTAGCACAACGTAAGCTACAAATGGCTTACTACTATGAACTGTAAATGCAGTATTAACTATCAGGGGAACTACATTAGTCTCCTCTTTAATTTCACGGATAGCTGCAGAAAATATGTCTTCACCCTCCTCTACTCCTCCTCCGGGAAAACATAGTTTTCCATTTCGATCGTCATCCGTTAGGCATCTACCTAATAGAACTTGACTTTTTGAATTTAAAACAATTCCTACTGCTGAAGTTATATCGTATTTCATTCTATTTAATAAATTAATCTGTTTGATATATTAATATTTTCATTTACTTAATTTTATCAGTGAACTTAATATAGTTGGTATCTGTGCTTTTAATGCTACAAAACTGGCAGCATTCACAGGAGGGCTTGTTGGCAATCCCGGAACTGTAGTTGTGTGAGTTGTCGCAACTAAGGCATCTACCAGCTGTTCTAACCACGTTTTTAAGACGTTTCCAAGCACTGCAGGTTCTGTAACCAAATGCACCCAAAGACAACAATTTATCCTCTAGAATAATTGTTTCGTCTTTAGAAAAATGTATTCCATTGATAGTTCTGTTATTTAAAGAAAAAATCTTGTTAGAAGAATCTATCTTAAGAGAACTGTAATCTGTTTCCAGAGACTTTATTTCCCATCGTCTCTTGTTTTCTTTACTAGAACATAACTCTATCCAACTTTCATCAAAATGGAGAATCTTTAAGTACGGGTATTCGTCATCAAATTCCGCATTAAGAGAATTATTTTCGAATAGACAAAATCCTAGCCACCATAGAGTACTTATTCCTTCTATAATTGATTCCTGAACATATATGCCCAAACTGTCTCCATACTTAGAAATCCATTCCTTTGTAGGTATCCGTATTTCATGAGTATTCAAAACAGGTCTAGCCCATCTGACTTCATTTCTGAAATACACTGGAATAAATCCCATCTTCTTAGGATCTTGGATTTCCCAGTATTTTGTGTCAGTTATAATTTTGGTTAGTCGTATCACGGAGACTAGTTTAAAATAAAAGTTACATATTTAACTTATCTAATCATTTCATAAGCTGTCTTCCAGGTATGCCCAAATGTGTGAGTTACCGACTTTATTTGAAAGGGGAAATACAAATTGCTAGAAGTACCTTGTATCGTTAACCACTCCCCTGGAGTAGCCCACATGTTTCCCAGAGTAGTAAAAGAACACGACCATCCCTCATAAGGGTGAATAGAGTACCCCTGATCATTAGGATTATTTGAATTATATTCAGGAATTTCTACGTGGTAATAATGCAACCAATCTTCTAAAGAGGCATTAGTTTTGTCTATTCTGTCAAAAAGGGCTTTCTCTTCTCCCTGTAATGTCCCTTCCTTATTCGCCAAATAGTCCTCCTCCAATTTTCCTTCCATCAGCACATGCTTAGCTCTTAAAAAAGCACTGAGTCCATCTGGAACTTTGATAACTACTTTAGAAATTCCGGTGTCATCTAAAAATTGTTTTACCTGAGGAACAAATCCTGTATCGGAACTTACTTCTATTGAAAAATCTCCTAAGATTAAGAATGTGGGATTTTCGTTGTCCTTTCGGTCTAGGAAATTTAAATCAAATATGTCCCCTCCTTCTCCGTTTAGCCCAATAGAATAGTTAGGTTGAGTGTTATTACCATCTGAGGTCTTTATTATGCTAAATACTCTTCCATGGTCTTCTCTTCGTATCATATACCCTAGATCTCTACACACTTTTCCAATAAATGCCCAGTCAGACCCATCCTGTGTTAAGGGTTTTCCAATAGTGTAGAGTATCTTACTCCATTCGTCGGGAAGTCCCTTTATTTCAAATTTATCCCTACCATAGCCTAGTATAATCTTAGTTATAATAAAACTTAAAGACATGGTAGCTAATGGATTTCTCACAACACTCCAACTTCTATCTCCAGGGTCAAAAGTATCTATACGGGATTTGGAGCTTCTTGAAAATTCAGCCTCCGGTGCAACATAGTTTATTGAAAAGGACTTCTGGACTCCAAAATTAGTAATAGGAATTATTTTCTTGGGAGGATCAACTTTCTCCGTAGGAGTAACTACTTCCTCCCATTTACCTAAATCTCTATTAAACTCGTATTTACCCATTAACTTCTAGCTATGGCATTAATTATACTATTTATATCTGTTAAATCTAAATCCTTACCTAAATTAGGATAAGTAGCAGATAAATTTACTCTGGTCATATCCCATCCGACATCTCTAAATTTGTAAGTAACTGTAGGTATTCCGTCTGCTCTGAAGGAGGGAGTCATCCCGACACACATTCCTTCCAAGGTTATAGACTGCTCTGGATTCTGGATATATCCCATTCTCCCCTTTACAAATAGATTTCCCAAGAGAATAGTGTCCATTAGGGGGTAATAGGGTATACTGTTATTAGAAAAACTAAGTAATTGCTCTCCCTCTCCATCTGCTCTTTCTATTACTAAATTTCGTACTTCCAGGAAATTGGCTATTATAGTTATGGAGAATTCATCTACTAAATTAAAATCTTGGGATACTACTATATCTCCACATATAAGCCTAGGAGGGATAAAGAAATAACCATCAGACTTCATTTTTTCTGTGGACTCTAATTCTACCGCTGTATCATTTTCAGAAGGACTATAAATAGACTTATTAAACATGCTGTCAATAGATTGTCCTGCATATCTCCTAGAAACCTGTCCTTTGTTTATGGAGAAGTAAATATCTCTAAAACACTCATAACCTTGTAGTCTGTGATCTCCAATTAATAATTTTTTAGCCATATTACCCTAGTTAGAATTTAAATTAGGCAGGAATATAACAAATCCCTCCTGTAAAAAAGAATCATGTATCGGAGGGTTATTCTCTTGTATTATGTAATAAAGGGCAGGGTCACCGTAAAATTTTCCAGCTAAGTAAGCTAACACATTTCCTTTATCTCTCAATAAATCTTCATCTATCAAAGTGTATTGAGTTCCCTCAGAATATAAAACTCTGGTTCTTATGTGAGGTACTGACACCTCTTCTCCAGATAACGCTAATTTTTTAGTTGGGAAGCTCATTATAATAAGGGTATTGAAAATGCGAACGCTCCTTGGAGAGCGTTCGCATTGGGTAAATTAACCAATTGATCTATAGCATTTAGGGAACTCTTTAACAGAGCTAAAGTATTTCTAGAACCAGTATTTAATTCATTTATTATACCGTCTTCTACAACTACAAATTCTATAGAAGTAGTAAATTGTGTAGGAAATAAATTCTTGTCAAATTTAGTTTCTACCATAGGAGCTGAAGATAGGTAACCTTTCCAGAATCTGTATCCCAGTAATAAATATACAGCTGGAGGACTCACAAACTTCTTGCGTCGTATTAAACTCTTCACTGAAAATTCTTTAGATTTTACAGACACTGCTTGAGGGTATAAAAAGGATTCTATTATAGATTCAGAACCTAAAGTTCCTACGGGGTCAACTACCGAAAAATGTCCTGAACTTCTTCCCGCCTCACTCCCATCAAAGAACAAATCGAAACTTATTGTCTTAACTCCCCCAGACTGAAAATAATGGATAGGAGCAGGGAGACCTGGAACTTCTTCAGTTTCCCAGGTAACGCTTTTAGTGTGTGTTATAGGCTGAGGATTTAGCATAAAGGGAAGCATTAAACCTGCGTCTAAATTAACCATCATACCCCTCATCACATGATTAGTGTCTTTCATTTGGTTTATGTTTTACTAGTAGATTTTAACGTGCCTCCTCGTGCATCTATATTTCTGACAGCAGCTACCACAACCTTTCCTACTTCTGTAGGTTCAGTAGCCTTAGTATTTATAGTGATAAACACATCTCTTATACTGGTGGAAACGTCGTCTGAAGATCCATCAGGATTCTTACCACCATCTACATGGAAGTGCCCTCTTCCACCAGCTTCTGTTGGTGATTCATAGGCAAGTCTGTATCCGTCTTTATCTATTATTGGATGCCACTTGGTAGCATTCACCTGAGTTAATTCCTTAGGGATGTTAAATTTAGCTAATAATTCAGGAGTAGCTTGTATGTCAAACGCTCCTCTAGAACCATGATTAGCTGTGCCTGGTCTATAAGTTGAATTTATCTGTAGTTGTTCGAGGTTCATTCCCAAACCTGCGGCTGTAGCTCTTAACCTTTCGTTTCCGGCAGAGCTTAAGTCCTCCACATCTTTAGAATTACCAGCTTTAAAAGAGGGAGAAGAAGTTGACAAAAACTTATCGAGTTCATTTTGTATCCTCGCTTCTTTTTTGTCAGTCAAACCTAATTTACTATACTGTAAACCTCCGATGACTCTTCTTTGAACTACGTATCCCATAGAGGCTAGTAAATCTCGATTGGATTGAGTGTTATCGGCATCTGACAAGTCGTAATAAGATTTTTTATATTCTCCAACACTAACATTTCGAGAATCTTCTATAATCTTACGTCTCATTGAAGGATTTAATAGTCTAGACTTAGCTCCTGCTATATCTGCAGATGTTATATTTTCTAGAGAATGAAACTTCTCATAAGCTGCAGTCTTAGCTGAGAAGAACTCTCCAATCCCTGCTGTTCCCCATCTAAATGACCCATCTTCTTTAGTTATCAACGATAAAACTCCCTTTTGGAATTCATACCCAAATATGTCGGATAACTTCTTCCCTAACCACGATATTACATCACTGCCTATGTCCTTAAATCCCTGCCAAAATTTAGATACCATTCCTGTTTTTCCTCCAAATGCATCTGTCCATAATTTTCCCATGGTAGCCCAAAATCCTAAACCCTGTTTGCTAGCATCTTTAAAAACATCTTTTATCTTTATAGCCCATAATCCTAATTGCCCTTCAGCCCTTAAAGCCCAACCCTTAAATTGTTCAGCAGCGTTTTGTATTCCGCCAATAGCTTTCGCCCCATAACTTGTCATTCCTGTAAATAGGGAATAGATAACCTTTCCCACTCCTCCTAATACATGGCTTATGCTATTTGCAAAAGAAAATAGTACCGTTTTATTTTTAGCTACCCATCCCTTAATGTCAACAAATACTTGCTGTATATACCACAGTAAATTACCCTCTTGAGGAGCTCCAACTAAGTCCTCCTTAAATTCACTCCAGAAACTATCTATCTGACTTAAACTTGTAGATATTAATCTTTGAGACCTATCAACATTTGTCCCATAAGTCTTATTCATTAATTCTAGTAGATTAGAAAATCTTTCTTGTTGAGTAGTGGCACCTCTGAGGGAATTCATTATTTTTTCTGGAGATAAGGTTCTTCCTAATGAAGTAAATAATCCCATCACGTCGTTACTTTCTCCCGCTGCTCCCATAAGGGCAGACATAACTCCACTGAAACTATTACCAGGACCTAGAGCAGCTCCTATAACTCCTTTAAGATTGCCGTTTCTAGGATCCATACCTAGTTCTCTCATCTGCACCGTAAAGTCGTCTAAGTCTTCTCGTATAAGTGGCATAGTCTGCAGCATATCATACTGCCACTTATTAATTTTTCCAGCGAATTTCTCTGATCCGAACAAATTAGAAAATCTAGTAAACCTATGCTCTAGGTTTACAGCAGAGTCTGCTATCTCAGATATTCGGGCACCAAAGTCCGTAGCCCACTGTATAGCCTTTATCCCCTTTGTTATTATCCATTTAAAGGGCAGGAGGAATGTATCAAATGCTTTTTTCAAAGTACCTCCTACTAAAGATTTTAGATTATCTAGAATGTTGAATATAAAGGAAAACCCTGGCATAGTTTTCTCTAAAGATGCTCGTAAATTACTTAAATTAGGTAGTATGCTCTTAAAAAATCCTAAAGACGCTCCAGTCATTTCGTCCAAAGTATCGGATGCTCTTTTTTCAGCTTTCTCATTAGCTTCTAGTTGTTTTTTCATTTCTTCAAACTGGAGCATCATAGCCCCTACAACTCTCATCTGCTTTTTAAGACCCCGAGTGGATTCATCTACACTCTTACTGTCAAATCCAATTCCTAGATTTATGTTATCCTCCACTGTTTCTAAATTTTTGTTTTAACGCCCTATTTATTATAATAGACCTGCCTTTTAATTCCTTAAACGTCCAGTCCATCATATCCTTAATAGAATTACTAGTATGCACTGAAAAGTACACCAAGTCATTTTCAAATAGTAGAATAGATTCTCTGAATCCCTTAGTAACTATCTCGGATATAAACTCGGCGGGGACATTCCCTTTATTTTTTCCAATACTGTAAATGTCTAATAAATTTTTGAATAATACAGTCAATAAATTTGAGGAATCTACTTCTCTTTCTTCGAAAATAGAAAATCCTATTGGAATAAAAAATTTTGCTCCATCTTATACTCTATTTTAGAACCGCATTCTGTGCAAAGCTTAGATGCAGACACCGACAACTCCGGAACATTTTCGTTGTACACAACCCTAGTCTTCTTCCAGTCCTTAGGGCTTAGGGATGCAAGAACTCTTGATTTTCGCATCTTCAAGAAGTTATCCGGCATATCTTCTCCTGAGTCACTTTCCATTTTCAGAATACATTGACCCATTAATTCTTCAAAAAATTCATTTAAATCCTTAGATTCAGTAAATGAATCTTCTAAATTTAGAAGATCCTGTAACACCGGAAGTCTAAAAAATAGTCTGGTATAGCATGCTGATAACCCCTGTTCGTCTTGAGATTTTACACTTGTGGTATAACCTTTAGATAAGTCTACTTTAAAGATTTTAGTTTCAAAAGTATCTTCTTTTAAGAAAGGCACTTCTAAACTAAGTAAATCTATTTCTGCCTCATTGGAACTCCCACATGAAGGACAAATTGCCTTAATATTCTCAAGGTGTTCCCCTAGTGTTTCTATATGACCTGCTACTAATACGTTATTAGTACTGACCATAGGGATCATTTTTACTATTTCTGGCATTTTACCTGAAGAGATATATTCATCGTACACTTTGACACCCCCCATCTCTTCTATAGATAGACAACACGCTTTAGCTATCCATCCAAAGGGATGGTTAGCCTTGTATTGTATCTTTCCTAAAGACTTCATTTCCTTTAGAGTTAACTCTCGAGGAGCGAAATTTTCAACCTTAGTACCTTTGTAATCAAAGGGTAATGAAAGGTAGTTATAGACGCCCTTTCTTAGTTCGATTCCGTCTTTTACATTCTTATCCATGGCTATAAAAATTAATTAAAAATGCTTCACCAAAAGAGGAGAAGCATTGATGGCTAAATAAATTATTGTTTGTGTTAAGTATTCCTTACGAGTCATAAACCATCTGGAATTTTCCGTCGATGTCAGATCTGTCAAAGGATAATTCTCCTCCTTCTACTCCCATCTTAAAAGAACTCCAGTCCTGGGCATCACTAGTGTCTTCCAAAGTCTGTACTTCAACAGTGTCTCCCTGAGAGAAAGACCCCTGGGCAGCCAATAATCTAACCTGATCTCCTACCCTAGGTATATTACCTGCTGCAGTAACTTCAGTGATAGATTTGAAAATCTCTTCTGCAGATTGAGAGGATTCTATTAAAGCTCTGTGATTTTTCATATATTTGATTTAATTATAGTTTAAAATAAAAGTCGGATATCTATGACTAGTTTGGAAATTACTCCCAGGTATTGCCTCCGTCACGAGTTTGGTACAAAACTGTGTATCCATTAGAACCCCCTCCACTGTGCTTGTACTTAAACTCTACAACAACCTTTACCATCTCTCCTCCCTTGTCTCCTAGTCCATAATATAGGATACCAGAAGCAGTTATCTCCTTAAACATGGGAGCCAGCAATCCAGCGTCCTTAAGACTTAAGGACTTATCGAATAATTTTACAGTTTGATCAGCTTTTTTAAAATCTAACTTTCCTATTTTTGAAGTATCGACAAGCCTACCTAGTTCATTTTCCAACTTCTTAGCAATTCGGGATTCCGTGGAATTTTCAGCCTCATCCATAGATATGGAGTCAACTACTGATTGGGCATCTTGAGACTCTATTAATCTTTGTATATCTTTCATAATTTTAGTTTTTATGCAATTTGTTTCTAAATTCTCCCCTTGTTATTTATTTATTTATTTTATGCTGAAGCTTCTTTAGTTGATTAGTTAATTCCTCGAAGTTTTCTATAGCTAATTTTAAAAAATCAAATTCTGAGTCTTCAATTTCGTCTGCACTCTTACTAAGTACCGAAAGGGGAGATGTCTTAAGAATACGTTCACTATCGTTATACAACTTAGTAATTAAGTTGTCAGTTAGCTTTGACTCACTAACAGATTCCCATTCGTATTTTATTTCCTTAAAGAATTTAGATTTATCGTCATCTGACAAATCTGCGGGAGATTTAACTCCAAATTTATCTAATTTTTCTTGAAAGAATTTGTCGTAAGCTTCCTTATTACCTGATACTTCTTGCATTATTTCGTCGCAAGAGGATTCTGATTCTATCAGTCTTTTAATATTTTTCATATTTATTTGTATTTTACCTATTTTTTATCAAGTTTTTAGTGCCTAAAAAACTTTTCCCCGATATTGACATTTGTTTTAAGTTAGGCTCAAACTTTGAATAATCTGAAGATTCTGAGGCTTCTGTAATTATTTTAATTACATCCCTTGGATCTAAAGATTCTATCATAGATCTGAATTTTTCAGAATACTTATTCCGGGTTTCTTTTAACACCTTACCCCCGAAGCGTTTGAATTCTTTCTCAGCTTCAGATTCGTCTTGGTATAAATTTCGTCCAGAAGCATGCCCTGGTCCAGTTACAAATGTAAAAACATTATCTTTTACAGAGAAAGATCTAACTAACCATTCGTCGTTGTCCATAGCACTATGATGAAATAATACTGCCACAAAATCTGGTCCATCGGGTAGGTTAGGTCTTTTATACTCTCTTACCTCATTTACGTACAATCTTAAATCGTAATTAAATCTCCGTATTCTGTTGCTCTCGTATTCTTTTTTAAATCCCATCTTTAGAAATATTTAAGGTATTCGTTTTTAAAATAAAAGTGTCTATTAACCATGTTGTTGGAATATTTTTTTGCATTTTCAGGGCTCACAAAATTTTCTACCTTTATCTTAAAAGAACTTTCCTCTTGTATAAAGTCTAATCTATTTGCATACTTGGGAGTTATTTTTAATAACTCCTCGTCGTAATAAGGAAATTTAGAACTATACAGAATATCTTGAATAATTCGTTTGGCGTGCTCTTTCGAGTCAGTATATACCCAGACTCCCTTATCATCTAATACTACATCTCCCTGTGAACCTGTTGCTAGGTCAATAGCGAGTTGATTTATGTAATCCTGATCTCCCAAAGTACTTGAATTGCTAACTAATAGACTAACAACCTCCCTTTCAGTTGTATCAGACTCTATAAGGATTTCTAAGGGACTTTTATAAGTTTCGTGTAGCTTTGCACCTACAGGGAATTTAGATTCCAAATCACGTAGTTTCTGCAATTCTGAAGTATCTCTTACCCTTATCCCAAATCCTTCTTTTCCCAATTGGTAATCCATATCTGTGAATAAGTGTTTTAGTCTTGTTATCTTCTTTAATCCTAACCCCTGAACAGGCACAAATATAATCCTGCCCTTTAGCATGGCATCTTTAGTATCTCCCACAGTAGTATCAGGCTTCGGTGTTCTAGATTTAGGACTAACTATAAATTTTAAGAAGTCGTATTTATTCCTAGTAATAAACTTAGTTAATTCTGAGTTTACCTCTGTCGTGTTTAAGCCTGTCTCTATATAAACTAAAATAGGCTTACCCGTACCTCGTGTAAGCCTCTCTCGTGTTGTTTTATCCTTTTTCTTTAGGGAATTTAGGGCTGCATCTATAGTATTTTTAGAAATAAAATAAGAAGTAGAGGCAGATGAAAATTCAATATCATAATTCATGAATAACTAAGTGCTTAAGACCAAATTTCTTCCCACCAGTCCACCTGCATAGGGTAGGTTACTTCTTCCCCTGCAGCAGAGGTATTATCGTAGCTGGGAAGTTGTTCGCTAGAACCATTTAGTCCTATAAATTCCACTGTTCTAATTATCCTGCCGTGGTGTCTTTTATGCATTACGGCATCTTCCTTTTTACCAGTTTCTATGTAAGAAGTAACAAAATCACTAAGTAACTTGTCATTTACAGAGTTGTCTCTGACACGTACTACAGTAATATCTTCGTAGCTTACTATTCCGCCGTGGTATTTTCTCTTTAGTCCGGATCCCCCGTCAACCTGTTCCACAGTTTCTACTGTTCGGGTAAGACCTTCAATTCTATTAAAATTGGGAGATTCTAGTTTTATATTTACAAACGAAAATGTGCACATGTTAGCAGTTAACAAATCCGAATTACTCTCTACAACTTGAGGCTTAATACTCATAATATTTTTATTTTAATTTATTACTTTTTAAAAATTTGGATAACTCCTTTAACTCTCTTGAATCAAATTCGCCTGTAGTATTTACAGTACGTTCTATCTTTGCCCTAAGGGATTTCAACTTACTAAGATTCGGAGGAGTTACTTCGAAATTATAGATGTCTCCATAAGTTATAACTTCAGTCTGTTGAGCTATATCTTGTAAGAAACTGTCCATCGAAAATGGGAGTTCGTTACTACTTTCATTAAGTAATCTCATAGCTAATATTTCTTTAGAAGATAATTCCATATCCTTAGGGGGAGTATTTGGTCCCCACTTAGTGACATTCCAATTATCTCCATTTCCTTTAGATTTTACTTTAATTCTATCCAGGTGTAGACTATACATCTGATTAGGTTTTATAGCTGCCTCTAGCAAAGTCTGACGGATTTCTCTGACAGACTTAGTGGATTCTACTAATGATTTTATTCTTGACATTACAACCTATTTATTTCTTCCTCTTGTACTTTTTACTAGCTTCATCTAATTCGAAGTCGTCTTCATCAAAGTCCTCATCATCTTCTTGTAAAGCTTGATATTCTTCTTCGGTGTATTCTTCCTCAATGGGATCTTCACACTTATCAGTTTCTAATCTGGCAAATTTGGTTATTTGATCTTCTTCCCCTCCGATCCCTTCAGAATCTGTCATTTCAGTTATAATTCTTTGAGCAGATTTCTTAGATTCTACTAGGGCTTTGATTTCTTTACTAAAATTTCTAATATTTTTCATAAGCGTTAATTATTAAGCTTCTGTTATTTTTAATCCAGTTTCTACTTGCACCATTGAGATGTTTACCTCTTCAGCTATTTCCGCAAAATTTAGGGACATATCTAGTGCTAATTTTCTGTTCTTTCTTATAGAAATATCGTTATTTTCCTCGTTACATTGTATCCCAATATTATTCTCAAAACCTCCTTCTACTTCAAACATTCCTTCTGAATATCTCTTACCTAAGAAGATACGTGCCGTAGAAGCTAATGAAGATCTTACTATAGGAGAATTGGGACGTTGTTGAAATAATTTCATCTGTGTTTTCATAGACTGAATAATGAAATTCTTTGCTACCCTAATGTGAATAGAGTAATATTTACTTCGGGTAGACATTGTTCTAGAACTCTCCACAACAAAACCATAACCCGGAGAAAATTTTAAGGTATTAAATCCAAATGTTCTAGCTATTATAGTTACCAAATTGGGAGTTAAATCATCTCCCCACTGTAGTCTTTTAAAGCCTTGAACACTGACGTCAACTCCTCCTGGGGCTATGTGAGCATACCCTCCAAAATTTACCTTTCTTTTTACATAGTAGGCTCCAAATATGTTAGCTATTGTCGGAACTAAGATCTCTCCAGAAGTAGATTCTTTATCCACATAACCCCAATTGAAATACCCTGCTAAGAAACTGCTGGCTTTTAATAAGGTTGCATAGGCAGAGAAATCTCCAGAAGGAACTTCTGTCTTATCCGCTTGAAAGATACCTAGAAGACTCTGAGATTCACTCCAAGATTCTAAGGCTTGAGCCCACCCTAAGTCAAATCTGTCACAAGACATCACATATTGCAAGTTCTTTCCTTCTAGGAATTTGGCGTGTACAGCCATAACTTGTGATGTATTTGGTTCTCCGGGATTAGTTCCCCCCGTAAGAGATTTATAACCCGTAGATAAAGTTATACCACTGGTTGTGTCTAACACAGTGAATGTAGTTCCCAAAGGATTAACCACTGAATTTAAGTCCACGCCTGCGGACAGGGTAGTGATAGAAATAAGTCCTGTAGAAGAAATATATTCTGCAGTTATCGGATTGGCTGCTGTAGCAGAAGCGTTAATGTAAGAAATAAATTTTTGGCTTACTACCGAAATTGGTAGCTTCAATACTCCGGACACATCTACTAAATCAGATGGGTCTACTAAAGCTAGTAAGTCAGCCTCAGTCATAGACACTGAAACCATTGTTAATCCTACAGTTAATTGTAAAGTTAGAGTAGCATAACTAGTTAAAGACGCTATTTCTCCTGTAATTTCGTCTAATACCGCTGTATACGCAGAAAATAAGGGAGCAGCAGTCCATACTTTATAGTTAGGAACATCTGGAGTTATAGTTATTGCGGAAGTGTCTCCAAATGCTTCACACTTAATCCATTTAGAATAAGTATTTATAACACTTTCCATTTCAGACACTTCAAACTCAGAGGTGCTTTCCACCAAGTAAAGAATACCTAGTCTTAGCTCATAAATATTCAAGTAAAAGGAAGAAACAGAAGAACCAGCAACAAATTGCAATCTGATGTTGTCCCCCCATACTCCGGGAGAACTTGCCCCAAAGTATCCAGCATATAACTTGAAATAGTCTAACCCTGATCCAATAGTTAACGATGAAGCTACTCCTGGATTTTCAGTGTCGTACTCCCTAACAAAATAAACATTTGGCTTTAGGGTAGAACCTACGTTATTAAATAAACCTTTTAGCATATAGTAGGAATAATAATTCGCATCAGCCCCCCCAAATGCCGTAGTAAAAGAATCCAGAGAAGTTACTAATACTGCTTTACCTGTAACTCCTTTAGGAGATTTCCCCAAAATACCTATATTATATAAAGGGGCTGAGGAAATTATTGAAGACCCTTGAGCCTCTCTTTCTGAAATGTTAGTTCCAATATTCATTGCTGTTTCTTGTTTAGGTTTTTATCCTTTTAAATAAAAGTTAATTTTTGTTGTACAATTTAGTTTAGGTCATCCCTGAAAATAATATGGGGACAAACTATCTACACCGACTGCACCAGTTACCCACGAATAAGTTAATTCAGGATATCTGTCTATTAATGGTAATTTAAATACATAAGTTACAGTTGTTTCAAATACTCCTGAATCCTCTACTCCAACGACCTGTGACGGTTCTATCGTTACCGTATGAGAAATCCCAGAGGGAAATACAATATACCTTTCTCCGCAATCTGTGGGAATAACTCCATTGACCAAGTGAGATTGAAGTACCCTGCAATCTCTCCAATTGTCTGTTACCGCTGTCACCTGATAACTAAACTCATACAATTGTGGGGGTTGGTATACTTCTATGCCTTCATAATACAAATCTAATTGAGCTTGTGGTACAGAATTCATGTACCTGTAAAATTCTTCTACTCTATGAAGTTCTTCGGGAGTAGGAGTAACATCTAAGGGCTGAAATACCAAGTAGGGCATAGTTTTTATAGACGCAGGGTTGCTACGGTCTTTGCTGGTCTGCCATGACGAATCCACATTGTCCGTAGCTCCTAACGTCCTTTCAGCATATGGTTGTCTAGTTATAGGTCTTTTATTAAAAAAGAAGAAATCCACTAATTTAGTTAGATCTTCCACAGGCTGCCCCGAATGAGACCCTGAAGTCCAGATCCACTTAGTTATCTTTTTAAAGAAAATATCAAATACTATCTCGTCTATATCAAAGTATCCTCTTCTCAGGTAGTTAAGTTTGTATACTGAAGTATCCAGAGAAGAGAATCCTCTGGATAAAACAGACACGGTAAGTGGAAGTGTTGCTGGCTCTAGAAGTTTGCCAATTCCGTCCAATTGTTGCCATTCTATCCCTATCTCAGATTGAGATACCTTAGTGGTAACCTTAAAACAGAAATCTTCTAAGCTTTTATCCTGTATAACGTAGAATTCCCCTAAAACTAACATAACTGAGATATCCTCAGCTTCGGCTTTAGTGGAATTTAGTACTACTGGATAATTTAAGTACATGCCTTACTACTGTAATAAATTTGATATTGCTGTTTTTATAGAATTAGTCTCTACAGTCTCTTTTATAGACTTCTCCTGAGGAGTGCGCTTGGTAGGGGTATATCCTTCTTGTTTAAAGTACTCTACTGCTAAAGGAATAGTGAGTATCCTCTCAGTTCCTTCTTCGTCAAAAGCGACTAAGTTGTTTTCTACGTCTTTTATGAATACGTTTATTCCTCTTTTATTACTAAAGAACATCCCTGCTTCTATCCGTGTGGAATTACTGGGGGATACTATGTCTGATTCTTTCACAGACTTGCTATGCACTCTTTTCATGTCTACTTCTGTTATTTATCTTCCTTACTAAAAATTTCATATATTTTGAATTTTCTGTAGCTACAAATTTACCTATGTTCCTGAGCATTTTTTGTCTAGTTGGCCTAAACAAAGGTCTAGCAGGTATTCCTCGTGACGGAGAACCGTATTCGTGAACCATTGCTACCAGCGACACAGAAGTACCATCTGGATACTTTATATCTCCGGATATGCCTACAAACCAACTACCATCGTCGTTCTTTATTACCTGTATGCTATCCTTTAATAGAGAAGTAGCTTTCCAAATTTTTTCGGATAGCCCATTCTTTATCTTCCACTCTTTGTATTGAGGATTAAGAGATCTCCAATTCAGGTCTTGATTTTCTATGTGGCGCAATAATTGCTTTTTGTATTCCCTAGCTATAGCTTCCTTCATCATATCCACAAAGACCTTGTTGTCTTCATGAATAGTATTCAGGGCTGCCAGTTTATTTTTAACATTCTTAGGGAATCTAATTAACAGCATATTATTTTAATAGTCCATTTAGTTTAACTATCTGTTTAGCTACTAAATTGTAAAATTCGGTAGTAGCAGTTTTTATATCAATTTTTGACTTTATCGCATACTCGGGGTAAGTCATCTTATCTATTCCGCGGATATCTAAAGTTGATCCCTCTATATAAGCGGTTTCCTTTCCGCCATCTAAATCGGACTGAAAGAAACTAGATGGCTGAAGAAAGATATTAGTTACTGAAAATAATGGGTCCACTATTTTGTCATTTGCCCTGTCCTTTTGAAAGTCTCTATTAAAAGACTTTGATATTTCCAGCATAAACCCGCTGTTAAAAGGAGATATAACTGTTTTATATTTGTCTAGAACTCCTATTTTTACGAATTCATCTAATACAGAATCCAAATCTTTTTTAATCTTAAATAACGTTCCCTTTACAGCGTCTTGAGCTTTGAGTAGTTCATTAGCTTCTAGTAAAGCTTTAAGAGTATTCTCTACGGAGTTATTTTCTATTCTCTCTCTTAATAATACATTTTTCATTTCTTTAAGTTTAAAAATAAAAGGATTATTCTGCTGTCTGTTTAGTGTCGACAGTTAACACGTATTTCAAAAATTTAGTACTTGTTCCCGGAAGTAGATCGCTCTTGTTTACAGATAGTACTTCTAGCCATCTATCAATTACATACACCGTGTCTCCCTCTTTAGGGATTAACTGGAATTTCTTCAACTGAGCCTCTAGAAACTTCATGTCTATCTTGGAAGTTCTAATCCAAGTTCCATGCGAATGTTCCTTAGTGTGCTTATCCCATTCAAATTCTGAATTTAGGTAAATGGCAGGCAGGTACGCCTTAGTATCTGGACTGCCCCATCTGTCATCAGTATTTTCCCTATTCCAAACTCTGTATAGTACCTTTGGAAGCCTGCTGTAAGCCTCTAACAGGTATTTCGTTATTAACTCCTGTTCAACAGTGCAGGGAGTAAAATCCAAGTTTCCACAATTTACGTCATACCCTGGAATTGGAGGTATAACAACAGGTGCTATATAAGTATTACATCCCATGTTTAAAAATTATCATTGTAACTTCCCCAAAGGTCACTACCAGATTTTAAATCCTCTAAGATTCTTTCCTCTATCACATTAGCCTCCTGTATCATTGTATCTCCGTCTAGTTCAAATTGACCCATACCGCCCTTTAATTTATTTCTAACTAAACCTATTTTCTTCATAGCCTTGGATAAGGCTAAACTTTGGGTTAAGTGTAGGATACTGCCAGAAATAGTTTCATCAAAGGAATCTACAGGAGTCCCTACTTCTGTGCTAGCGGAAGGAAGATAATACTTATTACCCAATGTATGCTCTAAGCCTAAGGTTAATGTAAGAGCACCCACGTGTGACGGCAAATTGGAAAAATATGCTATAGCAGAAGTATTATAATCTTGCTGCCAGTCAAATTTTCTGCCTTGATTAGATAGCATTCCTTGAACATTCTGGTAAGCAAATTGAAAGTCTAGAAATCTGTCTATAGTTGAATTTAATTGCAGAGAAGCTCCTCCTTGACTTTCTGAACGGATTCCCATGCCCTGCTGCCCAAAGGAGAATTCATCTAAGAGAATCCCGCCCCCCAGTAAAGTTGTACTTCCGTGAACACCCGAAGCAGGAGATATCCCTATGTAAGATATAACATCCCCCCTGACTTCCGGGGCAGGTTCAGGGTCTCCAGTTTTCCACTCAGACCCGTAGAATTTCCCAGTAGCAACAACCTGACCAGATCTGCCAGATACTGAAACCGTGCGCATAATTACTCTAGGCTTGTATTGAGAAACTAGACTTAAAGAATCTAATATAAAGTTACTTACGTTATCTGGAGAAATTTCACCTACGCATTGTTGAGGATATCCTAGGTGACTCATAATGTCGTTAGATATTTCTAATAGGGTTTTCTTTCGACTCCCAGCGTTAGAAGTTTGAAATTCTCGTGGTATACTCATCTTGAGATTTATTCTTTAGATGCTTCTATTATTGTTACTCTAGTCTCGCCTGCTAGAGCTTCGGCTTTTTCCTCAGGGGTTATTAAGGTTTTAATGTAAACTATAGCCTCTAAGGCTTTCATAGTTACTGTTTTTTGTATTTCTGAAATAGGGGCTTCGACAACAGTTTCCCCTGTTACTGGAATTTCCACTGCCGGAACCACATCAACCGTAACAGGGATGGCTTCCGCTACTGGAATAACTTCGGCTTCTACAGTCTTTATTGGCGCAGCAACAGATTCCGTAAATTCGTCTACTAATCCCTGTCCTCGTAGTACTGTTTTTATGTAGTTAGCTTGAGCAGCAGTTAAGAGTAACACTCTTTGTGAACGTGCTTTTAGGGATACACTAAGGTTTAATGAACGATTTACTAAGTTTATAGAACTTGGTCCTAACACTTTTACTACATAATTTTTTGATTCTAACATAATTTTTGAATTTAGTGTTTAAAATAAAAGGGATCACTGTATTACTACGGTGATCCCCTTATAAAATTATCTTATATTTTTAATCTTAGGCAAACAAATTGGTAGCTACTCCGTGAGCATAATACCGTGGGTTTACAACTTTACGACCAGCTTGAGTGAACAAACCTCTGGTAACGTCGAACACACTGTCCGGAGAGCTAACAGGAGGAGTAACCATCAATGGCATATATGGAGCAAATACATATCCTGTATGGAATGCGCTGGCTCCTTTATTTCCCATAATCCATTCATTAGCATCAAAATCTGGATGTTTGATGATCAACAATCCATTTACAGTACCTAATACGTGAGGACCTGCACTTTCGCTACTTGGAGTTACAGCTGACTTAAATTCTGGAAGAACAGTAAGCACTGTACACAAGTTAGAACCTGCTACTACAAAGTTACCCCTAACCATACGAGTCTTATCGTTGATGTCTTGAGATTGTTTTTGAAGTACAGTTAAGAAAGTACGGAAGTGGTCTAATTCAGATACGCCTGAAAAAGCTCCGTCCCAAGTAGAGAAACCAGCCCCCTCAGCAGATTTAGCAGCTATTTTCATATCATCTATAACAAGACTATCTATTTCAGCTTTAATCAATGAGCCATTAGCTTTCACTAACTCGTCATTCATATCACGGTTAAACTGTTTCTTCAACTCGTATTCGGCATCCATGCTGTAGGTAGAAACCAATTGATGTTTCTTAGCTTCTATTGAAGAAGAAGTAAAATTGATTTTGGTTTTGCCGATACTAGATGGATTAGCTTCTGTATTAACACGACCGATAGCTTTAACAACATTACCTGTGGTTACAGCAGCAGCAAAAGACACAGCCCATGCTCCGGTAGAAAGATTCAAAGTACCTGTTCCTCCTGCGTCACCTATTAATACTGCGTAATTAGTAGGGTCTGGACGGAAAGTTTCAACTCCATCAGTTATGTATATAAAATCTAGTTGAGCTCCAGTTTTGATAGCTACTCCGGTAGTTCCAGAGAAGTCAGTCAGAACACTGTTTGGTGTCTGTACAGATACACCGTCTATATATTCAGATGAATAGTATTTTTCAGGATGAGCTCCAGACACTCCTGATAAAGCTACTGTGTTGGCTCCTGTTAAACCTTTTGCAGCTTCATATTGCAATTCCATAAACCAGATCTCTCCGACTTTGTATTGTAATGGTTGAATACTAGCAATTTGGTTGGCAATCAAATTCGGGTAAACAGCGGTGATTAAATCGTAACCGTGTTGTACAAAACTACCTATATTTGCAGATAGAGTAGCTTCAGACATAGTTGCAAATTTCTCATGTATGTTTTCCATACCTTGTAATGTGGCAGCCCATGATGCAGGATCTAGGGTTTTACCTCGTCTTTTAAAAGATTCTTTTAAGGGGTTACTATATTTACCCCATCGTTCTTCTAAGACAGTGATTCTCTCGTTAAGAGTTCTTTGGACATTTTGTGGATCCATCTTGTTTTAGTTTTTAGAGGTTATACAAAGATTAAATACTGTAAGAATTTATTCTTTGTTCGTCAGTACTAAACGGTCTATCCGTGTTTCCCACACTTCGTTCTGTTAGCGGAACTACGCTTAGAGGTCTCTTACCAGACTGGATTTTTTTCAAGGACTCTACAATTACTTTAGCTTTACCTAAATCGTCTACAGATTCAAACATTGGTTTGTAGTGAGCAAATTTTCCTAACTCAGATTCTACTAAATCAACAATTGATTTTTTAGATTTTTTAGATTCTAATAAGTTAAGGACTTCTATAGATTTATTATAGAAACCTTTCACTTTATGGAATTCACTTACAACTCCTTCTAAAACTTTCAAGGACTTATTATAGTTTTCTTCCAATTTTTCTTTTTCTTCTGCATCAACCTTGTCTTGCACTTCGTCTTCTTCAATAGCTTTCTTGTCTTCAGCCATAGCGTCTTCCATTTCTTTTATTGTAGCGTCTTTAGCGTCAAGCTCTTTTTGCATATCTGCAGCTTTTTGGGTAAGTTCTTCATTTTCTTCTTGAAGTTGAATTAACTTGTCTTCAGCAGTTGCTAAGTCTTTAGTTTCTTCTTTCAGAGCCGAATTAGACTCCGCAAGTTGTTTGGTCAAATTGGAAACTTGTTGATTAGCTTCCTTTAGTAATTCTAATTCTGGCGTCATGTCTTTGCGATTATTAATTATAAAATGTTTATTGTTAAATACTTTCTCTACTAGTGAATGCCCATCGTCCATTCTGAGCATGCTACTTTCTGATAAGACCCTAAGGTCTCTTTCCTTAAAGGATTTTATCATCTCTCTAACATCTCCGGATTCTCCTATCTTTCTCAAAAATGCCCCATGTGTAGAGGGATTGAATGTTCCATCAAATGTCACAAATTTAAAAGAGTCGTGGTCTACCCACTCTTCATTCATGCTTCCCCACGCTCTAGAGCTAATTCCTGGCTTTGCATTATATTTGTCTACCAAAAAGTATAGTATCTTTCCGAGAGGAGTTTCAGGGATTATCTCAAGTGTTCCTACCATGCTGTTTCCCTCCATCGTAGTTTCAACAACTCTCCATATAACCTTTTCAGTGTTTATTTCTCCTGTTAAATCATCTGATGGGTGAATATTCTCTCCAAATAGGGGAGAATCTCTTAATAATTCGGGAGTGCATCTAGCATTGATAATTTTTTCTACTAGGGTTTCGTACTTGTATCGTCTTCCGTTGTTATTAGGAGTATCGGCTTCCTGAATTTTACCCTTTAAAAATAGAGTTGGAAATTCTGAAATACCCCCCGACTCTCGAATTACTTCGAGGTTAGTTCCTGTGTATAACGGAGATTTTAACAATACTAGTCCCATCAAACTTTTAAAATAAAAGGTTACACAGAGTTTTTATGAAATTTCTACTAAGGAATCGACTTCTGGATCGTAGATAAAGTCTATGTCAACGCCTATGAATATGCTACCAAATTCAGATATAACCTCACTTATGGTATCTTCAATAAAGTCTATGTCATCTGAATTCCAAGCATCTTGCAAGTCCTTCATTACAGAGGAATACCCATCCATTAGTATAGAAAAATCATCTGCTGAAAAGTCAGCATACCCCTCCGGAAATAACTTCATATCTATGAAGAGTTGAGTTACTGCAGAACTGAGAGTTATACGTAATTCATTTAGTTCTAGTAGAGCAGATTGTAAATCTTCGACTCCCTCATTCTTAGAAGAAGTTTTAGACACAAACTTTCCGAGGGCTTTATGGAATGATTTTCCCTCTGAGGATTTGTGAAATCTGCGGAGACCCCTTAACATAGCAGATTTATTCTTCTTCCAGCGCATTTTAGCTATTCTACTAGCTGTTGGATTTTTTCGTTTCTTCTGGGACACAGTCCTTCGGTGTATAGAAAATTCGTCAATTACATACATAGATTCTAAATGGTCTACTATGGAATTGTAAACAACCGAAAATTCGGGAGTTCCTAGAGACTCAGTTAAAATACTTTGCAGTTTAGGTATCATGGGGAAGGAATCATTTACAGATAAGATAGATATAATTCTTCCGTATTTAGAAGTATCTACAAATTTATCCTCTGAGATACTTATGAATCTACTTAATCTTTCTACTAGCTTACTCACCTTTACCTCTTTCTCTAACTTCTACTTTATGATGCCTAATACCTGAAACACGTCCCCTTTCAGATTCTATGAGGGAGAGTGACTTGGGAGAGTGGCTTAGAGCTTCTAGTTTTTTCTGTATATCCTCTTTAGTTTGATTCTCTCCGTCAGAGATAACAGCCTTAAACAATTCCTCGTAATTAAAATCCGGAAGTCTAAGATAGTTCTCAAACAGGTATTTTGTTAGGTATTCTAGATTTATTGGAACTCCCTTGTCGGACACGGAATCTATTAGGGTTAAAATCTTTTCAACAAAGTCTGCTGAACTCGAAAGCATCTCATTCCTCTCTGTTTCTACGTAACTATCTACTTCCACTAAATTTATGGAGTATTTCCTTTCCTCGGAGTATTTATTTAATACGTCTAAGTGTATATCAAATAACTCATACAATCCCCTAAGCAAATATTTTTGGTAACCCGATACTTTCTTGGCATACTTAGAGTCTTCCTGCAATCTGTTTGTCATCGGAGAAGTGTCGTCGGATACTCCTATTACTTTATTTCTTTTTCCACTAAAATACTCTATGTCTTCTATGTGGGCTATGTCCATCTCTCCTCCTACTTGGTCTATACTAGAACTTCCCTTTCCATCAGATACGGGATGAAATACATCCTCCTCGTAAGAGAAGAAATTCTCCTCAGAATACATATCCTTATTCTCTGTATTAACAGCAGAGTTCTTTCTCCAGTTTCTTATGTACTCCCTCATTATCTTTATCTTTTCCTTGAGAGTTCCAGTTCCCACTTCCACGAAGTGATTTCTGTACAGTTTAGATTTAGACAGTCTGCCTAATAGAACTGCATCTTCCGCATACTTTAATCTCTTTGAAATAGATATAGCCCTGTACACATAAGATTTTCCATAACTGGGATTCTCATCTAAAAAGTAGCGAGTGAATAACTCCTTATTATTCTCCAGTAAAATATCGTCCTTTACGTACTCTTCTAAGCTTCTCCAGTGTATCATTTCATACCGTTGCAAGGGTATAGCTTCCGTATCTATTTTATATCCTACTAACTCCCCTTTATATTCCAATCTACAGACACTTCTAGGAGGACTATTGACTATCAATTTAGTTATTCCCTTATTAGGGTCTATAACCAGTCTACCGAACTTATCCCCGTATTTAATAACTTCTCTAACTATGCTAGTAATCTTTATCTTTAGGTCTAAGACCTCTATAAGATTATTCAATTCCCTTTCTAAGTCTTTGTCATCTGAAGTTATCCAAAGTGGAGATTTAGTTTGAAAAGAATACTGAGTGGCGTCGTCTGCCATATCTGATAAAACTTTAGATATAACCTCATCGTATTTATCTATAAAGTCCACGGAGTCATAGATATCAGAACGAGTATCCCTAGGAGCTGAATCTAAATATTGTGCATACTGGTTTGATAAACCTGCTAGTCCTGAACCTATGCCCTTTAGGGAGTCATCAGTTATGTCTATCTGTTCAGGTCTATTTAGGTCTTTCTTTACTATAGACCTTTTAAAAAAGTTAAATCCTGCCAAAATCTTAGTTTTTAAATATAAGTGATATGTTAGTAATTCTATAGCATCTATTTATGATACACTGCTTGTCTATCTCCTCCAAGTCAGAACCTAAGTCTAACAACATCTTCAGGTCTGAGCAATCTTTTATCACACCCTTAGTCTTTAACACTGATTCTATAGTTGAGCGAGGGATGCCCTGTAGTATCATAGACTTTTTAAAGATTTCCCTACTTATATAATTAGTATTCATCGCTGTCATAAGTTTCTTCGTCTCCTGAAGACATTAATTCTGCTAATGAAGGAATCTTATTCCTAGCAGCAGCTATAGCAACTCGTATCTCAGAAGTTATTTGAGTTAATTGTTTAGATGATGGTTTACTTAGAGAACTCATAAATTCTTGTTCTCTGTAAAGAACCACGCATAGTCCAGCCAGAGAATCCGCCACGTCTTTAGACCCCGGAGTACCATTTATATTTATTTCTTGGTGGTCTACCTTTCCCTTTTGGGCATCTCTAGTCAGACTAAATAGTTCTACTAAATAATGTGGGTAGTTATACATATCTATCCTTCCCTCATAGTGAATCTGTCTGAGTGACAAATAAGCTTTGTCGTCTCTATCCACAGATACAACTCCTGTATTAATTCCCTTGGTAGACAGTTTCTGTCTAAAATATTCTGACTGAAATCCGTCAGTACTTACGTAATATATAGTTATACCAAAAGTACTCTGTAAGTCAAATACAAATCGGGTAATTTTTTCAAAGGGCAACCTTTCTCCCTCATAGTTTTTTACACGTATCATAAAATCTACGCACACTAGGGGTTCAGTATAGTCCTCGTGCTCTAAGTCTACGCTAGTACGAGATATCTTAGTTTCGCCATTTAGGAATCCACAACTTATTCCGCAAGCATCTCCTGTTATACCAAAATCCACATGCAGAGCTCTAGGTGCTGACGGATTTTTATCTACCCACTCCTTAAATGCTGAAGTATCCATGTAATCTACTAGTTGTTCTTCAGTGTCGTTAAATGACAAGTATACGGTAGTAGTCAAGAATATAGGCTTTCTAGAATGATTCACAGAAGCTCTAATGGATTCTCTGTTCTTTATAAGGGAACTAGTAGTCCCCACGGATTCCCCAGAAATATCCCGGAGAGAATTTTCAACATCAGTTTCATACGCTTCTCGGTATTCTATGGGAACATCTATTATCTTATAATCTGGGGGGGCTTCTTCATTAGCGAGCAAAACCCTTGAGTCTACCCTCTGATCGCCCTTTAAGACTCTAAATGTTTCCCCACAAAATCGGGGAATCCTAGTCTTAGTAACAGGGTCAAAATAGTGAGTTTTTATCTTATATATGGGTTCATTCACTATATAGGTAGTAGCCTTACCCTTGCTTTTATCAGCGTGTTTTTCTAAGAAATCTGAATCTGCCTTTTTAGAACTTACTAAATACATATGCCCCGGAATTCTGCCCTTAGAATCCTTGAATCTGGATTCCATTCTACGAAGAAGTGATGTGTAATTTTCCAACATCTGGGACTTCATAGTGTCTCCTATCTTTACATCTTTACCAAAATTTGCCTCATCTAAAAGAGCCGAGAATGTATTGGAACCTAATGCATGAGTAAATTTAGATCCAGATATTACCTCTAAATTTTTAGGAAATATCAAATTGTTCTTCTTATACTTATCTACGGAACAGATTTCTCTTAAGTATGGAGAATTATCTACGTGTTCCTGCCATACAGAACTTCCAATCTTCTCAGATAAAGTCAGAGTAGTGTTAAACAGCGCAAATACTATAGATGACGAAGTTGGTAAGCCATAATAATTTTGAGGATTACGTAAGCACAAGATATTATACAGGTCGTAATTCATACCCGCAATAGCTATATAGGTTTTACCTAAGCCTATACCTCCTGTTAGTATTATTTCTAGATAGGGACTTCCAACTTTAAATATTTCTTGTAAATGAGGAACCCATCCATCAAATAAGTTATCTTTATAAATATTACCCAGGTAATAAGAATCAGTCATAAATGTCATTATATCTACTGGCTTTTGAATGTAGTCTACTTCCCATAATAACTCTAAGGTGGGACTTTCTCCAGTGGCAGATAACTCTCTTAATATCTGAAAAAACGACTCCCTCTCATGTAGAGACAGAGAGTCTATAAAATTTCTATCTCCGTTGCCTAATTCTAGGAGTACCCTATCTAGACCTTGGGAGTCCTCAGGACTTATTTTCATTCGGGGATTGTTTAGTATCTCGCATTTCTATAAGCCTTTTAGCCAATATTCTAACTGACTCTCTAGCAGGTTTACTTAGAGTAGTTGTCCTCTCTACCACATCCTTAGAAACAGTTTGATTTATAGTAATACTAACTCCCTTATTCTTTTCAGTAAGTTCTCTGTTAGCTACCTTGTCAATAAATTCCAAAGAAAATTTGATGGTCTTATTTATACTTTCTATTAAAACTAATAAATTTCCAGGAGTCACACTTTCAATAACCTCTGGAGAATACATTCTTCGTTCAGCTACTTCTAATGAATCTATCAGGCTAGATACTCTTTCCATCTGCTTGTAAACCATCAAACTCATATAAGTATTTCCTGTCTTAGATGAAGTATCTAGTAGCCTAGTTAATTTGTTTATCTCTTCAGAATTGTCTTCAAACGGAGCACGCCCTAATAGGAAATTAGATATGCGAGTCATGTCCAGAGAAGGAGCTATACTTTCTACTACAGCAACAGCCGAAGTCTCTTCTGGGATCTCCTCAGTATCTGTTACTTTAGCTACTTTCTTCCAACTATTGTAAGCCTTATACAAATCCTCCTTAGAAACAAATAGTTTAAATACTTCCTTATACGTAGGGTCATACTTTCGGCATAACCATGTATAAGAAGTTTCACTAAACTTTTGCTTAGTGGCATCTAATTCCTCCAATATCTGGAATATCCTTCTTTTCTCTGAAGATACAATCATTAATTTTTATTTAAAAAATCTAGTATTTTAGAATCTAAGTTAGGGTCTGCACTGAACACTGTTGATTCAGTAACCAGATCAAACAGTAAGAACCTATCTAAGTTATCCATCAATTTAACAAATTTAGCCGAGGGTTCTCCTTTTACAAAGGACTTTATTTCAAAAGTTCCTCTGTTTAAGATTCTGCTATATATGTCAATTGTGGTCAGACAATGAATATGAAGAAATTCCACACAGTTCAGGTCAGACACTTTACCTAGGCTGGTATTTAATAATGAATATTGATTCTCATTTATAAATTCGGAATTGTACAGAGATTCTATAAATCCCCTTTGACTCTCAAAGGGGAAAGTATCAAACACATAAGTTACATTGTCATTCAGACTTGATATCATATTGTTAGAATCCTTTATAAAATGCTGTTGAACCTCTACTATAGTATCTGAATCAAAACTGTCATAGAATTCGTATATCTTAGGTATTATAGATTCATCCTTTATGTTTTCATTCTTGAATTCTAAATTAAATTTAGTAGCTAAAGACTTAGCTAGAGTGGATTTTCCAGAGCCAATAATTCCTGATATAAATATTGCCTTTTTCATAATTTAACCTTGTGGGGAAGTAGGACGAGTTAGTGTTAGATAAGAGGAATTGCTAGCTGCCCCCGTAGAATCTATAATTTTAAAAAATAGTGTGTAAGCCTGAATATTAGTCTGGGATGAATGTAGGGGATACCATTTTAAATTTCCAGCTAAAACTTCTGTTAAAATAATAGGGGTACTAAGTATAACATTGAAACTTCCCACTTTTAATTCCCCCTCTGAAAAGGGATATACTATAAATAGGCTGGTAGCTGGATTTCCTTTAGAATTTGTATACCCTGAGGTGACATCTGATAATAGGATGGGCATACCCGTAGAAACAAATGAATCTATATCGACACTTCTGACAACTGGATTCACAGACGAAGCTACCTCGTCTCTCACATAATCTACAATATAAAACCACACCTCAGTACCTAAAAATGGCACTGTGTCAATAAGACCCATGATAACTTTGTTTTCGTCAACAGAATAACTTGAAGCGTAACCCATCGATAATAAATCTCCTGGAGTTACTGAATTAGGGGTTGGATCTATTGCATTTTGGGGTATTACAATTCTCTCAGATACATATAATTTAATTCCAAGATTATGTTGAAGAGTGTAGTTACTTCCCAGAGAAGATTTTGTAAAGGGGATGATACTTCTGTAAATGCCCCTACCGTCAACCCATTCTCCTACTTTGGAATCTATGGATTCCCACCCCGAAGACCCGTCATAGTTTCTATAGATCTTATTATTTATTATATCCATGCACAGTGCCCCATAATTAGAATTCAGAACAGTGTTTGGATTCCCTAAATATATCTCTAAGTAGTTTATCTTGTCTTGCTCGCTATTGAAAAAACCTGTAGTTAAACCTACTTTCCCTAAATCTTTTATCATAACAAAATTGAATCAGTATCTGCTTCTACATGTCCTATCGTACCATTGTATGAAAATGCCCTTTCTGTTCCCTGCGACAAAGTGTCATTCACCGTTAGGTGTCCTGTTTGGGAATTAAATTCCCACTCCAGAGTATCTGGAGTGTTCACTACCTTAACTTTCCCTACCTCCTTAACAAAATCTAGTCTTAGTAGTGTCCAAAGAAGATTGGGAATATAGTTTACAGAGGATTTAAATATACTTCCTATGCGTTTGGGTATTCTATACATTCGCACCCCTGTAGTGGGATTGTAAAATGCCATAAACTTTAAAATAAAAGGTGTAGTGGTACCACGTGTATCCGAAAGGTAGACCCCCGTAACTTAGATTCGTCTATTGAAGGAGTTGTATCTTCCACAGAAAATCTGAAGGGGATGTCATTCATAAAAATTCCGTTTAACAAAATATTAAACTCGGATTCTATATCGGATAATGTTTTATCTGTGTTAGATTCTCCCATGAAAGAATCTAAATGAAATTTTAAAATATTATAAAGTGTTGTATTAAAATTGTCTTCCAATTGCTGCGGGTTCAAGGAATTTATTCGTGACAGGGAGGAATTCATTTTAGAAGTGACCGAATCTAATCTCCCCTTTATGAAATCTACTTTTATTCTTCGCAACGAAGAATCTATTAGGATAGCTCTGTAGTACCTGTATTGAAATTCAGCCTTAGTAAAATTCTTAGGATTTTTTATAACTTCAAAAAAATCTAACAGACATCTTCGGGGGTTGTCAGTAGGTAGCATAATCTTTCAGGTATTTAGAGCAGTTTATCAGGGTTTTAGTTACTTACTAGTGATTCCTTCCTTAAAGGAAAGAGAGACCGAAGTAGCCTACTAGAAATCCCCCAATTCCTTATGTAGAGGTCTCTCTTTAATTCTTGATTTTATTAAGGATAACTGTTTCACTTTCGCCACAATTTGATATTGCTGTTGCTGTAGGTATTACTCTACCAAATATCCTAGTTTTTATTAGCCCTAGGAATTTCCATTGATTTCGTTTCCATCCACCCACAACAGCTATCTTATTATTCCATTCTCTACGGGTAACATTGACATTCAAGACTCCCGATGAATACACCAAATTTCCACCTACAACTAAGCACTCAGTAGAGTCTTTCCACTCCTGTTTAAAAGCTACGTCTTCTCGTATGTACTGAATTATGGGAGACACGTCATGAGATTGTTT
>Ga0100377_1000387_pt1 | contig 37322 bp, 40 predicted proteins | sample CryGeymeta201501_FD_83664 | JGI IMG/M metagenome (GOLD analysis project Ga0100377, IMG submission 83664) | Groundwater microbial communities from Crystal Geyser aquifers in Utah, USA - Crystal Geyser metaG 2015-01 | ecosystem: Environmental > Aquatic > Deep subsurface > Groundwater | place: USA... | reverse complement strand
ATAAAGTTACTTTTTTCTTTGCTTTTTTACTAAATTTATTTTAAAAGTTATTAACATATTATGTTTACAATCAAATACTTATAGTCAATTATGCACTTTTTCAGCAAACCCTAATTAGTTCAAACAATAACACATGTCATAAAACAAACCAATGGAGTTGATTACCTTTGCAAGAAAACAAAATAAATGGAATTTAAAGGAACAGAAAATTACATTGCCTCAAGAGATTTACAAGTTGCTGTTCAGGCGGCTATTAATTTACAAAAACCATTATTAATAAAAGGTGAGCCTGGCACAGGAAAAACACTTTTGGCTTACGAAATTGCAAAAGCACTCAATAAAAGATTAATTACTTGGCACATAAAATCAACCACAACTGCCCAACAAGGTTTGTATGAATATGATGCAGTTTCAAGGCTGAGAGATTCTCAGTTGGGAAATGAAAAAGTGAATAACATTGCCAATTATATAAAAAAAGGCAAACTGTGGGAAGCTTTTGAATCGGAAGAACAATTGGTGTTGTTAATTGACGAAATAGATAAGGCAGATATTGAGTTTCCTAATGATTTATTATTGGAAATAGATAAAATGGAGTTCTTTTGCTACGAAACTGGAGAGACCATAGTAGCCAAAAATCGCCCAATTATTATTATAACTTCCAACAACGAAAAAGAATTGCCCGATGCTTTTCTTAGAAGGTGTTTTTTTCATTATATTTCTTTTCCCGATAGAGAAACACTTAAAGATATTATTGATTTACACTATGAGAAACTAGACGAAAAATTAGTCAATAATGCGTTAGATATTTTTTATGCCATACGAGATAAAAGAAACCTTAAAAAGAAACCATCAACCAGCGAAATTATTGATTGGATTAAACTATTAATTATCGGCAAAATTACCACACAAGAGCTTGATGCAGTAAAAAATGGCTCCAACGAATTGCCCTACTTAGGAGCATTGTTAAAAAACGAGCAGGATAAAAAAGCCCTTTTATCTTCATATAAATAACCTCTATACCATGTTTATTGATTTCTTTTTATTACTAAAAAACAACAAAATTCCGGTAAGCATAAAAGAGTATTTTGATTTATTGGAAGCTCTAAATCAAGAAATTGCATCATACAATATAGATGATTTTTACTTTTTATGTCGTTCGGTTTTAGTGAAAAATGAAATCCATTTAGATACATTTGATCAACTTTTTGGTTTATACTTTAAAGGAATTGAAACCATTTCTACCGAAGATATTTTAAACATTCCCGAAGAATGGCTGAGAAAAAATGGAGAGAAATTTCTTTCAAAAGAAGAAATGGAAAAGATAAAATCGTTTGGAGATTTAGATAAAATTTTAGACCAATTAAAAGAGTTACTTAAAGAACAAAAAGAAAGACATCAAGGAGGAGGTAAGTGGATAGGCACAGGAGGAGTTTCTCCATTTGGAGCCTACGGATATAATCCCGAAGGAATAAGAATAGGGCAAGACGAAAGCCGACACCGAAGAGCTATAAAAGTATGGGATAAAAGAAGTTTTCAAAACCTTAATGAAGAAGTGGAGTTGGAAACCCGAAACATGAAAATGGCATTAAAAAAGCTTCGGATATTAAGCAGAGAAGGAAAAGCTGAAGAGTTAGATTTGAATAAAACCATTATAAAAACTTCAAAAAATGCAGGAATGTTAGAAGTGGAAATGGTACCATCAAAAAAAAACACAGTAAAAGTATTGTTGTTTTTTGATATTGGAGGATCAATGGACGACCATATAGAGCTATGTTCTCAATTATTTTCAGCTGCAAAATATGAATTTAAACACCTTTCATTTTATTATTTTCATAATTGTATTTATGAATTCTTATGGAAAGATAATGCTAGAAGATGGCACGAAAAAATTCCTACAGATGAAATTTTGAACACGTATAATGAAGATTACAAAGTAATTATTGTAGGTGACGCATCCATGTCGCCCTACGAAATTTTTTATAAAAACGGTAGTGTTGAACATTACAATGAAGAAGCCGGAATAACATGGCTTAATAGAATAAAAGAACATTTTCCCTACTTCGTTTGGCTAAACCCTGTTGCCGAAAACGACTGGCAATACACCGAATCTATTGGAATGATTAAGAAAGTAATGAACGATAGAATGTATCCACTTACCATTTCAGGAATTGAACAAGCTATAAAATGCTTGAAACAAAAAAATGTTGTTACTGAAAATTCATTAATGGAATGAAGCAACCGTTATGATTACTCTTCTTTAATTTTCTTTCCTTCCTTATAATAAGCTGTTTTTAATACTTTTCCAGCTTGTTTGGCATAAAACACCCATTTTCCATGAGCTTGCCCATTTTTGTATTCTTTTTCACTTTCTAACGTGCCAATAGCATACCATGAGGTAACTTTTCCTTCTTGTCTTCCTTTAACCAGGGTTTGCTCATACATTTTATTACCATTTTCATAAAAATAAGTCCATTTTCCATCTTGTTGGTTGTCGTTAAATTCTCCTTCTGTTTTGGGTTTTCCATTTTCAAACCATTCATAATACATTCCTTGTTTTACGGAAATAAGGCGACTATCATCCACCTCCATAAACTTATTATTTTTATCCTTATAAAATTTCTTTTTAACTTCGGGTTTTACCAAATAGGTTTCTAATAACTCTTGTTTCCCGTTTTCGTGCCAATGCTCCCAAATGCCGTCTTTTAAGGCTTGTTTGTAGTATCCGCTGTAATCTTGTTGTCCGTTCATATACCAACCTTCCCATTTTCCATTCATCAATCCATTAGTGTAATTTCCAATGTCTTTTTTTTCTCCTGAATCGTACCATGATTTCCATTCACCTTCTTCCTTGCCATTTAAAAAGTTTCCTTGCATTACCAATTGTTTTTGCTCAGAATAAAAACTCCATTGGTCGTGTTTAAGGTTTTCTTTATAGCTTCCTGTTTTCCATATCTCACCGTTGGGATACCAATACGTCCATTTTCCATCTTTTTTATCGTTTTTATAATATCCTTCATAACTTTTGTTTGCTTTTGAATCATAAAACGTCCATAACCCATCTTTCAACTCATTGTTGAAATGTCCAACAAAATCAATGTTTCCATTTTCGAGCCAATAGGTCCATTTCCCTTCTTTTTTTCCGAGTTTGTAGCTTCCTTCAGCACTCAATTTTCCATTTTCAAACCACTCTTTGTAAACACCTTCTTCTCTACCATTCAAAAAATTAATTTCTTTTAATTTTTGACCATTTTCATACCAATATTCCCATAGTCCATCATTTAATCCATTATTGAAATTTCCTTTAAAACGAATCTTTTCATCATCATAATAAAATTGCCAAATTCCATTTTTTATCCCAGCTACATAATTTCCTTGAGCTGTTTTAGTTGCATCTTCATTATATTCAATCCATAATCCATTTTTTTTTCCATTAAGGTATGAACCTTCCATTTTTGGTTTTTTATTTGGGTAATAATCCATGTATTTCCCATTACCGTTAGAAACTAATTGATTGCCTTTTTCATCCCAAAAACTTTGAAGAAGTTCTTTATTTTCTTCAAATGAAATTAAACTTTTTTGTTGTTTGTTCTCATACCAACTAACCCAAGTTCCTACTCGTTCGTCTCGTTTATAATGTCCTTCTTCCATTTTATTTCCTGATGGATAAAAAAATGTCCACAAACTATCTTTATAGCCAATTTTATTAAATCCTGTTAGTTCTAATTGCCCATTCTCATACCAAGATTTACATGCTCCATGTTTCATGGAACGCAAAAAGTTGCCTTGTTCAATTTTTTTACCTTGTTCATTGTAATTCACATATTCTCCGTTAAATTCTCCATCCTTATAGGTTACTTCTTGCTGAATAACTCCTTCTTTACTCCAAAAAGTCCATTTCCCTTGTTCCAATCCATCTTTAATTTCTCCTTCAGCTTTTTTGTTTCCATTAGTCCATTTATAGGTATGCAATTGAGCATAAATAGTAGTATTAAGTAAAATAAAAAGTATTGCTAATCGAATATTCATATCATGAAATTTTTAATCACGAATTTAACGTAAAAAAGCCAGCTATATTCCATGGTTACATAATTTTTATTCTCATTTTAATAACAACAATTGTTGAATGTATATTTATTTTGTTTCAGTATTAAGTTTTTGATGTTACTTTTACAGCTGAAAATTAATTGTTTTATCGTTTGGAAAAAATAACCAATAACATTACTTCTCTTTTAACACAGTCTTCTAATCTAATGGAAGATGATCCAATTGTTGCTATTGATTTAGCTCATGATGCAGAAAAAATAGCATTAGAACATTTCAATATCAAGGGATTAGCCGATAGCTTAAAACAAATTGCGCTTTGCTATTCCAATGCATCTAATTATGCAGAAACGATGAAAGCTGCTTTACATGCAAAAGAATTATATCAATCAACTGACAATTATAAAGGTGAAGCAGAATGTTTAAATATTTTGGGAGGAGTCTATAATTTTTTAAAAGATTATCACAAACGGTTAGAATGTAATTTAGAGTGCTTGGCTCTCAGAGAAAAAGCAAATGATATGAAGGGGCAACTCAGTACCTATAATAATATTGGAGACACCTATACTGTAATGGGTGATTATGAAAATGCCATCCGTTATTTTAATATTTGTTTAACATTTCCCGATTTAACTACGCACATCAAAGCAATTGTTAACCACAATATTGGAGAAGTTCATTTTTTTAAAAAAGAATTTGAACAAGCCCTTACTTATTTTGAAATCGGACTAAACTACGGTATTGAAAGCAACTATTGGCAAATAATAATAGCTTCTAGTGCAATGAAAGCTGATATTTTTATTACTCAAGGAGAAGACATTAAGGCACTAGAAATACTAGAGTATGCATTGGATATTGCTCAAAGAAAAAAATCTAAAAAAGAGCAAATTCCGCTTTTTAATTTATTTGCGAAAGTCTATAATAACCTTGCAAATTTTGAAAAAGCATTTTATTACCTCAATCTTCATAATCAATATAGAGATGAATTAGAGAAAGAAAATAGTGCCCAAAAATTAAAAAAAATTGAATTTGAATTTCAGTTTAAAGCCATTACCTCTGAAACCGAAGAAATAAAAAAGAAAAACAAACAACTAACACATGCGTTTAATCAAATTGAAATTCAACGTAATGAAATAGAAACTAAAAACATTGCTATTACTGATAGTATTCATTATGCCAAACGAATTCAATTGGCAATATTGCCAAACGAAACAAAACTCAACACTTGTTTAGAAAATTATTTTGTTTTTTATCAACCAAAAGATATTGTTAGTGGAGATTTTTATTGGGTAGAAAACATTGGGAGCAAAGTAGTGTTTGCAATAATTGATTGTACTGGACATGGTGTTCCTGGTGCTTTTGTGAGTTTAATTGCTTTTAATTTATTAAACAAAGTGGTGTTGGAACATAAAATGACCTCTCCAAAGAAAATATTGACTACACTCAACAAAGCAATGATTAACCAGTTTAAAAAATCAGAATCTGCAATAAGTGATGGTTTTGATATAGGAATCTGTTGCTGGGACAAAACAAATCATTCACTACAATTTGCTGGGGCAAATCACTCTCTATTCATAGCATCAAACAGTGAGTTGATGGAAATTAAAGGAACGAAATCATCCATTGGTTATTCGCTCTATGAAAGAAAAGTAGAATTTATTGAGCATGAAGTGCTTATTAAAAAAGGGAATACTATTTATCTTTCTACAGATGGTTTACCCGATCAATTTGGAGGAGAAAGAGGTAAGAAATTGAAATGGAAAGGATTGAAAAATTGGCTCGTGGAAATTCATCCTGCATCTATGAACAACCAAAAAAATAAGGTTCATCAACTTTTTAAAAATTGGAAAAAACATCAAGAACAAGTTGATGATGTTTGTATGTTGAGTGTTACTTTTTAATTTTTGTTTTTAATAAAACAGTTAATTTTTGAAAATCCATCAAACTTAGAACTCCTATTGTTAAAAACAGTAATGCAGGTATTTTATATCTTACCAAAGCTCCCATAACTGGAGTTGTTATCCCTACAAAAACAAGAATTAATAATGCAGAAGCAAACACAAAAACCACTAAATTGCTATTGAATTTCTTTTTACGAAAAAAAATAGCCACTATTATCAATAATAAAACAAAAAAGTTTTCTATGCCACTTACTAAAAGTAAAGGATTTCTTGATGAAAACAAAAAAGGTTTAAACATGGCATAATACAACGCTTTTGGTACGTGTAAAGCAAACGAAACAACATCTCCATCTAATTTATTTGTATGAATTAAACTTCCTGATGCAGGTTGATTAAATGTTATATTAAAAATCGTTGTATCATCATTATAAACAAGAGGCACAAATTTATTACTGCCTTTTTTCCTAAATTCTATTGCCATGTGTTTAGGAAGTTTACAAAGGGTATCATTTATGAAAACAATTGATGCTTTATCTTCATACGGAATCCGAATTTCGCCTTTATCATTATGCATATAAACTCCACCCTGAGCCATATTGACAAAGTTGTTTTGTTTAGTAGCAATTTGGTTGATAATGCTGAATTTTGGGAATAATGCTCCAAGGGAAATCCCGATTAAAACAACAACAAAATACCCTAAAAAATAACTTAAAACAACACGTTTCCATTGGTATTTTTCTACCATAAAATAAATAAATAACGCTGGGATTATAAGCAGAAACAGATACGGCTTAATGCTTAACATGATTAGTGTTGAAAGTAATAAAAGTAAAATATATTTTACCGATTGAAAAACGTGAATAAGGTTAAAATAGGCATACAAAAACAAGCCTAATCCAAAAAACAAAACACTTTCTTTACTTACTCCTGTTGACCAAAATAGTACTGATGGAACAAAAAACACTACTAAAAGCAATAATTTTTTATACTCAAAAAAACGCTCAAAAGCTTTGTACAGAAAAGTAAATCCTACAAACGACAAAAAAGTAAACACTACTAAATGAACCCCATAATAACCAAATGACACAAAATGTAATAATGCATTAAGTTTAACCATTAACCTACTATCATTATAAAGTTCGTTTGGATTGGAGTTAACCCAAAAATTCAATTTATTGATATAAGCTTCTTGAATAAGCGAAGTTTCACCGCCAAAAATCAAGCTGAAAAAATCGGATGGACTTTCATGAAAAAGGTTAAATAAAACAACACTATCATCAAAAAATTTAAAAATATCAGCCGTTGACCTATCTTGATAATAAAAAGTATATAACAGAAAAAAAACTAAGGCTACAGCTATTTTAACTGTGAAAATTAAAGGAAGTAATGCTCTTTTAAGAAACGAAAAATGAAAAAACGAATGCTTATAAATGATATAGCAAAAGGTTAAAAAAAATACAATTGGCAGAATAAATTCAAACAATGTTTATCGTTTAATAACTTTAGGTACTTTAATAAAATCCGTATCTTTATCTGGAGCATTTTCAAGGGCTTCTTGTTGTGTAATCGTCTGTACAACAATATCTTCTCTTAATGTTGGTTTTTCGTCCAACATATAAACAAGTGGCTCAATTCCATTGGTATCAACTTCATTCAATTTATTTACAAAGTTTAACATTCTAGTTAAATCAGTTTGAATTGAAATTTCAGCTGTTTCATCAAATTCTAATTTTGCTAAAGCAGCTAATTTTTGAACCGTTTTTTTATCTATGCTCATCGTTTAAAAGTTGATTATTAATTATGTTAAACACTTTATCTCGTAAAGGTATAATATCTTTTTCAGTTAACCCTATGGTAGAAATAGGTTGGTGAATAATTGCTCTTGCAATGCCAGGACCAGCTTTTCCTGAAAACAATCCGCCCATTTCTAATCGTTTATAATTATCTAAGAAAGTAATTGGAATTATTGGCGTTTGATTTTCAATTGCCAATTTAAATGCACCACTTTTAAATGGAAACATTTCGGGGGTTTTGGTAGATATTGTTCCTTCAGGAAAAATAACAACGCTCCTCCCTTTTTGAAGTTCCACAGCACACCTCTCCATTGCTCTTTTGCCAGAAGCACTACTTTTTCTGTTCACGGTAATATGCATATTTTTAAAGAAAATATTAAACACAGGAACTTTTGCCAACTCTTCTTTTGCCATAAAAACAAAATAATTTTTAAATGTTTGATATAAAATTACAATATCTAAATAAGAAGAGTGGTTAGAAACAATCACATAAGATTTATTTTTCTGAATAAATTCTTTGTTTTTAAGATTTACTCTAATACCCGTTAATAGCATCAATATTTTAGTATGATAGATGAGTAACTTAAATCCGTTTTTATACCTTTTTTCTTTATGTAAAAAAACAAGGTATATCGGATAAAAAAGCAACAGAAACACAATGAAACACAGTATTACATACAGCTTCCAAATACCTCCTGCTATTTCTCTTATTTTTTTCATTAATAGCAAAAGTATTAAAAAGCACGTTGTTAATGTTTTTTATTAAATTTTAAAGTTCAGAAAACTAATAAAAAAAATTTACTTTTGCTGCATGGCAAGAATATTAACAGGAGTACAAAGCACAGGAACTCCACACTTAGGAAATTTATTAGGGGCAATTTTACCTGCAATTGGAATGGCTAATGACAAAAAAAATGAAGCTTTTTTGTTTATTGCCGATATGCACTCGTTAACCCAAATAAAAAACAAGGAAACATTAAGAGATAATACTTACAAAACAGCAGCTACTTGGTTGGCGTGCGGTTTAGATCCTGCAACTACTGTTTTTTACAGGCAATCTGATGTTGCTGAAGTTGCTGAATTATCTTGGTATTTAAGTTGTTTTTTCCCTTATCAACGCCTAACATTAGCTCATTCCTTTAAAGATAAATCGGATAGGTTGGAAGATATAAATGCTGGTTTATTTACCTATCCAATGCTTATGGCTGCCGATATTTTATTGTATGATGCTAACTTTGTTCCAGTTGGGAAAGACCAGTTACAGCACTTAGAAATGACACGAGATGTAGCAGGTAGGTTCAATCATTTAATGGGAGAAGCATTTATTTTACCAGAACCTATTATTCAAAAAGATGCCATGCTTATTCCTGGTACAGATGGCGAGAAAATGAGTAAATCAAAAGGAAATTTAATTAATATTTTTTTGGATGATAAAAGTTTAAGAAAGCAAATCATGTCTATACAAACAGACAGTACACCGCTTGAAGCTCCTAAAAATACTTCAACTTGTATTGTTTTTAAATTATATAGTTTAATTGCAACTGCTGAACAAACCGCAGCAATGGCAACCAATTATGAAGGTGGAAATTATGGTTTTGGACACGCCAAACAAGCGTTGTTTGATTTAATTTGCACACGATTTAAAAAGGAGAGAGAAAAATTTAATTATTACATGAATAATTTGAATGAATTGGAAGAAGAATTGCAAAATGGTGCTGAAAAAGCCAGAAAAACTGCTCAACCTGTTTTGCAGCGTGTAAGGGAAAGATTGGGGTATTAAAAAGAAATCCCTTTGATAATTATCAAAGGGATTTCTTTTTAATCAATCAACACACTTTGTTAATTTGCTGCAATTTTGAATTTTACAGTAAATAAATCATCTATCATTTTATCTCCTAAGCCTTCAAAGAATTTTCCAGAACCATATTTAATGTCATATAAAGTTCTATCTACTTGTACTTCTGCATAAGCAGCTACTTTACCATCTTTTATTTCAATAGTAGCAGGAAATTCAATAGGTTTTGTAATTCCTTTTATTGTTAAATCAGCTTTAACGGTAAAAATACTTCCTTTTGTTTTTTTAGTTGAATTAATTTTAAGAATGGCAATGATATGATTTTGAGTGTCAAAAAAATCAGGAGAGTTTAAATGTCCTTCTAGCTTTCCTTTGTATTCACCTTCTAAATCAGTAACCAAAATTGATGTCATGTCAATAATAACTTCTCCTGATGTAACTGAACCATTTTCTACTTTTATTGTTCCTTCTTTGATATTAATAGTTCCAGTGTGTTGACCTGTAACTTTTTTACCTATCCAATCAATAGAACTTAATTCCTTATTAATGTGTAAATGATTATCATCATCGTGTTTTACTGTAGTAAATGATAATGTTGTTAATGCAACAACTGCGATGCTTAAAAAAATTTTCTTCATAGTTTTAGTTTTTAAATTAATAATACTGCAAATATATGTATATACATTTAATGTTTATACATATTTTAGTTAAATAATTGTTAAAATTATGTAAAAAACTTATTTTTAGAAAGTTATAAAATCATTTAATTTCCTGACACAATTCAATTAGCACTCCATTTGCAGATTTTGGGTGGACAAAACATACTAATTTATTGTCTGCTCCTTTTTTTGGTTGTTCGTTTAATATAATAAAACCTTCTTTTTTTAGGCGTTCCAGCTCTTTAACTATATCATCAACATCAAAAGCAATATGATGAATTCCCTCTCCTTTATTCTCAATAAATTTTGCAATTGCACTTGTAGGTTTTGTTGCTTCTAGTAATTCAATTTTATTTTCACCTATCTGAAAAAAAGAAGTAGTAACTGATTCGGATTCAACAACTTCTGTTTTATAAGAAGGTTGATTAAATAGCTTAGAATAGATTTCAACAGCTTCAGATAAATTTTTAACGGCAATTCCAATATGTTCAATTTTATTCATCATGTAGCAAAAAAAATCCTCACTATTTTATTAGTGAGGATATTTTAGTATATTAAAATTATTTTATTTATTTCTTAACGAAAGTTTCAGATTTGCTATCATAATTAAGATAGTAAATTCCTTTTTTAAGATTGGTCACATCAACAGAGCTTCCATATCCTTTTTTAACAATATTAGCATAACTATCATATATTTCATATAGAGTTTCAGCACTAAATGTGATGATATCTTTTACTTTAATAGGGGTGAATGTAACCACTTCTTTTGTTGATACATATCTTGCTGCTTGAGAATATTTTGGCTTGCCAGAATAATCAACTTGTTTCACTCTAAATTTATTTTCTCCTGAATGAGATTCAATTTTAAATTCGTATTTATTTTCTGTAGAAGTTCCAACACCATCAACTTCACCTACTTTAATCCATTTGTTCCATCTAAACTGTTCTACAATAAAAGTAAGTTTTCCAGTTTCATTAGAAGTTGTCCACTCAAAATTTCCATCTTTAGAAATATTCATATTCACAATTTCAAAAGTACTCTTAGGTTTAAGCACCTCTGGGTTTAATACTTTTGGTTTACAATCATCTTTGTGTTTAATTTTCACAATAACAGGGTCGCCTACTTTTAACTGAAAAGCAGTGAAATCAATTTCAAATGCACTTGAGTTGACTTCATCGGTAGTAACATCACCATTAATAGTTACTTCAAAAGTACAAAATCCAACTCCAGAACCTGCAAAAGGATTTTGAACATAGAGATTTTTTCCTTGATAATGTCCTTCTAAAACAATAACTCCAGCATAACTAGAAAATGCTATAAGGATGGAAAATAGTAATGTGAATGTATTCTTCATTTTTATAATATATTAAGTCTTTAACTTATTTAAACGCAATATTAACTCCTTATTTAGGATTTTCAAAATATTTTTACGTATTTATCGTATTTATAACCACTTTTATCGATTTTGTTATATATGTAAACGATAAAATACTTAAAAATAGAAAACAAAAATAATATTTTTTATAAAACTCAAGCACTATTTTTAAAAAAATTACAAAAATAACAGTGTATTTTTTATTTCTGTACTTTTGTGCGGATGAAGAAAAAGGGAGTTTTATTAGTTAATTTAGGGACACCAAACAGTCCATCTGTGAAAAATGTTAGGGTGTATTTACGTGAGTTTTTAATGGATAAATATGTTATTGATTTACCTTACCTCACTCGTTGGTTTTTGGTTAATGTGATTATTGCTGTGTTTAGAGCTCCGAAATCTGCAAAAATTTATCAACAATTATGGACAGATGAGGGTTCTCCTTTATTAGTTTATGGAAAAAAAGTGCGTAGCCTTTTACAACAAGAAATTGGCGATAATATTAATGTTTATTTAGCCATGCGTTATCAAAATCCATCCATTAAAAATGTACTTAAAGAAGTAAAAAAAGAGGGCATTACTGATTTAGTGGTTATTCCTTTGTATCCACAATATGCTTCTTCTTCCACTAAATCGAGTATCGAAAAAGTGAAAGAAGAACTAAAAAAAGCAAATTACGAACCCAATGTTAAATTCATTGAAAACTTTTTAACCAACGAAAAATTCATTGAAGCTTTCACCGAAAGTGGTAACAAACATTGGAAAACAGGAGATTATCAAAAAGTATTGTTTAGCTACCACGGTATTCCAGAACGCCACATTATTAAAGATTGCAAAAATGGGTATTGTAAATTGGATGATACTTGTTGTGCTGCATATTCCGATAATAATCGGTTGTGCTACCGAGCTCAATGTTATGAAACTTCTCGATTAATTGCATACAAAATGGGATTGAAAGAGGATGAATACAGGATATCTTTTCAATCTCGTTTGGAAACTCGTGCCCGAGATCCTTGGTTAAAACCTTATTCCGACTTAGTTACAGCAGATTTGGCGAAATCGGGCGTAAAAAATGTACTTTGTTTTTCTGCTTCTTTTATTGCCGATTGCTTGGAAACTACTATTGAAGTAGGTGAAGAATTTAAAGAAATTTTCCATAAAAATGGTGGAGAAAAATGGCAATTAGTAGAAAGTTTAAACGATAATCCAACATGGATAGCAGCACTTAAAGAGATTGCTTTAAAAGAGTTTTAATATACTCAATGCACCTATATTTTAACTTCGTTGAGCTCGCAAAAGCTCGGTTCGGGTTTTTTACTCTTTCTTATCCCTTTCTCTGCGTTAAAATTTCCCAAAACCTAAGTCCATTGAGTATTCTACATATTTAGTAGATATTCAGTTGTTTCGTCCATTTCATATTGTGGTTCCATTTGTTCTAATTCAAAAGTTGTGTATTTATTAAACTCTTCTTCTGTCAGCTCATGCTCATTATTTTTTTCAAATTTACTCACTACAATTGCAAATACAATTAGAAGGCATGATGTAAAAATAATTGGCTTGAAATACGGTATGTAAAAAATATTCAATAAGTTAGTAATAGAAGGTAAAACAAATTTAATTTGATGTTTTTTCTTGTAAAGTAGATTTAGTTGATTTTTGTTTTTTTGTGAAACACAAAGATGTTGAATAACTTTTTCTTTATCTAATTTAATTATTCTTAGACAATTGTGCAGCTCATCATATTCTTCTGGAGAGTATAAAATAAGTACTTTTTCTTTCTCTAAAAGAGTTAGCTCGGAAAAAGATTTTTCTTTAACCAATGCCTCAATTTTATCATCAAATAAATCGTCCATTTTCTATAAATTAAACTTTTGTAATTAAAAATTGTAATGATTTTGCTAATTTTTTTGTAGTATAAAACAACCTCGATTTTACTGTTCCTAATGAAACTTCCGTAACTTCAGCTATTTCATTCAAAGTAAGTTCATGTATATATCTCAACTCAAATGTAAGTTTGTGTATTTCTTCTAATTTATTTAATTCTTGGTGTAATGCAGCATTAAATAACTTCAAATCTATCTCACAAAAAAAAGGCGTAACATTATTTTCTTGTTTTTCCTTAAAAAAATTATTTTTTGATACATGTAATGCCTCATTTCTAAATTCATTTTTACACATATTATGAGCAATACTGTATATCCACGAAGAAAACTTTTTTGTTTCATCAAATTTATTAGGATGTTCAATAATTTTTAAAAACAAATCTTGTAAAAAATCATTTGCTTTATCCTCATCATTTAGTTTTTGAAAGAAAAAATACAATAATTTTTTAGCATATCTCTTATAAAGTTCGTCAAACGCTTTTTCTTTTCCCTTACTCACATACAACATTAGCTCCTCATCGGAGCTAATATTATATTTTTTTGATGAGAAAAAAGTCATAGCTTCTTACTCTTCAAAATTATTATTCTCAGGTGCTACAGATAGCTTTTTACCTGTTGTTGCTGTTGATTGTAACACAATCTCAAAAGTTAAATCATCTAACCAAACCATTCCTGTTTCGTTTAACAAAACTCCATAATTAATCGATTTACTATCTTTTGGAACCTCTAAAATAATTTCATACTTAGTCCACTCAGTTGTTCCTTTTATTTTTCTATTTCCCATATTGTCAAAACTTAACGAATGCTTTTTTTTGCCATCAACCCTCATCCACATTCCTACCCAACCTTTAACATCTTTTGTTTTGATATATCCAGTAAGTTTAAGCTTTGAATCTAAATATTTTTCAGCAGAAAAAGACTGCATTATTGTTCCAAATTTATTTTTAATTTCAGGGTTTATTGATTTCAAATAAGCGACTTTCCCATTTCTTTGACTATCTTCAACTATTCCTATTTCATAAGAACTCGGCTCGCTACCTCTTAAAAACCATCCTTTAACTTCGTTTAATTCAACAACAGTAAAAGACAATCCAATTAAAGATACTAAGGCAATAAGTGTGATTTTTTTTGTTTTCATAATTTTTTTAGATTTAAAATTTCTATCAATACACGTAACTTTAAAAAAGGTTCAATAGAAGTTACTATTTTTTTATAAGGCTTATTCTTTTTACCAAAAACCTACTTAAATCAAATTGATTTTGAATTTGTATTCCTGTAAAGTTAGTAGCATTTTTAAAAGCTTCTTTTAAATCAAATTCTCGTTGGGTTTGTGTAAAATAATGTTGTTTTTCTGCATGATATTTTGCTAAATATTCTTGCTCTGGTTGTCTGGGAGTGGGGACTAAAACTGCTTGTTTACCCAAAACAGCCAAATCCATTATGGTTGAATAGCCTGCCCTAGAAATAACCAAGTTACTTTGTCCTATTTTTTTTAAAAACATCTCTGTCGGCAAGAGATTATGCACTTCTATATTTTCCGATTGTAAATAGGTTGGAATTTTAGTTTCTGATAGCAAACCTCTTACTAAAACTAACTTTAATGCTGTTTTTTCAGCTTGTTTGGCTACTAAACTTTCAAAAACAGTTCGTTGTGGTTCTGGACCAGAAATAACAATAAAAGCATCATATTTCTGCTCTGAAGACAACTCCTTGCCTGAAAATCTCGATAATGGTCCTATAAAAAAAGTAGGTATCGCATTTAGTTTTTTGGTATGCGATAAATCGCCACTCAAATTAGTTTCATTTTCGGTATACTCAAACTTAGTAGCTTTTCGGGGGGGAAGATAGTTAGTTTGAGTTATACTCGAAACCAAAATGTATTTATTTCCCGAAAATTGATTTGGTTTCGGTATATCGGGAACCCAGCATTCATCAAATTTTTGTATAAAATGATGATTTATTTTGTTGAGCCATATTTTTCCAAAAGAAGCCTGAATAAACAGCTGATGTGTAATAAAAACAGAAGGTACTTTTTCCGACCAACATCCATATCTGTTATCAGAAATTACTAATGCTATGTTGTGTTCATCAATAATATTTTGCAACAATTGATGCTCTGTTTTAATACTTTTTAAAAATCCAGGAAGCTGCAGTAGCATTTTTAAACTCATGCTTCCATTAGTTGTATAGCGAATAGTATAACCTGGCAATTGCACAAAAGTCAATTCAGGAAAAGTAGTTTTTAAAAGATGTAAAGGAGTGTTGTCGGCTGCAATAATTACTTCATGTCCTAAATCCACTAATGCATTAATAATGGGAACACATCTGGCGGCATGTCCCAACCCCCAATCTAAGGGGCAAATCAATATTTTTTTTTGATTTTTGATGATTACTTTTTATTCTCTAATTTAACGAAAGCTACTAATTGTCCTTTATCACAAGAGGTAAACCCAAGTGCTTCATAAAAACCTCTTGTTTCTTCATTATCATCAGTTAACAATACTTTTTGTCGGATATTTTTATATTTTTCTAATGCTTTTTGCAATAACGTAGTTCCAATTTTTCTTCTTTTATGCGATTTCAAAACTAAAATATCCTGAATATAAACAATGGTCAATCCATCGCCCACCAAACGAATTAACCCAACTAATTTATGGTTTTCCCAAACAGTAAACACATAAAGCGAATTACTTATCGCTTGTTGCAATAGGTCAGGATTATTAGTATAAGCCAACCATTTTGCATCTTTGTAGAGCTTTAATAAGTCTTCTTGTTTTAGGTCTTTATTATCAGAGAAATTGAGGCTATTCATTTGTAGGTTAAATTAACTATTTCTAAACAAAAATAATTTAAATGCGTGTAATCATACTTATAAAACAAGTAAAATATTATCTTTGTTCAAACTTAAACTTTTTGTTATGCTAAAAAAAATTGCTCTTGTATTATTCGCTATTTTCGTGATTATACAGTTTTTTAGAATTGATAAAACCAATCCTGAGGTTATTATAGAAAATGATTTTATCAATGTTGTTAATCCACCCGAAGAAATTGCTACTATAATTAAAACTTCGTGCTACGATTGTCATTCTAATACTTCTAAATACCCTTGGTATAGTAATGTTGCCCCTATTTCTTGGTGGTTAAAAGACCATATTAATGAAGCAAGGGAAGAACTTAATTTTTCTGAATGGGAAACTTATAACATTGCAAAAAAAATTAATATTTTAGAAGAGGCAATCGAAGAAATAGAAGAAGGAGAAATGCCTCTGTATCCTTATAAAATTAGTCATAGTAGTGCAAAATTGAATGTCAATCAAATAAAATTGCTCATGGATTTTTTAAAAAATCTTAAAATAAATTACGAAGAAGAGGCACAAGCATATTTAGATGAGTTAAACAAGGAAGAAAAAAAAGGTAATTTAAGGTTGAACAACGGTTCAAAATGGATAGCAAATCCCGAAACCATCACAGGCATAAACAACATGATAGCTATTTTAGGAAATCCTGTTGAAGAAGAACGAGTTATTTTGTATGTTGCTCGAGGACAACAATTAATGGAGGAATTTAAATTATTGGTTGCTAATTGTACAATGACTGGTGAGGCTCATGACCAGTTGCATAATTACATTTCACCTTTAAAAGAAAAAATTGAACTATTGAGTAATTGCGAAGAGACTACTGCTTGTGATCTTACTTCGTTAGATATTTTACGTTTCTTAAATGACTTTAATAACTATTTTGAAGGAGAAAAAAATAGTTAATCCTCTTATTTTTTATAAAAATTCATCTCTGTTAAATATTTATAAACGGGTTCAGTAAGTAAATAACGAACATCTTTTTTGTCTTTTACTGCTTTTCTAATAAAGCTAGAAGATACTTTCATTACTGGAGCATCACAAAAATAAACATTTGTATGCTTAAAAAAATCGTACGGTTTATGGTTAGTTTTTAATTCCGATTCCTCCCTTTCATACTCTGTTAAAGCTCTCGGATAAACGTAAATATGATGGTGGTCTAAAATTTCTTCATGGTTTTTCCATTTATGAAAAGTCCTTAAATTATCCTCTCCCATAATCAACGAAAATTCATGATTGGGATATTTTTCATGCAAATATATCAACGTATCTGAAGTGTAAGATGGTTTAGGCATGTTAAACTCAATATCACAATCTTTTAAATGATAATTATTTTCAATAGCCACTCTTACCATGGCTAGTCGATGATAATCTGCCAATAAAGAATTACTTGTTTTTAAAGGGTTTTGTGGAGAAACCACCAACCAAACTTCATCTAAATCGGTATAATCTACCATGTAATTAGCAATTATTAAATGCCCAACATGAATGGGATTGTAAGTTCCAAAATATAAGCCTACTTTCATTTTATTATTTTTATTTCAATTAAAACTTCAAGGTCTTTAATCAGTTTATTCTATCAGACCTTGAAAGTTTTGATTATTTTATCTCTTATTTAGATAAAAATGAGTTAACAATTTGAAATGTTTCTTGCTGAGCTTTTGCTAAATCGTCATTTACAATAGTAACATCAAACTTATCAGCATAACTCATTTCTTTACCTGTTTTGGCTAATCTTTTCTGAATTTTTTCTTCTGTTTCTGTTCCTCTATTTCTAAGCCTAGCTTCTAATATTTCAATACTTGGTGCTTTTACAAATATAGTTAATGCTTTTTCTTTAAAATAATTTTTTAAACTTAATCCACCTTTCACATCAACATCAAAAATTACATGATTTCCCTGTTGCCAAATTCTTTCTATCTCAGCCTTTAGTGTGCCATAAAACTGATTTGTATAAACTTCTTCCCACTCAACAAATTCATTGGCTTCTATTTTTTGTTTAAATGCCTCAGGAGTTAAAAAATAGTAATCCTTTCCCTCTTCTTCATTGGTTCTTTTTTCTCTTGTGCAAACAGAAACAGAAAATTTAAGATTCAAGTCTTGAGCTAATAAGAATTTTGTAATGGATGTTTTTCCTGCTCCCGATGGAGCACAAATAATAATGCATTTATTTGTCATAAAATATTCAATGTTTGTTCCTTAATTTTTTCCAGTTCATCTTTCATATCAACCACAATTTTTTGCAATTCGGCATGGTTAGCTTTTGATCCGAGCGTATTTATTTCCCTTCCTATTTCTTGACTAATAAACCCAAGTTTTTTTCCTTGTCCATCGGGCAAAAGCATTGTTTCTTCAAAATATTCAAGGTGTGTTTTTAAACGAAGTTTCTCTTCTGTAATGTCGTATTTTTCGATATAGAAAATAAGCTCTTGCTCCAATCTATCTTGATTTACCGTTAAATTTGTTTCATTTAAATGCGTTAAAATTCGTTCTCGAACGGTTGTTATTCGTTCTTTTTCATAGTTAGATACTTCGCTCAGTAATTGTGCTATGTTTTTAATACGAGAAGACAATTCTTTTTGTAAAACTGCCCCTTCCGAAAGTCTAAACTCGTTAATATGAGCTATAGCTTCTTTTGCAGCACTTTCAATAATTTCCCATTCGGCTTCATCTATGGTTTCTTTTTCATCTTTACTAAATACATCGGGCAGTTGAGATACAATTTTTATTAAATCAGTTTGCTCATTAAGTTCCGTAACCATTGTCTTTAAATCAGAATAATAGTGTTTAAACAATGCTTTATTTAATGAATAACTTGGAGCAACAGCAACTTGTTCTACATAAAGTAAAAATTCTATTTTTCCTCTTTCCATCTTACTACTAATCAAAGACCTTAATTCGGATTCTTTTTCTTTGTATGTAGATGGAATTCGCATAGAAATATCGGCTTGTTTACTATTTAGCGACTTAATTTCTATACTTATTTTTTTATGGTTTACTTCTGCAACGGATTTCCCATAGCCAGTCATTGATTTAATCATTGCGTATTTTTTTAAGTTGCAAATGTAATAAACCTATTGGGATAAAAAATAATGCTGCTGGCATATTGCTTTGGTAGATTCAAAAACAAAATGCTATTTTTGTTGTTCAACTATAATAAAATAAAATATTTATATGAGCAACATCAACTTTAAAATTGATAATGGAGTAGGAATAATCATCCTTAACAGACCTGATAAATTTAACAGTTTTGTTCGCCAAATGGCGTTTGATTTACAAGCGAGATTAGATGAATGTGAGAAAAACCCTGAAGTAAGAGCCATATACATTACTGCCGAAGGTAAGGCGTTTTGTGCCGGACAAGATTTAGCGGAAGCCATAGATCCTAAGCAAACAGAATTACCCAAAATTGTAGAAGAACATTACAATCCGATTATAGAACGATTAAGAAAAATTGAAAAACCTATTGTTTGTGGCGTAAACGGTGTTGCAGCAGGTGCGGGAGCTAACATTGCATTGGCTTGCGACATTACCCTTGCAGCAAAATCAGCTAGTTTTATACAGGCTTTTAGCAAAATTGGGTTGATACCAGATAGCGGTGGAACCTATTACTTACCCAGGTTAATTGGTCTGCAAAAAGCGGCTGCCTTAATGTTTTTAGGAGATAAAGTAATGGCTGAAGATGCTGAAAAAATGGGTATGATTTATAAAGCTGTTGCGGATGAAGATTTACAAACAGAAGCTTTAAAAATTGCTCAAACCTTAGCTCAAATGCCTACCAAAGGAATTGGGTTGACTAAAAGATTATTAAATGAATCGTTTAACAACAACCTTACGCAACAATTAGCCAGAGAAGGCGAATTGCAAAATCAAGCTGGACAAACGTATGATTACCAAGAAGGGGTAAATGCATTTTTAGAGAAAAGAAAACCAGAGTTTAAGGGGGAGTAAAGCCTCCCCAACCCCTCCGAAGGAGGGGCTTAAAACATGATAAAAATTATGACAGGAAAATATGAAATATCAATTATTTTAACGATACTTTCATTTGGACTTCCTGTTTTGTATTTTAGTTTAACTACAAAAGCATTCTTACCATTTTCATTTAGAAAATTGATTAAGAGTTTTAATTTAGCTCTAATAGTTCAAATCATCTTTGCTTTTTTATATATGGGGATGATGTCATATATGGATAAAAATGTTTACACAGGAGGAAAAAGTACTGATTTAACAGATGTTTTTATGGATACTGGATTAACCTACATTGTTATAGGTGCTTTTGCTTATTTGCCAAGTTTAATTATATTAAACTTAGCTAATTACTTAATTTCAAGATTAAAAAAATAAAAATAGCTCAAATTTTACCCTAAAAGATTTTGCAAAAACACTTTTTTGGTGTAAATTTACATCAAATTTTTTAAAATTATGTCAAGACAAAGTATTTCATTTACCAAGCCAAATAACGAGTGGTTAAAATCTCAAGTGGAGAGTAAAGAATATGCCAGCAAAAGTGAGTTAGTTAACGATTTAATTAGACAAGCTCGTAAACAACAACGACAAATAGATTGGATAAGTGCTAAAATTGAAAAGGCTGAAAAAAGCGGTTTCACAACAGATACCAAAGAGCAAATTTTAGCACAATCAAAATCTTTACTTAATGGCTAAGTACAGATTAAGTAATACCGCTAAAGAAGATTTAATAAGGATTCATCATTATGGAGTTAGAAAATTTGGTGAAGCACAAGCTGACAAGTATTTTAACTCCTTTTTTGAGTATTTTGAAACAATAGCAAAACACCCTCTTTCTTTCGAGTCGGTTGATTTTATAAAAAAAGGCTATAGACGTTGTGTCTGTGGTGCGGATAGCATTTATTACAAAATAAACAACAATACTCTAGAAATTATGACTATAATTGGAAGGCAAGATTTAAAGAATGTTTTGTAACAAATTCCTGCTTTAAATTTTGAAAAAAATAACTATTAAATTTAGATTACAAAAAAAATAACAAACATGAACTCATACCAACCTCAAACTTCATCCTCAGAATTTAAAACCATAGGCGTACTGGGGGCAGGCTCTATGGGCTCTGGCATTGTACAAATTGCTGCCACCAACAAACACCAAGTTATTTTGGTAGATTTGAATGAAGAAGCGCTAACAAAAGCTTCCACAGGATTGAAAAATATATTAACCCGCTTGGTGCAGAAAGAGAAAATCAATCAGGCTACGGCAGATACTATTATGCAACGCATTACTTTTTCTACCTCAACAAAAGATTTGGCAGCGTGCGATTTAATTATTGAAGCCATAGTTGAAAATTTAGAGGTAAAAAAGAAAGTTTTTGCTCAATTGGAAAGCATTACTTCAGCCGATTGTATTTTAGCGAGTAATACTTCATCCCTTTCTATTGCTTCCATTGCAGCAGCTTGTAAAAAACCAGAAAGAGTAATTGGGATTCACTTTTTTAACCCGGCACCACTGATGCCCTTGGTAGAAATTATTCCTGCGGTACAAACATCCGAAGCGACTAAAATTGCTTCTAGAAACTTGATTGATAGTTGGGGAAAAGTAACGGTGTTGGCAAAAGATACGCCTGGGTTTATTGTCAACCGTGTAGCTCGTCCGTTTTATGGCGAAGCATTACGAATTTATGAAGAAGGAGTAGCCGATTTTGCTACCATAGATTGGGCAATGACCGAAATGGGTGGTTTCAGAATGGGTCCTTTTACGCTAATGGACTATATTGGCAATGATGTGAATTATACCGTTACCGAAACTGTTTTTGCAGCTTTTTATTACGACCCAAGATACAAACCTTCTTTCACACAAAAACGACACTCAGAAGCAGGTTGGTTTGGTAAAAAAACAGGTAGAGGCTATTACAATTATGCCAATGATGTTGAAATGCCTCAACCTAATAAAGATGAAAAATTAGGCAAGCTTATTTTCAATAGAATTTTAGTGATGTTGATAAACGAAGCTATTGATGCCTTATTCCTAAATATTGCTTCCAAAGAAGACATTGATTTAGCCATGACCAAAGGTGTGAATTATCCTAAAGGCTTGCTAAAATGGGCAGATGAAATTGGATTGGAAAATGTGCTTACCCAATTAGAAACACTTTTTAGCGAATACGGTGAAGACCGTTACCGACCAAGTGTGTTGCTGAGAAGAATGGTGAGGGAGAATAGAAGTTTTATGAATTAAAAAATTACAGTATTTTTGATTTATGAATTTTAAGAATCATAGCACTAAGCCCTTTACTAAAATATCAACGCTTCAGCTTAGTGCTTACGGGGGGTATCAGAAATAATAAAGTGTTATGGATATTTTTCAGGATTTTGCGAAGTATTAAATAGAGCAAGGATTTTAACGACACGCTGTTTTTCAAGTACTTCAAAAAACAAGAGAAAGGGAAAATGTTTAAGAGGTAAAGCCTTATACTGTTTGCTTCGCACTTGGTAAAAAGGATTTAATTTTAAAGCATTATAAGCTTGCTCAATGTCATCGTATAAATTTGTAATAACCTTAGCATTGTCAGTAATCGATAGATAATACTCGAAAGCTTTATCAATATCAGTCTGTGCATCAGGTTCAATCACTACTTTATAAGCCATGTTTTTTCTTTAACAATTTAAGAGATTCACCAGCCGATAAGTATTTTTCTAAAGAGGTTTTGCTTCTTTTATCCAGTAATTGAACTTGTTTATCAGATAAAACAAATTCATCCTGTTCCTGAATTAAAGATATCAGTTTTTTTTGTTGAGTTTTAGGTAGTTGTTTAATCAAGTCAATAATTTGATTAAAAGAAAGCGGAATATTTATATGAGCAGAAGCAGACATGACTAAGAATGAGTTAATTGTTGTTGTAAATTATTGTTCAATTATCATAAGGTTGTTTATGATAAAGAATGTGAAACACATCCAAAGATAAAACTTTATTTTTTAAACTCATCAGGTTTTTGTAAAAATATTTCAGACTTAATTTTGAATGGCATTCCCCTACCTCTTCCTGTTTTGAAGCGAGGGCAATAGCTCCGATAGTTATCAAGGACAACTACCAACTAATAATTACAAAATCAACAACTGTGGAATTTTAATCTTTATCTTTGTGCATCTAACTTTAAAACCTAACAAAATGTATAACGGATTAATTCATGCACACAACGGATTCAGATGGTTGGTAGTGTTATTTTTAGTAATGGCTATCATTAAATCATTTTCTGGCTGGAAAAATAATAAGTCATTTGACAAATCAGACAACCTAATTGCTTTGCTTTTACTCAGCTTTACACACCTCCAATTTATAATAGGATTGGTAGTATATTTTATGAGTGGTAGATTAGCAGCAATTGGAGAATCAATGAAAATTTCTGAGGCTCGTTTTTGGTCGTTAGAACATGGGTTATTAATGATAATCGCCATTGCTTTAATTACTATTGGTAGAGTTTCTTCTAAAAAAGCAGCAACAGATGTATTAAAACACAAAAAAGGAGTTATTTTTTATTCTGTAGCGTTTGTAATAATACTATGGGCAGGCCTGATAAAACCTTATTTATTAGGAAAACCATGGTTTTAAGAAATAAATTTCACATCTTTTTATGATAAAAAAATCACACGACACGCAAGATTTAAGTGTAGAGAGAGCTGTTTTGGTTGGGCTAATCATTAAAGGTGAGCAGGACGAAGAGCAGTTACAAGAATATTTAGACGAGTTGGCATTTTTGGCAGAAACTGCCGGAGCGGAAACCGTTAAAAGATTTACCCAAAAAGTAAGTCATCCCGACAGAAAAACCTTTGTAGGAAAGGGAAAGCTGGAAGAAATAAGAATTTTCATTCAAGAAAATGAGGTAGGCTTAGTTATTTTTGATGATGAACTTTCTCCTTCTCAAATCAGAAATATTGAAAGCGAATTAGAATGTAAAATTCTAGATAGAAGTAATTTAATTCTCGATATTTTTGCCTCTAGAGCACAAACTGCTCATGCTCGTGCACAAGTAGAATTAGCTCAATTACAATATCTTTTACCAAGACTAACCCGATTGTGGACGCATTTGGAACGTCAGAAAGGTGGTATTGGTATGCGTGGTCCAGGAGAAACTCAAATAGAAACGGACAGGCGTATTATTTTAGATAAGATAGCATTGTTAAAAGAGAAGTTAAAACACATTGATAAGCAAAAAGCTACGCAAAGAAAACAGCGTACTCAAATGGTAAGAGTAGCGTTGGTGGGTTATACCAATGTTGGTAAATCTACCATTATGAATATGTTGAGCAAATCGGAAGTATTTGCTGAAAACAAACTTTTTGCAACCTTAGATACTACCATCAGAAAAGTAGTAATAGAAAACTTGCCTTTTTTACTTACTGATACGGTTGGGTTTATCAGGAAATTGCCTCACCATTTAATCGAGTCTTTTAAATCTACCTTAGATGAGGTAAAAGAAGCAGAAGTGTTGGTGCATGTGGTAGATATTTCTCATCCTGCTTTTGAAGATCATATTCGTGTAGTTAATGAAACCTTACAAGATTTGAATGCGTTGGATAAACCAACCATTATGGTGTTTAATAAAATTGATGCGTTTACTTATGTGAAAAAAGATGAGGATGATTTGTTGCCAAAAACCAGAGAAAATTACTCGCTGGAAGATTTAAAGAAAATGTGGATGAGCAGAGAAAGTGAAGTACCTAGCGTTTATATTTCTGCGGTCAAGAAAATTAACATCGAAGAATTTAAACAAGTATTATACGATAACATTAAAAAAACGCACCTGAGTATTTATCCTAATCAGTTGTTGTATTGAAGTTGTTTAAAATTTAAGCTGTGAGAAAGCAGTAAGATTAAAACATACAATGTTGTGAATATGAGAAAAAATTATTTATTTTTTATATCATTATTATTAATACTAACATCGTGTAGTACTCCAAAAATTAATACCTTTAATTCAAATGCTGAAAAAGAAGGAATATGGGTAAAACTCTACGAAAATGGTAATATAAAAGAATTAATGACATTTAAAAATGGCAAGAAAAATGGAATTTATATTTATTATAGTGAATCTGGAGAAATTTTAACAAAAGGAAACTTCAAAAATGATAAAACTGTAGGAAAATGGATGGTTTATGATAAAGAAACAAATAAAAAACATATCATTAATAAAAACAAAACAATACCAAATCCACCACAATGGTAATATTGTGATTGATGTTACTTTTTATCAGGATTTAAATTAAAAATGTAAATAGTTGATTATTTAGATTAAGATAGTAAAATGTTTATCAAAAATAATGACTATTAAAATTCCTTTTTATTTCTAAAAATTACTAATTTTGGTAATTAATAGAAATAAAATGTACAATCAATTTAAAGAAATAATGAATCGTTTTTTGGTTTTTTCAACAAAAGACATTCTAAAATATTTCCCAAATTTTGATAAAAAAAACCTTGTCAACTGGCAAAAAAAAGGGTACATCATTAAAATTAGAAATAGTTTTTATTGCTTTTCAGACACAACTATAAATGAGGAATTTTTATACTTAGTGGCTAACACTATTTATCAACCATCTTACCTTTCTTTTGAAACGGCATTGAGTTATTACAATATTATACCGGAAGGGGTTTATACATTAACTTCGGCAACAACAACAAAAACAAGTGAATTTTCCACACCGATTGCCAATTTTTCATATCGTAATTTTAAAACAAAGTTGTTTTTTGGATACCGATTAATAGCATATAAAAATCAATATTTTAAAATAGCAAGTCTTGAAAAAACGGTGTTGGACTATTTGTATCTCAATTCTCAAATAAATGAAATAGATGATTTTGATTTACTAAGATGGAATAAAGAAGAATTGCAACGTATAGATATTACTTTATTTAATAGTTATCTTAAATTATTTAATTCTACTAAATTAAATCAGAGAGCAAAAAACTTTTTAAATTATATATATGCTTAGTATCAAAGAAATAGAAAATCATTACCCTGATAATTTAAAGCCGTTTAAACGATTTATTCTTAGAGAGTATTTACAATATAAAATTTTAGAAATTATTTTTGATAGTCCCTTTGCAAACAAACTTTGTTTTTTAGGAGGTACATGCTTAAGAATAGTGCATAATCAACAACGATTTTCTGAAGATTTAGATTTTGACAATTTTAATTTAACCGAAAATGAGTTTTTAGAAATAGCTTCTTACATAGAAAAGCAGTTGAAAAAAGAAGGTTATGAAGTAGAATTTAAGAATGTAGTAAGAGGGGCTTTTCATTGCTATATAAAATTCCCTAACATTTTATTTAATGAAAAATTGACAGGGCATGTTGAAGAGAAAATTTTAATTCAGTTAGATACCGAACCACAAAATTTTGAGTTCGAACCAGAAACCATTATTTTAAATAAATTTGATGTGTTTACTTCAGTTTTTACGACACCCACAGATATACTTCTTGCTCAAAAGTGCTATGCAGTTATTAATAGAAAAAGAAATAAAGGTCGAGATTTTTATGATATTGTTTTCCTTTTAGGTAAAAATGTGTTGCCTAACTATGAGTATCTTAATTTAAAGTTAGGAATTAACAATTCTTCGAAATTAAAGGAAGCAATACTTGAAGTATGTAGTAATATAAATATGCAAGAAATGGCTAATGATGTAGCTCCTTTTTTGTTTTATCCTAAGGATGCTAAAAAAGTGCTGTTATTTGAAAATTATTTCAAACAAGTTGATTTGTAATTCTATTTTTTAATTACATCCATCAACTTCAAACAATTTTCCTCATTGAAGTAATTTGCTAATGCTGTTTTTCGCTCCATTTTCACGGTTTCAATAGCTATTTCTTGTTCAAAAAGAGTAGTGATTTTAGCCTTAAATGCTTCGTTCGTATCAGCAATTTCGCACAAAGTCGTTAAGGTTGTTCCAGACAACATGGTGGAATTTGCCAAACAAAACCTTCCTTTAAACAAAGAGTGGAGCAGTTTTAATTTTAATCCTGTGGGCTGATGGGTGTAAAGTAAATTGATTTGAGCATGGGTAATTAATTCTTGCATCTTACTCTCGCTAGGGTTTTCAACTAACTGAATGTTTTTGTAGTTGTTTATAGTAGATCGTAATTTTTTTGTTGGGTTTAAACCAGCAATGATTAAAGGAGTGTTTAAGGTGTTAAAAATTTCATTGCAAATTACTAAAGCAGCAGCTTCATTTTCGGGAACCCCCAAATTGCCATGATACAATACATAATCGCCTTTTCCTCTTTGAATATCAATTTCTTCCCCTGAATGAAAACAAGGAATAAAAACTGTTTTAATGTTAGGGTATTGTTGTTTGAAATATACGTCATCTGTTTTGGATACTACCAAAATAAGGTTGGCATGTTGCACCACAGGCTCGTATTTTTTAGCTTTCCATGCTTCAATAGAAAAATAAATTTTCTTAAAAAAATGTTGTTCTGCTTTGGCTAAATAAGCGTAATAATCATGCTCAATGTTAGTGGCTCTTAGTATTTTAAAACGAGTTTTAAAAGCATTATCAGTAAGCAGAAAACTGGTATGTAAACCTTCAAATAAAATAGGAAAATCGTTTTTAAGCAAATTGGTTTTTAAATCTGTTGCCACTCTTGATTTTACAATGTAAGGAGTTAAACTCAAAAATGAAAAAACACCTGTTTGTCGTTTGTAATAATGCACCGTTTCGCAATATTTTTCTAGTTCGGTTTGTTTGCCCCTGCCGTAATCAAAACAATGCAAATGAACTTTAATGCCATTTTTATGAAGGTGTTTTATTTTGTAAAAAACATCTATCACACCGCCATAATTTGCCGGATAAGGCACGTTAAAAGAAATGATATTTATATTTGTTAAGTTCATTAACTAAAATTAGAAAGTTTTAAAAACACACCCCAACCCTCCCGAAAAATCGGGACAGGCTTCTCAAGAGGGGAAGCCATCCCGCAAAACCATTTTATAGTTTTTAAAGGTATCATTTTTTATCAATTAATATTTAAACTTGTTCTCGACTCACCTCCAAGTTAACGCAAGATAACTTGGGGGTGAGTTATACCAATTTAAAACTTAAAATTCAACATTTCTTTAATTATTTCCGATTCTTTTTCCCAATTCAATTCTTGTTTAGCTTTTGTTGCATTTATTTTCCAACTATTTAGTTGAGGTTCGTTTTGCAGCATTTCATTGAGTTGATTGGCTATTGCTTTTGGTTCACTACTTTGTGCAACTTCTCCAAGTTGATACTGTTTTACTAATGCACTCATTTCAGGTAAATCAGCTACTAAAACAGGTATTTCTGCGTGGATATAGTCAAACAATTTATTAGGCAAAGCCAAGCGATAGTTTAATCCTACATCTTCTTCCAAACTTAATCCTATGCTTGCTTGTTGTGTATAATTTTCCAATTCTTGATAAGGAATTTCTCCCAATAATTTTACTTTATTGCTTAGGTTGAGTTGCTCAATAAGTTGCTGAATAGAGGCAGTGATGTCGCCTTTTCCAATAAGTTGTAAAATAGCTCCATCAATATATTGCATGGCTTTTACCATGGTTTCTATGCCTCGGTTTACATTGATAGCCCCTTGATAGAGTATGATTTTTTCTTTTTTTACTGAAGGAGGATTGAAAGACGTTAAATAAGGTACATTTCTTACCACTTTTACATCAATGTTATATTCCTTGCGATAGAGTTCAGCAATACCATTACATACTGTAATTACATTTTTTAGTCGGGGCAAAATAAAGCGTTCTATTCTTTTCCAGAATGCTTGAATTTTCGGACGAGGAATTAGTTCTGGTACTTCGGTAAAATATTCGTGGCTATCAAAAACTAAGATGTTTCTCTTCATTTTTGAAGCTAGAAAACAAGCTGGTAGCGTGTCTAAATCGTTACTCCAAATAAGCGATTGCTTACTAAAAAGCAAGAAAAAAAATAATCGGATGTTGTAATTGGCATAGAAATAAGCACCTTTGTTGAACCATAGCTTAAACCTTTTGGTAACATAACCTTGTGGTTGAAGCGGTAAACTATCTTTTTTTAACCTACCAACAAGCAACACGTTGTAATTTAACGACAGCAACGTAGTACAAATTTTATGCACCCGTTGGTCGGTGGTTAAATCATTGGTTACGGCTACAATGGCTTTAGGTCTGTTGGTCATTTGAGCGTTGACGTTCAAAGTTAAGTTTTTGGTAAAAATAAGATTTTTTTGAGGAGAAAATAAAATCTTATTCACTCCACCAACTCACCCCTTAGTGATTGCTGCATGAATGATTTCGTTTCTTCCAATGGCAGGTTTTTGCCTAATAAATACATCAACTTGGTAATGGTTGCTTCAAAAGTTAAGTCTTTGCCGCCTACAATGCCAATTCGTTTAAGTGCGGAGCTTGTTTCATACTTGCCTTGCTCTACACTTCCGCTAATGCATTGCGAAATGTTTACTACCAACACATCTTTTTTGATTGCTTTTTGTAAACACTCAATAAACCAATCAGCGGTGGTGCTGTTTCCTGCTCCAAAAGTTTCTATTACCAACGCTTTTAAATTGGGAATGGAAACAATGGTTTCTACCACATGTTGATTAATGCCCGGAAACATTTTTAGTGTAGCGATATTAGTATCCAACTCATAATGAAACTGTGTGGGAGCATCAAAATTAGGTTGTAAAAGATGTTGGGAGTTAAATTTTAGATTTACTCCAGCCTCGGCTAAAAAAGGGTAGTTGGGCGATTGAAATGCTTCAAATTGCTCGGCACTTACTTTTGTAGAGCGATTTCCTCGGTATAAATTGTATTCAAAATAAATGGCTACTTCAGGCACTAACATTTTTCCGTTAAATTTGGAAGCAGCAATTTCTATAGCCGAAAGTAAATTTTCTTTGGCATCTGTTCTTACCGCTCCAATAGGTAATTGAGAACCCGTAAGGATAATAGGTTTGGTAAGATTTTCTGTCATAAAACTTAATGCAGAAGCAGTATAAGCCATGGTGTCTGAACCATGTAACACCACAAAACCATCATAGGTATTATAATTTTCTTCAATAATCTTACACAACTTCATCCAATGTTGCGGATTAATGTCTGATGAATCTATGGGGTGCTCAAAAGAAATGGTGTTTATCGTAGCGTTAATTTTTTTTAGCTCAGGAATTTCATGCAATAAAGCATCAAAATTAAAAGAAACCAATGCCCCTGTAATTTTATCCTGAACCATTCCTATGGTACCGCCAGTATATATTATTAATATTGAATTCATTCTAATTTAGTTTCAAGTTTATACGTTTACATGCACACTTTTTTCTACCACAGAGACACAGAGGACACAGCGTTTTTTGCCACTGATACACTAACTTCACCATTCACCATTCACCTTTCTTTTCGTTTTACTCACCAAATAAACGCCTGTAAAAATAAACAAAGCTGCACTAATTTTAATCATATCCAAACTGTCTTTTCCTACCCAAATGGCAATTAATGTTGCCAATAATGGCTGAAGGTAAATATAAGTAGAAACTATTGATGGAGAAAGTCTTTTCAGTCCGTAAATATTAAATAAATAGGCTAAAAAAGTAGTAGCCACAACAATAAATATAAATTTCCACCAAATGATGGGTGTAAAAGAGACCCATTCAATTTGCTTAAATTCTTCAAAACCAAATGGAAAAACCATAATTAATCCAAAAGCAAAAACCCAAGACATTACTGTTATAGGTTTGTATTTTCGCATTAGCGGAACAGCGATAACCAAATAAATTCCATACGACATGGCATTTAAAAAGATGAAAATATCTCCTTTTAAATTTTCCGAACCAAAAGAAAAATTTCCTTTAAACAACAAGAGCAGCAATGCTCCAATTATCCCCAAAGCAATCCCCGAAACTTTAGTTATTGTAATTTTATTTTTTAAGATGATAGCAGAAGCAATTAACACCATAATAGGATTGGAAACCATAATAATTCCTGCATTAATGGGAGTAGTATTGTCCAAGCCATATAAAAACATTAATTGGTTGGCTGCCACTCCAAAAAGTCCGCACAAACCCAACAGCAGAAAGTCTTTTTTCGCTACTTTCTCATAAGAAAAAGCATAGATGAACCAAAACAATACAACAGCACCAATTACCCTACACAAAACCAACCCAAAAGGGTGTATAAAATTAGGCATCACATCTTTGGCTATGGAATAATTAGCACCATAGATGAGATTAGCACCAAAAAGAGCTAAATGAGGTTTTAGGTTGCTACTCATAAAAGTTGTTTAGTGGCTTCAACCGTTTTAGCTGAATTGCCTATAAAAATAGCATTGTCAATTATGATAACAGGTCGTTTTAAAAAAGTATATTCTTCTAAGATTAATTTTTTGATGTCATTTTCAGATAACGGTTTGTCTTTTAACCCTAATGTTTTGTACTTAATAGCTCTTCTGCTAAATAAACTTTCATAAGAACCGCTCAATTTTGCCATTTCTTGCAGTTGTTCATCAGTTATTTTTGTAGTTTTGATATCTTGAAATTCAAAATCATTACTCAAATTAAGGTCTTGAATAATTTTTTTACACGTTGAGCATGTGGATAGATAGTAAATTTTTTTCATTTTTTTGAATCCGTAAATTAATGACAGAAAATAGTAGCAAAGTAACCAATTTATTTACCGCAAAAAAAATTGCGATACCAATAGTTATTGGATTGTTGGTATCGGTTTATTTACTATGGAAAAATACGGATTGGAATGAATTTCAAAACATCGATTGGAATCTTGGGTTTTTCTTTTGGATGTTTGTAGCCTTATTAATGATGGCTTGCAGAGATGTAGGTTACATGTATCGAATTAGAGTACTTACGCATAATAAAATAAGTTGGCGAAATAGTTTTGATGTGATTATGCTTTGGGAGTTTGTTTCTGCGGTTACTCCTTCAGTAGTTGGTGGAACAGGAGCAGCTCTTTATATAATTAATAAAGAAGGAGTTAGTGCAGGAAAAAGTACCGCTATTGTGATGATAACTGCATTTTTTGATGAACTTTTTTATGTCCTTACCGTTCCGTTAGTACTTATTTTTATTGGCACTTCAAATTTATTTCCAGTAGAGTTGCAAAAGAAAATATTCGGAATAACCTTTTCTACAGAAGGTATTTTTTGGATAGGGTATGGCTTTATGTTTTTGCTTTTAAGCGTTATTACCTATGGAATTTTGTTGAACCCAAAAGGATTTAAGGCAATAATTTTGAATGTGTTTAAAATAAAATTTTTGAAAAAGTGGAGATACAGTGCTATTAAGGTTGGAGATGATATTATTGAAACATCTGTGGAAATGAAACAAGAATCGATTTGGTTTTGGATAAAAGCTTTTGTAGCCACCTTTTTTGCATGGACAGCTCGTTTTTGGGTCGTTAATTTTCTTATCTTGGCTTTTGTTTCCGTAGATGATCATTTATTAATTTACGGACGACAATTGGTAATGTGGGTAATTATGTTGATTAGTCCTACACCCGGTGGAGCAGGCATTGCAGAATTTGCTTTTAATGGATTTTTAAAGGATTTTATTCCTATCGGTTTGGCCGGGTTGCTGGCAGTTTTATGGAGGTTAATTAGTTATTATCCTTATCTTTTTATAGGAATTTTTGTGTTGCCTCATTGGTTAAAAAGGGTTTACGATAAGTAAATATTTAAATCAATTTGCTCCCTTTAGGGTTTGGGGCAATCAAATTGATTTAGGTAAGCAATCTAACATACATTTATTCCTTCAAAATTCCTTGCTCGATAAGTTCTTCTAAATATACTCTTTTTCCTTTATAAATAGCGGTTACAAAAGCATCATCCTGTCCTCTTGCTACTACTTTGTCTCTATGCTCATTGGCTAAATTCAAGGTATTAAAATCTCCTCCAATAGTAAATCGTGTAATACCATCATCCAGCAAGTTTTTTTCAACATCTCCCAAGCCTTTCAATCTGTCATAACTATAATTTTCGGGCATATTGTAAGCAGCTATTTGTACCTTAAAAACTAAGCCCTCCATACTTTTATCCCCATAAATTTCTTCTATATTTTCTTCTTCAACTTCTTCTTCAATAAGTTTTTCAGATTCAAAATCGGTAGTGTAAAAAGCAATGTTTTTATTTATTTCAATAAAATCATCGGTATTTTCAATCACCAATAATTCCATAACAAAAGAATCTCCTTTTAATTTTAAAAAATCAACATCCTTTAATTTATAAATTAACTCATAAATTTCTCCTTTAGACAAATTAGTTAGATATTCTCCTGTAACAGAATTCGATTTTAGTTTACTATGAGTTATGTCTGTATTTTGTATATTTACTATTATTTCTGCTTCTGCAGGTTCGTTATTAAGGGTTATAATTCCTTTAACAACCGCAATGGTTGGAACAAAACCCACTAGTCCAGGCATTACACTATAAATATCTTGTAAACCATAGCCACCAGGTCTTCCAGAAGAAAAATAACCTGTCTTTCCATCGGCAGACAATACATAATAAGTATCTCTATCAGGGCTATTAATTGGAAATCCAATATTTGTTGGCGGCAACCATGTTCCATCTGGTTGAAGTTGGGTATGGAAAATATCATATCCACCCATACTATTATGACCTTCAGAACTAAAAACCAATGTTCTTCCATCAGGATGAATAAAAGGAGCGTCATCATTATAAGGAGTGTTGATAGTTGGACCCAAGTTTTCTATATTTCCCCAAATACTATCATTGATTAAAGTTGCTTTATAAATATCTCTACCTCCAAATCCAGCGGGCTTATCGCTAGTAAAATAGAGTGTTTTTCCATCAGCGGATAACGAAACACTTCCTTCCCAATGACTGGTGTTTACCTCTCCCAAAAGAGGCTTAGGATCACTCCAATCATTTCCTTCTAAGTTGCTATAATAAATCTCACCTTTTTTATCTTTACTGTCTTTATAAATAAAAAGGATTTGACCGTCAGGAGAAAGAGCAATGCATGCATCATGATTATATCCATTAATATTATCGCCCAATGGTTGAGGGGTTTTCCATTCTCCATTAGCAGATTTTTCAGCAATAAAAATATCTTCAAAACCACCTTTAGATCTTTTGCCAACGTAGGTAAATAACATGGTTTGTTCATCAGAAGAAATTACAGGCACATATTCAGAAGCTTCAGAGTTTATGGGGGCTCCTAGGTTAGTTATAGTCGCTTCTGTAGGGATTGCTACCAATGCTTTAGCATTCATGCAGTTTTCAATTAATCGTGCTGTAATTTGTTGTTGACTTTTATCAATTTTTTGATTGAGGTATTCATTAAACACTTTAATAGCTTCATCAAATTGATAGGTTAAATGGTAGGCTATTCCTAAAAAATATTTTATATCAGCTGCATCAGGGTCGCTTTCAGCTATTGGTTTTAAATATTGTACGGCTTTGTCATACTCATCTTGTTTTTTTAAATAGCACATTCCTAAACGATATTGAAGATAGGTTTCGTTAGGATATTTTTCAATTAATTCTTCATAAATGGGAAGAGCTAAGGGATAATGTTCTTGAAGATAGAAATCTTCTGCCTTATCTAAATCTGCTTTATCTGCTTTGTCAAAATTTTTAACATTTAAGGCTATGGTTTTGTTTTGAGCATATCCAATGTTGCAAAAAGCGGCTAACATTAAAAATATAAATATGAATTTGACTTTCTTCACAAGTTTTATAGGATGGAAGTTTTTATATAACTGCTTTATTATGAAGCAAAAATACATTTTTTTTATAATTTTAGGTAATTTATCAGAAGAGTTTAAAAAGCAAGAAGAAGAGACCTTCACTTAATTCAAATTTCTGCTATAAAAATAATTATCTTTGACGCTCAAAAATAATTACAGATGAAACGACCATGAGTAAAAATTTTCTCACGCATGAGAATGATTATCTTGGGAGTTACATGTGACCAAAAAACAATAAAATAAACACATGAAGATTTCATACAACTGGCTTAAAGATTATATAGATATTGGACACCTTTCTATTGAGCAACTTTCGGAGCTATTAACTAATTGTGGATTAGAAGTAGAAGGTTATGAAACTACAGAAAGTATTAAAGGTGGGTTAAAAGGGTTGGTGATAGGAGAAGTTGTTGCCAAAGAAAAACATCCTGATGCGGATAGATTGAGTGTTACTAAAGTAAAAATTAACGAAAATGAGCCTTTGTTAACTATTGTTTGCGGAGCTCCAAATGTGGCTGAAGGTCAAAAAGTAGTTGTTGCCCCAGTTGGGTGTACTATTTATCCGTTGGAGGGAGAGCCTTTTAAAATTAATAAATCTAAAATAAGAGGTCAGGTTTCTGAAGGAATGATTTGTGCTGAAGATGAAATAGGATTAGGAACATCGCATGATGGAATTATGGTACTGAATGGAGATGCGACCATTGGTAAACTAGCTAGTGATTTTTTTGGAGTAGAAACAGATGTAATTTTTGAAATAGGATTAACTCCTAACAGGTCAGATGCCACCAGCCATATTGGTGTGGCGAGAGATATTGCAGCAGTTTTAAATCAAACCGCAACAAAAAAATTAGCCGTTAACTTTCCAGTTGTAGAAGACGTAAAGGCTGCTAATAACAATTTAACTGTTGAGGTAAAAGTAGAAGACAAAGAAAGATGTCCTCGTTATTCTTCACTTTCAATAACTAATGTTGAGGTAAAAGAATCTCCCAATTGGCTGAAAAATAAATTATTGAGCATAGGTTTAAACCCAATTAATAATGTGGTTGACATTACCAATTTTGTGTTGCACGAAACAGGTCAGCCCTTACATGCTTTTGATGCAGATAAAATAGCGGATAAGAAAATCATCGTAAAAACAGTAGCTGACAAGACCAAATTTATAACTTTAGACGGAACAGAAAGAACACTATCCGACCAAGATTTAATGATTTGTGATGCCGAAAAACCACTTTGTATTGCTGGGGTTTTTGGTGGAGCAACAGCTGGAGTAACCAACAACACAAAACAAGTGTTCTTAGAAAGTGCTTATTTCAATCCGGTTACTATCAGAAAAACAGCTAAAAGACATGGGTTAAATACAGATGCTTCTTTTAGATATGAAAGAGGAGCTGATCCAAATATTACCATTTATGCATTGAAAAGAGCAGCTCAACTTATTCAGCAAGTTGCAGGTGGAACAATAGCTTCAGAAGTGAGTGATGTTTATCCTGAAAAAATTAATGATGTTGAAATTGTTTTTAATTATAACAATTGTGATAGATTAATAGGAAAAAAATTAGATAAAACTCTTATTAAAAACATCATTACTTCTTTAGGAATAACTATTATAAAAGAAAATGATAATGGGTTGGAACTTAGTGTTCCTCCATTTAAAGTAGATGTTACCAGAGAAGTAGATGTGATAGAAGAAATTTTACGTGTTTATGGATATAACAATGTGGAAATCCCATCAAAAATGACCACATCCATCACTCAAAAACCAGTACCTGATAAAGAAAAAATTGTTAATACGATATCTGATTTGCTTGTAAATAAAGGATTTAATGAGTTGTTTTCTAACTCACTAACTAAAAAATCTTATTACGACAATCAAACAGAAGATTTAGTTGAATTACTTAATCCGTTGAGTAATGAATTAGGCGTAATGCGAAAAACATTGTTGTATAATGGTTTAGAGACAATAGTATTTAATCAAAACAGAAAAAGTCCTGATTTAAGTTTGTTTGAAATAGGCAAAGTTTATTCAACAGCTGATGGAAAGTTTAAAGAAACCAATTGTTTGAGTTTATTTGTTAGCGGAAATCAATATCCTGAAAACTGGAACACAAACAAAGAAAGCATCAACTTTTATCATTTAAAAGGAGTTATTGTTGCTTTGTTAGAAAGGTTTGGAATTAAAGAAGATAGAATGGTAAGCGATAGTTCAATCTCCAATAATTTTGCTTATGGATTAACTTTTTCTATTAATAATAAAGCATTAGTTCAATTGGGCGAAGTAAGTTCAGAACTACAAAAACAATTTGAAATTAATCAGCCTGTCTATTT
>Ga0100377_1000384_pt1 | contig 37407 bp, 25 predicted proteins | sample CryGeymeta201501_FD_83664 | JGI IMG/M metagenome (GOLD analysis project Ga0100377, IMG submission 83664) | Groundwater microbial communities from Crystal Geyser aquifers in Utah, USA - Crystal Geyser metaG 2015-01 | ecosystem: Environmental > Aquatic > Deep subsurface > Groundwater | place: USA... | reverse complement strand
GATCACCTACGGGGCCAGCAACTTCTACGACTCCGTCGTGGCCCTGACCTGGAACAGCACGGATCCCTTCCCGGGCTCCGACGGCCTTATCGCCTGGCTCCAGAACCTGACGGACCCCACCTTCTCGCTGACCGGCGGCCAGGGCTTCTACGCCACCGACGCCGAGCTCATCGGCGCCGTGGGCCTGACCTACACCAGCACCGGCTACCGGGCCCTGCGCCTGGGCGGCTACGACCTGGACACCTTCGTCCGCTTCGGCGTGAACAGCCCCTCGACGAGCTGGGCCGCGTTCCAGGACATCGCCGTCGACGTGGATGGGGACGGGAAGATCCAGGCCGTGGGCTGCGAGGCCACCGATGGCGTGGGCCGCTACATGCGGGCCACCCGCGCCGGGCTGGCGACCACCTACGAGACGACCGAGGAGGTGCCCGACCTGCCGGCCGCGGTCTGCACCCTGCACTTCTTCGACGCGCCCTGGGGCACCGTCGTGAGCGCCCAGCCCGCCGGGCTGGTCAGCACGCCCTTCAACCCCACCGCCGCCACGCCCTTCGCCGACCTGGCCGCCTGCCCGCCCGCCGCCGCCCCGCCGCCCATCGCGCCGGGCTCGGGCAGCGCCACGGGAGACACCGGCACCGCAGACACCGGCACCGCAGACACCGGCACCGCAGACACCGGCACCGCAGACACCGGCACCACGGACGCCGGCACCACGGACACCGGCACCACGGACACCGGCACCACGGACACCGGCACCACGGACACCGGCACCACGGACACCGGCGGCGGTGACACCGGGGCCTCGGCTCCTTGCAACCAGGGCACCGCCGACCCCACGATCCAGGCCAGCCACATCCAGGCGGTCCCCGACCGCCCCTGGCTGCTCGTCTCGGACGTGGCAAACGACGCCATCGTCCTCATCGACAGCCACGGCACCGAGACCCTGATCCCCGTGGTCGACCCGATGTATGCCCAGGCCACCGTCGGCCCCGACAACACGATCTACATCGCCTACGTCGACGGCACCGGCACGCCCGGCCTGGCCTGGGGCACGGTGCTCGCCGGCTTCTCGCAGGTGGTCATGGACCCCGGCTTCACCACCACTGAGGCGGCGGTCGAGGTCACGGCCAGCGGTGGCGCGCTGCTCTTCTCGGCCCTGGGCCACTCCGACGTGATCGTCGGCACGGTGTCCCTGGAGTAGGTCTCCTTGGACCCGGTCTCCTTGGACCCGGTCTCCTTGGACCCGGCGTCCCCCCTCAGGGGGAAGCCGCGGCGTCTCCGGCCGCGCCACCCCGCACGTACCAGCGTCGGCAGACGGTGATGCCCTCCAGGTCAGTCACCTCGGCCACCAGGGAGTTGGTGCCGTCGCCGACCGACAGGTCCAGGTTCAGCACCAGGGGGCCGCCAGCGCCCGAGCGCCAGGCGACCTTCTCGCCGCGCCACCAGGCGGTGACGCTCTCGACGCCCTGGTCGTCCGAAGCGACCAGCCGGACCGGCAGGTCCCCGACCGCCGCCGCCCGGGGCACCTCGCCCGTGATCCCCGGCGGGACCAGGCTGGCGCTCGCGCCGCTCCAAGGCACCGGCGCGGCGACCTGGAGCAGGGTCCCGTAGCGCTCGGCCTCGATCTCCAGTGGGACCTCGAGGGGACCGACCGGCGGGTGATCCCCCGACCAGTGGAAGCCCAGGCGCACCGCCGCCGTCGCGCCGGGTGACAGCGACTCGATGACCTCGCCCCGGTCCACGGGCTCCAGGCGCGGGTCCGCCGGGACGTGGAAGCGGACCTGCACGCCGGTGAGGGTCCCCGCGCTGCGGTTGCCGACCTTGACCTCGACCTGGAGCTCACCGGGCCCCGCCGGCCCGCCATCCGCCGAGAGGGCAGCCGGGCCGCTCAGCCCATGGACCTGGGCGGAGATGGCTGGCGGCTCGGTGCCCTCCAGCGACAACAACACGGCGTCGGCGGCCACGAGCGGCCGGCGATCGGTCTGCACCATGACCGCGACCAGGTCGTCGCGGGTGCCCTCGGACATGGGCAGCTCCAGGACCTGCTGGCCCCGGGCCTGCTCGCCGGGGGGGATGAAGCCCACGGGGATGCTCAGGCCGCTCCAGGGCAGGCCCGGCGTGGCGCCCAGGCGGACGAGGACCCGGTACAGGGGGGCGGCACCCAGGTTGTCGACCCGGGCCCGGAGCTGGACCGGCTGCCCGGCGAGCGCCGGCCCGTCCAGATCCACGTGCACGGCGATCCGCGGAGCCGCGCAGGGCGTGTGGCACAGGTCATCCCCGCTCCAGTCGATGCCATGTGCGTCCATGGCCCGGACCAGCGCCCGGTCCTCGACCCGGCGAGCCTCGACGGCCAGCGAGGCGGCGGCCGACAGCGCCTCGGCCCGGCTCGGCCCGTGGGCGGCCCGGGCGATGCGCTCGGCCAGGGCGACCTCCACGTCCCCGCGGTCGGGTGGCGGAGGCCCCTGACGCCAACCCGCGCCCTCCAGGACGAAGCCCAGGGCCTGCCCGTCCACCACATCCATCGGCAGGCTCGCCCCGGCGCGGCCGAGGGTGACCGGGTCGGTGCGCAGGTCGGGGCTCAGGCCGATCCCTTCGAGCACCGGCGTGTCCTCGGCAAGGTGGTACTCGGCGATGGTCAGCTTGAGCTTGACCTCGCCCAGGCCGGCGCTGGCCTCACGGAGCACGAAGGGCTGCTGGACCGTCCCCTTGCCGTGGCTGGGCTGGCCGACGAGCACGGCCCGCCCGAGCAGCGAGAGGGCACCGGCCACGATCTCCGAGGCCGAGGCGCTGCCGGAGTCGATGAGCACCACCAGGGGCGCCTGGGTGGCCAGGGGAGGAAGCTGGGCGTCCGGATCGGGCGGCCAGGCCTGGACCTCGCGAACGAGGCCATGGACCTTCTCGAAGCCCCGCCCCCCGGTGCGAAGGATCAGCCCTTCATCGACGAAGAGGTCGACGGTCCGGGCCGCCTGGAGCATCGAGCCGCCGGAGTTCCCGCGCAGGTCCAGGATCAGGCCCGAGACGGCCGGCGGCGCCGCCAGCTCGGCCAGGGCCGTCTCCAACAGGCGGCTGGTCTGCTGGCTGAAGTGGTCGATGTGCAGGTAGCCGACGCCGGCGGCGGTGCGGCGCCAGTCGACGTTGGGGATCCGCACATCGTCCCGCACCAGGCTCAGGCGGACGTCCACCGGGCGGCCCGTCTCGGGGTCTGGGCGCTGCACCACCAGGTCAACCGAGGTCCCCTTCTCACCGCGGATCCGCTCGGAGAGGTCGTCCTGGAGCATGCCGACGGTGGAGATCCCGTCGATGCGCTCGATGGCGTCGCCCACCCGCAGGCCCCCCAGCGCAGCCGGCCCCTCTGGGAAGAGGTCGCGGACCACCAGGTCACCGCCCTCGGCGGCAACGGTGCAGCCGATGCCGACCAGGTGGCCCCGGATGCGCTCGTTGAAGGCGTCCAGGCGATCGCCCGCCAGGATGGAGGAGTGGCGGTCGAGGGCCCGGCTCATCCCGCGGAGCAGCTCCACGGGCAGGTCGAGGTCGGCGGGCAGGCCCTGGGGACCGATGCGCTCGGCGCGCTGCTCGATGGCGTCCTCGAGGGCAGCCAGGGCCGGGGGCAGGTCTTCGAGGGTGGCGGGGGAGGCCATGGCGACGGTGGCGAAGGCGCCGCTGTCGCCGTGGCTCAGGATGATGTCCACCTGGCCGCCGCGCGTGTCGAAGCGCTCATCAACCAGCAGCCAGGGCACGGCCTGCTCGGCCGCCTTGGCGGCGTCGATGAAGGCGTCGGTGGCGTCGATGTCGTCCAGGTCCAGGTAGCTCTCCTGGATCCGGGCCGTGGCCGCCTCGTAGATCGACAGCTCGGCGCCCGCCGCGGCACGGGGACCGCAGAGGCACAGCAGGACCAACATGACCGGGACCCGGCAGCGAGCCATGCCCCATGCTCACACCCTTGGGCCGCATGCGCCATGACAAGCCGCGACAAGCCGCGGGAAAGGGGGCCCCATCCGCAGGTCGGCAGCCCACGACCACGGCCGGCAGGGGGATAGGGGGCCGACCCACCCACTCGCACCGAGGCCGCCTTGGATCGACAGCACCTGCGCCAGCTCCTCTCCGAGGTCGAGGCCGGCGGGCTCCCCGTCGACCAGGCCCTCGAGCGCCTGTCGGCCTGGCCGGGCGACGAGCTGGGCTTCGCCCACGTCGACACCCATCGCGCCCTGCGCACCGGCGACGCCGAGGTCATCTATGGCGAGGGCAAGACCGCGGAGCAGGTCGCCACGATCCTCCAGCACCTGGCGCGGGCCGGCCAGGACGGCCTGGCCACCCGCATGCAGCAGGACAAGGCGACCCTCGCGCAGCAGCGGTTGTTTGAGGGGGGGATCGACCCGGCCGCCGTCCTGTGGCACCCCGTGGCCCGCCTGCTGCACCTGCGGGTCCGGCCGGCGCCGGAGCCCATCGGGCACGTCCTGGTGGTCTGCGCGGGCACCAGCGACCTGCCCGTGGCCGAGGAGGCCGCCCTGGTCGCGGGCGCCCTGGGCGCGCGAGTCGAGCGCCTGACCGATGTCGGCGTGGCTGGCATCCACCGGGTCCTGGGCAAGACCGAGGCCCTGCGGGCCGCCCGGGTCGTCATCGTGGTGGCGGGCATGGAGGGCGCCCTGGCCAGCGTCGTGGCCGGCCTGGTCCGCAGCCCGGTCATCGCGGTCCCCACCTCGGTCGGCTACGGCGCCAGCTTCGGCGGGGTGGCCGCCCTCCTCGGCATGCTCAACTCCTGCGCGGCCGGCGTGAGCGTGGTCAACATCGACAACGGCTTCGGCGCAGCCGTGCAGGCCGTGCGCATCAACCGCCAGGCCGAGGGGCAGACCCCGTGAGCGGGCGCGTGTTGTGGCTGGACCCCGTCGGCGGCGTGGCTGGTGACATGCTGTGCGCCGCCCTCATCGACGCCGGGGCCGACGCCGGCCAGCTGGAGACGGCGCTGCAGGCCCTGCCCCTGGGGGGCTACCGGCTGGAGGTCCACAAGGTGCGCCGCGGCGTCTTCGCCGCCACCTTCTTCGATGTGCAGCTCGTGCACCCGCCGGGCGCCGACCCGCTGGATCACGACCACGACCACGACCACGACCACGACCACGACCACGACCGCGACCGCGATCACAGCCACAGCCACAGCCACAGCCACAGCCACGCACACAACCACGCTCAGGACCAGGGCCCCACGCCCGGAGCGGCCGGCGGCCTGCATCCCCTCCCCGCCCCGGGCCGCCTGGCGCCCCCAACGCGCCGGCCACAGCCCGGTCCGGTGCGCGCCGCCTGGCCCGGTCAGCCCGATCGCCGCTGGTCCTCGATCCGCGCCATGCTCCAGGCCGCCGTGCTGCCCGAGCGGGCCCGCCAGCGGGCCCTGGCCACCTTCACGCGCCTGGCCGAGGCCGAGGCCGCAGTCCACGGCACCTCCGTCGAGGAGGTGGGCTTCCACGAGGTGGGCGCCGTCGACTCCATCGTCGATGTGGTCTCGGCCTGCCTGCTGCTGGAGCAGCTCGACGTCGAGACCCTGCGCTGCGGGCCCCTGCCCCTGGGCACCGGCACGACCACGGGGGCCCACGGCACCATCCCCCTGCCCGCCCCGGCCACGGCCCTGCTGCTGCGCGGCTGGCCCGTCCTGCCCGGCCGGCCCGGCCTGGAGCAGGTCACGCCGACCGGCGCGGCCCTGGTCACAGCCCTGGCCGAGCCCGGCCCGCCCCCAGCCATGGTCCTGGAGGCCGTCGGGACCGGCGCCGGGGGCCGCGACCCCGCCGACCACCCCAACATCCTGCGCGTGCTGCTGGGCCGGAGCGAGGCCGAGGCTGGCACCACGCGCGCCGCGCCCCTGGACCCGGCGCCCGAGGAGGTCGTGGTCCTGGCCGCCCAGATGGACGACCTGCCGGGCGAGCACCTGCCGGCCCTGATCCAGGCCCTGCTGGACGCTGGCGCCCTGGACGCCTGGGCCACCCCGGTGCTGATGAAGAAGGGCCGCAGCGGTCTGCTGGTCGAGGCCCTGGCCGAGGCCGAGCGGTCAGACGCCGTCACCGTGGCCCTGCTGCGCCACGGCTCGACCTTTGGCGTGCGCAGCCAGCGGGCCCACCGTCGGGTCCTGGCCCGCTGGCATCGCACGGTGCAGACGCGCTTCGGCCCGGTTCGTGTCAAGCTCGGATCACTGGAGGGCGAGGTGCTCAAGGCCGTTCCCGAGCACGAGGACGTCGCCGCGCTGGCCCGCGCCAGCGGACACTCGCTGCCCCAGGTCTACGCCGCCGCCCTGGCCGCCCTGGCCCAGGAGGAGCCATGAAGGTTCGCGCCCACGCGACCCTGTCCGAGGCGGACCTGCAGTGGCTGCACGCCTGCGGCACGGTGATCGACCCGGCCGGCGACGTGCTGGTCCGCCGCTTCCGCCCCGGTGAGGGCCCCATCTCCATCGACACCGGCTCCGAAGAAGACCCCCTGCCGGTGGTCGCGCTGGTCGACAGCCCCGAAGAGGTGGACAGCGCCATCCAGGCCGGGGCCACCGACGTCATCGTGGGCCGCCCCTCCAGCCCCGAGCTGCTGGCCCGCCTGGGCTCCCATCGCCGCATGGCCCGCACCTGGCGCCGCCGGATGCAGCAGCAGCAGCGCCGGGCCACCCGGGCCCACGCTGAGCTGGCCAGCACCCAGGACCTGCTGGGGCGTCTCATCGACGCCACGCCCAACCCGGTCATGGCGGTGGACATCAAGGGGCGGGTCGTGGTCTTCAACCGCGCCGCCGAGAAGGCCCTCGGCTACGACACCGAGTACGCCCGCACCCACATGCGGGTCACGGACATCTACGCCGACGCCTCGGACGCCCGGCGGATCCTGGCCGAGATGCGCGCCACCGAGACCGGGCTGGTCCAGGGGATCTCCGTGCGGCTGCGGGCCCGCTGGGGCGAGCAGATCCCCGTCGAGCTGTCGGCCGCCGAGGTTCACGACGCCGAGGGCGGGCTCATCGCCACCGTCGGCGTCTTCCAGGACATGCGCGAGCAGGTCGCCTTGCGCAACCGCCTGGAGGCCACGACCGAGCAGCTCATCGCCGCCGAGCAGCGCGCCGCAGCCATCGAGCTGGCGGGCGAGGCCGCCTACGAGATCAACCAACCCTTGACGGCCCTGCTCGGCACCATGGAGCTGCTGGAGATGGAGCCCGACCTGTCGGACCGGTCGCGCACCCGCTTGCAGCGCGCCCAGGGGCACCTCCAGCGGATCCGCGAGGCGGTCCGCGCCCTGGCCCGCACCAGCCGCCCCCGCGGCCCGGCCGCCGACAACGGGGGACGCATGGCCGAGCTGACCCGCGACGGTGAATAGACTGCGTTCGAGGCGCCGCCGCCCTGACGTAGCCTGAGGACGCTCACGTGGAGGAACGGTGTACCCGACCGTGCTCATGATGCTCTCCCTGGACGACCACGGCGGACCGGTGGTCGAGGCCTTCCTCTCCCTCGCCGGTCGCCTGGGGGTGCAGCGCGTGGTCGTGTTTGGCGTGCGGGCCCGCGACCCCCTGCCGGCGGTGCTTGCGGCCCAGCACCCCGCGGTCGGCCCCCAGCCGCCCGCCTCCCTCGAGAAGCTGGTCGACGCCATCCGCGCCGCCCTGCCCGACGTCTCGGTCGACGTTCGCGTCGAGGCCGGGAACCCCGTCGTCCTGATCGACCGGGCGCAAGAAGAGCTGTCGCCCGACCTGGTGGTCCTGGGCCGCCCCTCCGACAAGGCCGAGGCCATGGCCTGGGGCGCCGCCGGCCGCAACATGGTGCGCCACTCCCGCAGCTGCGTGCTGCTCATCCCCGAGGGCTGGCACCCGCCGGTCCACGGCGCCGTGGTCGGCATCGACTTCTCCTCCGAGGCCAGCCAGGCGCTGGCCGTGGCCGCCCGCCTCTTCGACCAGGTGACCGGCGTCTTCCAGTACAACCCCGCCCTGTCCGGGCACCCCGGCATGACCGAGGCCGAGTTCGCGGAGGACCTGGAGCACAACGCGCGGACCTACTTCACGCGCGACTTGGCGCCCGTCGCCGGCGCCACGCCGGTGTCGCTGGAGCTGGTGGCCGAGTCCAAGGCCTGGCGGGCCCTGGTCGACCACGCCGGCACCAGCCGGGTCCTGGTCATCGGCTCGCGCGGCCTGTCCCCGCTGGCCGCCATGTTGCTGGGCAGCACCGCCGAGCACGTGGCCCAGTCGGCCCAATGCCCGGTCTTCATCGTGCGCAAGAAGGGCGATGTCATGGGCGTCATCGACGGGCTGGTCCACCGCTGAGCGCACCTTGGGAGGGGTGGGACGCGGCGGCGGGACGCGGCGGCGGCAGGAGGCTGGTTAGGAAGGCGGGGCCTGCCTCCCCGAGCGTCTCCCCATGCCCGTGCCCGCCTCTCTCGCCCTGCTGCTCACCCTCGCCCTGACGGGGCCGGCCCGCGCCACCCAGGTCGCCTACAAGGACCAGCCCTGCCCCGTCGATCCCGACGACACCGCGCGGGTCTACGAGCAGATCACGGCCAACACCCTGGGCGGCTACGACAGCGACGGCGCCACCTACAGCTCCCAGGGGCAGTTCCGCGAGTACGCGGTCGCCACCTGCACGCGCAGCTTCTTCTCGCTCTACGGCGGCGACATGGGGATGGCGCTCGACGCCGGGCAGCTTTCCCGCCTGAATGGCGCCCTGGCAGAGGAGCGGACCCACCTGGCCGACCCCTCCAACCCCGCGGTGTGGGAGCGCTACGCCATCGCCGCCCGGATGTACCGGGAGCTGGGGCGCGGCTCCATGTTCCTGGCCGAGCTGTACGTTCAGGCGAGCTGGACCGCCCGGGACCAGGCCGTCGGCGTCTACATCGGGCTGCGTGGGCCCCAGGGTGCCCGCGAGACCCTGAGCCAGGGCGAGGTCGAGCTGCGCAAGGACCTCAGCCCGGCCCAGCGCAAGACCCTGACCTACAACATGGCGCGGGTGGCCGAGCGGGGCGGCTTCATGGCCGAGCGCGACAAGTGGCTCAGCGCCTTCGAGCAGCTCGGCGGCCTGAGCGACAAGGAGCAGGCCGCCCTGGTCCAGTTCCGGCAGCTGACGGGCACCGTCGAGCCGGCGCTACAGGACCAGGCCATCGCCGCCATCCAGGTGGCGCTGCAGGACAAGACCGTGCCCCTGGAGAGCCGGGCGCGGGCGACCTACACCCTGGCCGACCTGATGCGCCGGCGCGGCCAGGTGCAAGAGGCGCTGGGCCTGTACGGCACCGTGATGAGTGACGACCACGCGCCCTCGGACCTGCGCGAGATGGCGCTGTTCCTGTCCAAGGAGCTGAGCGGGTGAGGCCGGCGGCGGGCCCGGACCCGGGGCCGCGACGCGACGCTTGGACGGCCGGGGCCCTGGTCCTGCTGGGCCTGGCCCTGGACCTGGGCTGGCGGCAAGGCCTGCACCTGTGGGGCGCCCTGGGCACCGACGCGCCGGTCTGGGGGCTGTCGGCCGAGGGCGTGCTGCACGGCGCCCCCTCGCCGGTGCCGCCGCTGTGGCCCGCCCTGGTGGTCCTGCTGCGCCACGCCGGCCTGTCCCTGCCCACCGCCGGGCTGTGCCTGTCCCTGGCGACCGGGGCGCTCCTGCCGGCCGCGGTCTTCCTGGCCGCCCGGGCTGCCGGGGCCGGCCGGGGCCTCGCCCTGGGGGCGGGGCTGCTGTGCCTGGCCAGCCCCGACCTGGCGGCTTGGAGCGCCGAGCTGCAGGCCAACGGGCTGGCCGCCCTGGCCGTGGTGGCGGCCACCGGCCTGTGGGCCCGGACCCTGGCCCGGCAGGCCCGCTGGAGCGCCGCGGATCCCCCCGTCTCCGGCGCTGCCGTCGTCGGCCCGGCCGCCGCGGTGCTGACCGGCCTGCTGCCCCTGGTACGGGAGAGCGGGCTGGTCTTCGCCCTGGGCGCGATCCTCCTGGCCCCGCTGGCCCTGCGCCGGGGCTGGCGGCTGTCGCTGCTCATCCTGGGCACCTGGTGGTTGGCCCCGCTGCTGGTCGGCGCCCCGGTGGGCCTCAGCCCCCTGGACGTGCCCTGGGCCGCCCGGACCGGCACGGCCCTGGCCGACCTGGCGACGGGTCGAGGAGCCCTGCCCGGCTACGTCGCGGAGATCGCCCCCCCACAGCGCGCCGCCTACATCGCCTGGCTGCGGGCCGGCGACCTGCCGCACCTGGCCTTGTGGCACGCCCGGCGCTCCCTGGGCCTGGCGCCGGACGGCTGGGCCATCGCCGCGGCTGCCGCCCTGGGCATGGTGCTGGGCATCCGCCGCCGACCCGCCCTCGGGGCCGCCCTGCTGCCCCTGGCCAGCCTGGGCCCCTCCCTGCTGCTGTGGACCCAGCGTCGGCACGTCCTGCTCCTCCTCCCCGCCCTGCTCGCCCTGGCAGCGGCCGGCCTGCGGGCGCTCCCCTCCCCCCGTGCAGCGCCAGGCCCGCAGCCTTCGCGGGTCCTGTCCCAGGTGCTGCGCCAGGTGCTGCGCCAGGTGCTGCCCCGGGTCCTGGCCCTCCTCCTGGTCCTGGGTGCCCTGCGCCCCTGGCCGGGCCTGTGGCGCCTGCGGGCCGCCGAGCAGCAGGGCGAGACGGCGCGGGCCCGGACCCTGGCCGAGCTGGGCGCCTGGCTGTGTGCCCAGGACCCCTGGTTCCTGGGCGGGCCCATCCAGGACGTGGGCCTGTACTGCCCCCGCCCGCGCCACGAGCCCGACGGCAGCGACGCCGACCGCTACACCCTGGTCGTCGTGCCCCAACGACAGGGCCAAGGCGCCGTCCCTGCAGGCTGGACCCGGATCGGTCCCCCTGCCGCCGACCTGGCCGTCTACGCCCCGCCCCAGCGCGACCCCCTGCCCTGCCCCGGCGGCAGCCCCGCTCCGGGCAGCCCCTACCTGTCGGCCGGTCCGGTCCAAGCCCAGCTGGTCGGCTGCCCGAGCCCCCCGCCGACTCCGTGATACGCGTCCGCGCCGCTCCTCGGCGCACCCCTGGCGCCGCCGGACCCGAGCCCCATGAGCCGCACCTTCGCCGTCGCCTTGCAGCGCAGCCCCCGCCTGGGACCGACCTGGACCACGGTGCACCTGGCCCACGCGGCCCTCGAAGCCGGCCACCGCGTGTGGTTCCTGGCCCCGGAGGAGGCGGAGATCACCCGCCGCGGACGCCTGGTCTGCCGGGTCGGGGAGATCGCCGGCCCGCCGCCGGATCGCGAGCAGCTGGCCGCCCGCCTGGTCAACGGCGAGCTGACCCGCCGCTACGTCGAGCTGGATCGCTGCGACCTGCTGCTGCTGCGCCTGAACCCGCTGACCGACGCGGCCCTCGCCGTGGCCCTGATGGCCCGCGAGCACGGTGTGCCCGTGGTCAACGACCCGACGGGCCTGGCCATGACGCGCTCCAAGGCCTGGCTGGCCACCCTGGTCGACGTGCCGCGGCCCGTGACCACCGTGACCCGCTCCGACGCAACGGCGCGCCTCTTCGCCGCCGAGCTGGACCGCCCCCTGGTGATCAAGCCGGCCATGGGCAGCGGCGGGCGGGGCGTGACCCTGGTCCCCCGCCGGGACCCCGCGGCCCTGGGCGCCGCCCTGAGCGCTGCCCGCTCGGTCGGCGACGGCACCGTGGTCCTGCAGGAGTACCTGACAGCCGCAGAGGAAGGCGAGAAGCGGCTGGTCTGGATGGACGGCCAGATCCTGGGCGCCTACCTGCGGGAGCGGGCCGAGGGCGAGTTCCGCCACAACCTCCGACAGGGCGGACAACCGCGTCCGGCGCAGGTCACCGAGCAGGATCGTCGCATCGCCGCCTTGCTGCGCCCCAACCTGGAGCGCAACGGGATACGCATCGCCGGCCTCGACGTCATCGGTGGCTGTGTGGTGGAGGTCAACACCCTCAACCCCGGCGGCGTCCACCACGCCAGCCACCTCCAGGTGGTTGATCCGATGGTGGCCGAGGTCAGCGGGACCATCGCGGACCGCATGGTCCGGCTCCTTGCAGCAACCCCGAGGGAGAGCGATGTCGCGACGCATCACGGGTGAAGCGGACGAATACGGGACGGGGGACACCCTCAGCCGCAAGCGCGTGCAGGACGCGATGCGGCGCGGCGCCAGCCTCCGGGAGGCCGACCTTCGTGGGGTCGACCTGAGCAACCTCGTGCTCGACGGCGCAGACCTCCGCTCGGCCAAGCTCGCCGAAGCAAACCTGACGGCGACCAGCATGGCCGGCGCCGACCTCCAGGACGCGAGCCTCTGGCACGCCAACCTGAAGGACGCGTGCCTGGACGGGGCCAACCTCGAGGGGGCGGATCTCGACTTCGCCAACCTCGACGGCACCACCATCAAGGGCGCCAAGATCAAGAAGGCCATCTTCCCCCTCGCCCGACTTGGTCACGACAAGGTGCAGGAGGCGGTGCTCACGGGCGCGCGCCTGCGCATGACCGGAGTCGGCGAGGACTACGAGTAGGATGCTGCTTGCGCTGCTGCTCGGGCTGGCCTGGCGTCCCGACGGCAGCGATGGCCTCGATCCCGATGAGGAGCTGGTCCGGCGCTTCCAGACCGGCGACCGGGCAGCCTTCAGCGACCTCGTGCGCCGCTACCAGGACCGGGTCTACACCCTCAGCCTGCGCTGGATGGGGGAGCAGGAGATCGCCGAAGAGGTCGCGCAGGACGTCTTCGTGGCCCTGTACCGCTCGCTGGACGGCTTCCGGGGCGAGGCTCGCCTGAGCACCTGGATCTTCCGGGTCACGGTGAACCACTGCAAGAACCGCCGGCTGTACCGGCGGCGCCGGCACATGGACCAGCACGAGCCCCTGGAGGGCACCCGTCCCGAGGACGAGGGGCCCGGCCGTCAGATTGCCGATGAGGGACCGGGAACCGATCAGCGGGTCCACAGGTCAGAGGCGGAGAGGATCCTCCAGGAGGCCCTGGAGCGCCTCGACGAGAGCCACCGGACCATCCTGGTCCTGCGTGATGTCGAGGACCTGCCCTACGAGGAGATCGCCCAGATCCTCGATCTCCCCAGGGGTACAGTGAAGAGCCGCCTGCACCGCGCGAGGGCCGAGCTGGCCCGGGTCCTGGCCCGGGTCGTCGGTCCGGAGGATGTCTTCGAGTAGATGGACACCTTCTTCGCCAAGAACCGTCTCAGCTCCTACCTGGACGGCAGCCTCAACGACGCCGAGGCTGCCGAGGTCGAGGCTGCTTTGTCCGAGGACGCCGGCCTGCGCGACGAGTACGACCGCATGCGTCGGGCCGTGGAGCTGCTGCGCTCGGTGGGCCCCACCGAGGCGCCCGCTGGCTTCCACGCCCGGGTCATGGCCAGCGTCGCGGCCGAGCCCGCCCCCGGCGGCGTGGTCACCCTGTTCCGGCGCACCCTGGGTCGGGTGCCCGTCGAGGCCCTGGCCCTGGCCGCGGCCGCCCTGCTCGTCGTGCTGGTGATCCAGAACCGCGGCGGCAAGTCCGCCATGGACGAGGCCCTGCGCCAGGACGCGCCCACGGCCTCGGTCCTGCCCAACGGCAGCTCCACGAGCCTGGGTGAGGCCCAGGATGCCCAGGCCAGCACCTCGGGCGAGGGCACGACCGCGAAGGACGCTGCCCCCCCGCCCCCGGCTTCCCCCGACGACCTGAACCAGGCCGTGGCGGCCGCCGCGCCGGCCAGCGCCGACGGCGACCTGCGCACCGCGACCCGGGTCGACACCAAGCTGGCCCCCGGCGAGCTGGAGAAGGGCGCGTCCCCGGCCCGCAGCAACAAGTCGGGCGCTACCAAGGAGCCCTACTTCGCCGGCTGGGAGAGCCAGGGAGACGCCTCCCTCGACGCCCAGGCCGAGGGCAGCCCCCTGACTACGGCCGCCGCCGACAACAGCGGCGCCCTGAACACCGGCGCCCTGAACACCGGCGCGCTCAACACCGGCGCGCTCAACACCGGCGCGCTCAACACCGGGCCCGAGCTGGTCGGCGGCACACCCGCCGCGCTGTCCAAGGGCATCGAGATGGCGCGGCCCAGCGCCTTCCGGCTGTCCCTGACCGACCCCCAGGTCCTCTACCAGCTCTCCAGCCTGGCCGAGAGCGCGGGCGGGCGCCTGACCGACGCCAACGGCAGCACCATGCGGGCCCACGAGCTGAGCGCCGAGGACGCCTGGGTCCAGGTCCACATCGTGGTGCCCCGAGACAGCGCGGCCGCCATCCAGCAGGGCATCGCCACCATGGGCGGCGTGCCGACGCCTCCGCCCCAGGACAACCTGCTCTACGGCAGCGACTACGCGGTCTTCGTCGTCAGCGTGAGCGCTCGCCGCTGAGGGCGTGTCCCGATGGGGCGCGCCGGCAGGGGGTGCCGGTGGGGGTGCCGGCAGGGGTGCCGGCTATCCGGCAGGTGCCGGCCCACCGGCAGGTCGGGCGTGGCAAGTCCCTGCGATCACGTGGGCACGACTCTTGGATGGCGACCGGGCTCCCCCCCCCAAGGAGAGCCCCCATGCGCCCCCGAGAGCACTACCGCGTCCACGGCCCGGACACCCTCGCCGACGACGCCCTCCTCGCCCTGGTGATCGGCACCGGCGTCCGCACCTCCGCCGGGGCCCGCAGCACCCTGGAGATCGCCCGCGACCTCCTCACGCGCTGGCAGGGCCTGGCGGGCCTGCACCGGGCCTCGGTCCAGGGCCTGGCCGGCGTGCCCGGCCTGGGTCCCGAGCGCGCCGTCCGCCTGCACGCCGCCCTCGTGACCGGCCGACGCGCGTGCCGGCCCCCGGCCCACACGCCGCCCCACATCCGCACGCCCGAGGAGGCCTGGGCGGCCCTGGCGCCCCTGCTGGAGCCTTGCGAGACCGAGGAGCTGCACGCCCTGTACCTGGGCCCCCGCGGCCAGCTGCTGGCCCACCGCTGCCTGACCCGGGGCAGCGACCGCCACACGGTGGTCGATCCCCGCCAGGTCTTCCGCACCGCCGTGGAGGTCGGCGCCGCCAGCGTGATCGTGGCCCACAACCACCCCTCGGGCGATCCCACACCATCAGGACCGGACGAAGAGGTCACCCGGCGCCTGGCGGCCGCGGGGCGCGTGCTGGGCATCGCCCTGCTCGACCACCTGGTCCTGGGCCGGGGCACCTGGCGCTCCCTGGCCGAGGCCGGCCTGCTGCCTGCCTGGGCGCCCGATACGCGAAGCTGGGTGGCCCACGAGGACCTCAGGCCCCTGGGCTGCCGGGAGGCGGCGCCGGCTCCGGAGCCGGCAGCAGCTTGCGAGGCACCAGCCCCGCCGGCGTCGGGGGCAGGACGATGCCGGCCGACATGATGAGCTTGAAGGCCTCCTCGACGCTGAGGTCGACGAAGCGCAGATCACGGACCGGCACCAGCAGGTAGTAGCCGCTGGTCGGGTTGGGGGTGGTCGGCATGAACACGCTGACCAGCTCCTCTCCGGTGACCTCGGCGGTGACGGGGCTGCGCGGGCTGGTCACGAAGGCCAGGCACCAGGCATCCCGCCGGGGGTACTCGACCAGCACCACCTGCCGGAAGTTCTTGCCCTTGCTGCTGAACACCGTCTCGAAGAGCTGCTTGACGCCCTGGTAGAGGTTCGACACCCCGGGCACGCGGGCCAGCAGGCGCTCGTAGATCTCGACGACGCGCCGCCCGGTGTAGGAGCGCATCGCGTAGCCGACGGTCCCGACCACCACGATGGTCAGCAGCACGCCCAGCCCCGGCAGGGGCACCCCCACCAGCTGCTCGGGCTGGATGGACGGCGGCAACATGAGCAGCAGACCGTCGGCCAGGCCGACCAGCTTCAGGAAGACCCAGGTCGTGACCACCAGGGGGGCCAGGACCAGGACACCGGTCAGCAGGGCGGTCCGGATCGAGCTGAGGACGCGAGAGCTCATGGGCAGGGCGCAGGGGAACGGGGGGCAAGCGGGCGCAGGGCGAAGCGAGGGGCGAGCCGACCGAGCTGCGGGGCTGCCGCGACCAACGCGGGCCCGCGGGCTGGGGGGCCCAGGGGTCCGCAGGGGCCCTCAGTGGTCTTCGGACACCTCGTTGCGGTTCCAGCCGGGGATCTCGACCACGACGTCCACGCTGCCGTCCGGGACGAACTGGCAGCCCAGGCGGCTGTTGGCCTGGACCACGGGGGCGAAGTCGAGCTGGTCCTCCTCCTCCTCGATGGGGTCAGGGGAGGTGTCCAGGCCCTGGTGCACGTAGACGTGGCAGGTGGAGCAGGCACAGACGCCGCCGCAGGAGTGGTCGATCGCGACACCCGCCCGCAGCAACAGGGACAACACGCTGCCCACGTTGCCGTCGTAGCTCTCGGGCAGATCGGCAGGGTCGACCTGGATGACCTGCCCGGTGTTCTTCACCGTGAGGCGGTAGGGCCGCGTAGGTGGCGGGGGTGCCGCCGCGTCGATGTAGGGGTTGGTCCCCATGTCGCTCCTGGGGTGGGGGTCTGCCCGCTGTCTACCCTCTCCACGCGGCGCGGTGCGACAAGTCCCCGAGCGGGGCGGCGCAGGGTGCCGACGAGCCGGAGTGCAAGCCCCGGAGATCGAGCCACACCAAAGCAGCCGAGGCAGCCCCGGGTGGGGCTGCCTCGGCAGATGGCACGGGCGGAAGGACTTGAACCCTCGACCTGCGGATTTGGAATCCGCTGCTCTACCAACTGAGCTACACCCGTAGAGCGGCTGAGCACTAAGACATGGGCTGCATGACGTCAAGGCCGCTGAGGGGCCCGGCGGGGCCCGGCGGGGCCCGGCGGGACCCGGCGGGGCCCGGTGACCGGGCCGGCGGGAGCGCCCGCTACTGCGGCGCCTTGGAGCGCAGGAAGGCCACCAGGTTGTCCAGGTCACCATCGGAGATCTGGGCGAAGGGCATCATGGGCGTGCCGGGCTTGCCCGTGCGGACCGTGGCCTTGACCTTGTCTTCGGTCCGCGTCTCCCAGAAGGTGGCCGAGGTGAAGTCGGCCGGAGGCGGCTGGAGCGAAACGGCGGCGGGGCCCTTTCCATCGGCGCTCATGCCGTGACAGGCCATGCAGTTGGCCATGTAGACCTTCTCGCCAGCTACCAGGTCGGCGGCCTGGGCGCCGCTCAATAGCAGCAGGCCGAGGATGAGGGCGGGAGACATGGTCGACCTCCAGGGGCGGCGCGGACACGGCTGAGGCCCAGGGGGGCCAGGATGCCACAGGCGGGCAGGAACCGACACGAAGACCCGCCCGGAGGGTGGATCACTCCCCTTCCCCCTCCCCTTCCTCTTCCGGTGGGCTGGCGGGGCCGGCCTCGCCCTCTCCCTGCGCCGGATCCTTCGCGGAGGCACCGTCGGGGACACCGTCGGGGACACCGTCGGGGACACCGTCGGGGACACCGTCGGGGACACCGTCGGGGACACCGTCGGGGACACCGTCGGGGACACCGTCGGAAGCCTCGGCATCGTCGGCAGGATCCCCCTCCACCGCCGCCGGGTCCCCGCCCGGGGGCTGACCCATTGCGGTAGCGCCCGGGAGCTTGCGGGTCGGCGGATCCTTGACCTTGTCCTGGTCCAGCTCGGCCAGCCAGACCAGGATCCGGCGGCTGTCAGTCCGGTCCATCATGGCGGAGTAGGCGGGCATGTCACCCCGTCCCTCCTGGATCATGTCCACCATCACCGGCCAGGTGGCCTCGGGCCGGCCGCGCAGGCTCTGCAGCGGGGTCCCCAGCGCGGCCGCCACGGGGCCGTCGCCATCCCCCGCTGGGCCGTGGCACTGCCAGCAGGAGTCCTCGTAGAGCTCGCGACCGCGCTCCGGATCGGCCGGAAGGCGAGTCATCACCTTGGCCACCGCCGTCGAGGCGAGCACGAGGCCGAGGGCAGCCAGGCCGAGCGACAGGCGCCGACGCAGGGAGACAGGGAGGGTCGGCGAGGCGGGCATGGGCGCGGCCTAACCGTCCGAGGCGCAGCTGGCGGCCCCAGGAGCGGCAGGCCGTACAGGGGCATGCCGCGCAGGCGCGAGCCCCCAAACGACGACCGCCCGAAGGCGGGTGCCTCCGGGCGGTGCGAAATGGCGGGACGGACGGGACTCGAACCCGCGACCTCCGGCGTGACAGGCCAGCGTTCTAACCAACTGAACTACCGTCCCAACGATGAGAAGAGAGCCGGCCGGGTGGGCGGAACAGGGCTCGAACCTGCGACCCGCAGCTTGTAAGGCTGCTGCTCTCCCGACTGAGCTATCCGCCCCGGTCGACTCGTGCCAGCACCCAGGCGAGGCCCGCGTCTTGCGGGGAGGCCCCCGCCCGAAGCGCCAGCTTTCTAATAGGGTCCGGCGAGGGGTGTCAACCCGAGCAGGCCGCAATTCTCGCCTGCCCCGGCGGGGCCCGGGGAGCGTCGGACCCCGCGCGCCCTTCGCTCCCTCAGTGTTCAGGCGGAGCCGACTCGGCGCCCGCGCCGTCCAGGACCAGCCCGCGGCCCGAGGGCCAACACAGGGCGTGCTCCAGCACCTCGTCCATGTGGTCGACCCGAGTCAGGATCAGCGCGTCGCGCACATCCTGCGGGATCTCGGGCACGTCCTTCTCGTTGCGCAGCGGCATCAGGACCTGGCGGATGCCCAGCCGGTGGGCCGCCATGGTCTTCTCCTTGAGGCCGCCGATGGGCAGCACCCGGCCCCGCAGGCTGATCTCGCCGGTCATGGCGACGTCGCTGCGCACCGGGATGCCGGTCAGCGCGCTGACCATGGCCGTGGCCATGGCGATGCCGGCGCTGGGCCCGTCGGCCTTCACCGCGTTGCCCGGGTAGTGCACGTGGAAGTCGTGCTTCTCGTGGAACTCGGGGTCCAGGCCGAGCTGGTCGGCCCGCGAGCGGATGTAGCTGAAGCCCGCCGTGGCGCTCTCCTTGAGCCAGTCGCCCAGCAGGCCCGTCAGGATCAGCTTGCCCTTGCCGGGCACGACCATGACCTCGATCTCCAGCACCTCGCCGCCATACGAGGTCACGGCCAGGCCCTTGACCTGGCCCACCTGGTCGGTGATCTCCAGCTCGGTGTCCAGGTAGCGGGGCACGCCGAGCAGCTTCTCGACGTTGCGGCTGGTGACCCGCACCGAGGTGGCCTCGCCCTGCTCCACCACCAGGCGGGCCACCTTGCGGCAGGCCCGGGCGATCTCCCGCTCCAGGCTGCGCACGCCCGCCTCACGGGTGTAGGCGCGGATGATCCGCTCCACCGCCTGGCGCGTGAAGACGATCTGCTCGCCGCTGAGCCCGTTGGCCTCGCGCTGCTTGCGGATGAGGTAGCGCTGGGCGATGGCCAGCTTCTCGGGCTCGGTGTAGCCGGGCAGCTGGATGATCTCGAGCCGGTCCTGCAAGGGCACGGGGATGCCCTGCATGGAGTTGGCCGTGCAGACGAACATGACCCGGCTCAGGTCGTAGTCCAGGTCCAGGTAGTGGTCGTTGAAGGCGTGGTTCTGCTCGGGGTCGAGGACCTCGAGCAGGGCCGAGGAGGGGTCACCCCGGAAGTCGGCCGACATCTTGTCGACCTCGTCGAGCAGGAAGACCGGGTTGTTGGTGCCCGCCTTCTTCATGGAGTGCAGGATCTTGCCCGGCAGGGCGCCGATGTAGGTGCGGCGGTGGCCGCGGATCTCGGCCTCGTCCCGCACGCCGCCCAGGGCCTGGCGCACGAACTCGCGGTGGGTCGCCCGGGCGATGCTGCGGGCCAGCGAGGTCTTGCCGACGCCCGGCGGCCCCACCAGGCACAACACCGGCCCCTGGACCTTGTCGACCAGGGCCGAGACCGCCAGGTGCTCCAGGATCCGCTCCTTGACCTTGGTCAGGCCGTGGTGGTCCTCATCCAGCACCCGCGCCGCGTGCAGCAGGTCGACGCTCTCCTCGGCCAGGTGGTCCCACGGAAGCGCCAGGACCTGGTCCAGGTAGGTGCGGATCACCGTCGCCTCGGCGCTCATCGGCGACATCATCTTGAGCTTGCGCAGCTCCTTGATGCAGCGATCCTGCGCCTCCTCTGACAGGGGCTTGTCGACGATCCGCTGCTCGATCTCGGCCAGCTCGTTCTTGAACTCGTCCTTCTCGCCCAGCTCCTTCTGGATCGCCTGCATCTGCTCGTTCAGGTAGTACTCGCGCTGGGTGCGCTCCATCTGCTTCTTGACGCGGGTCTTGATCTTGCGCTCGACCTGGAGGATCTCGATCTCGCCTTGCAGGTAGCGCAGGATGTGGTCCAACCGCTTGAGGGGGTCGACCTCTTCGAGCAGGGCCTGCCGGTCGTCGAGCTTGAAGCCCAGGGGCGGGGCCAGCACGTCGGACAGGCGCGCCGCGTCCTCGATGCTGCCCACGTTGAGCAGCATCTCGGGGGGGATCCCCTTGTTGAGCTTCACGTACTGCTCGAAGGCGACCCGCACCGAGCGGACCAGGGCCTCGACCTCGACAGGATCGACCTCGGCGTCGGCCAGCTCCTCGACCTCGACCCGGAAGTGGTCGTGGCCGCTCAGGAACTGCTGGACGCGGCCCCGGGCCTTGCCCTCGACCAGCACCTTCAGGTTGTCGTCGGGCAGGCGCAGCATCTGCACGATGACGGCGATGGTGCCGACGACATGGATGTCGTCGACGTCGGGGTCGGCGGTGCGGCCCACCTTCTGGGCCGCCAGGAAGATGCTCTTGCCCGACTTGAAGGCCGCCGTCAGCGCCGCTCGCGACTTCTCGCGGCCGACGATGAGGGGCACCACCATGTGGGGGAAGACGACCAGGTCCCGCAGCGGAAGCAGGGGCAGCTCCGCACTCAGGGGCGCCCCGGGCTTCCGGTCCTTGAAGAACATCCGCGCTCCCGTCGGCCTGGCAGGCTCAGGCCCACTCGGCCTCGTTCTCGTAGACCAGGATCGGGTCCTTGCTGCGCTGCACGACCTCCTCGCTGATGATGCACTCCTTGATGTTCTCCCGGCTGGGCAGGTCGTACATCACGTCGAGCATGATCTCTTCGAGGATCGCCCGCAGGCCGCGAGCCCCGGTCTTGCGCCGGATGGCCTCCTTGGCGATGGCCGACAGGGCGCCGTCCGTGAACTTCAGCAGCACGCTCTCCATCTCGAAGAGCTTCTGGTACTGCTTGATGAGGGCGTTCTTGGGCTCGATGAGGATCCGCACCAGGGCCGGCTCGTCCAGCTCATCCAGGGTCGCCAGGACCGGCAGGCGCCCCACGAACTCGGGAATCATGCCGAACTTCAGCAGGTCCTCCGGCTCGACGGCGGCCAGCAGCTCGCTCTTGGTCTTGATGCGCGGGCCCTTGTCGGCCTGCTTCTGGCCGAAGCCCACGCCGCTCTTGGTGACCCGCTGCTCGACGATCTTGTCCAGGCCCACGAAGGCGCCGCCACACAGGAACAGGATGTTCGTGGTGTCGATCTGCAGGAATTCCTGCTGAGGGTGCTTGCGCCCGCCCTTGGGCGGCACGTTCGCCACCGTGCCCTCGATGATCTTGAGCAGGGCCTGCTGCACGCCTTCACCCGACACGTCGCGGGTGATGGACGGGTTCTCGCCCTTGCGGGCCACCTTGTCGATCTCGTCGACGTAGATGATGCCCTTCATGGTCCGCTCGACGTTGTAGTCGGCCGACTGGAACAGCGAGAGGATGATGTTCTCGACGTCCTCTCCGACGTAGCCGGCCTCGGTCAAGCTGGTGGCGTCGCAGATGGTGAAGGGCACGTTGAGGAAGCGCGCCAGGGTCTGGGCGAGCAGGGTCTTGCCCGTGCCCGTGGGACCCACGATGAGGATGTTGCTCTTCTGCAGCTCGACGTCGTCGTGGCCCGAGCGGCTGTCGATGCGCTTGTAGTGGTTGTGCACGGCCACGGAGAGCACCTTCTTGGCGCGCTCCTGCCCGATCACGTACTGGTCCAGGTGGGCCCGGATCTCCTTGGGCTTGGGCACCAGGGCCCGCGAGGCGTAGTAGTCCTCGCGCTCGTACTCCTCGGTGATGATGTCGTTGCACAGCTCGACGCACTCGTCGCAGATGTACACCGAGGGCCCGGCGATGAGCTTGCGCACCTCGCGCTGGGACTTGCCGCAGAAGGAGCAGGAGAGGTTGCGTCCGGCCTGTCCCTTCCGGGTCATTCCTTTTCCGCCTTGGGCGATCCCACGATCACCTCGTCGATGATGCCGTAGGCCATGGCCTCGGGCGAACTCATGATGTAGTCGCGCTCAGTGTCGGTCTTGATGCGCTCGATGTCGGTGCCGGTGTGGCGGGCCATGATCTGGTTGAGTTGCTCACGCATGCGCAGGATCTCGCGGGCGTGGATCTCGATGTCGGTGGCCTGGCCGCGGGTGCCGCCCAGGGGCTGGTGGATGAGCACCCGCGCGTGGGGCAGGGCCCGCCGCTTGCCCTTGGCGCCGGCGGCCAGCAGGACGGCGCCCATGCTGGCGGCCTGGCCCATGCAGATGGTGGCCACATCGGCGTTGATGTACTGCATGGTGTCGTAGATGGCCATGCCCGCCGTGATGACCCCGCCCGGGCTGTTGATGTACAGGAAGACGTCCTTGTCGGGGTCCTGGCTGTCCAGGAAGAGCATCTGGGCGATGATCGCGTTGGCGACAGCGTCGTTGATCTCGGTGCCCAGGAAGACGATCCGGTCCTGGAGCAGGCGGCTGTAGATGTCGTAGGTCCGCTCGCCGCGGTGCGTCTGCTCCACGACGTAGGGGATGGGGTAGCTCGCGCGGAAGTCGCTGCTCATCGGGGCTCCGGGCAGACCTGCGGGGAGGACGCTGGGAAGGGGTGGCGGGAAGCACGGCTGGAGTGGAGGGGGTCCTGCGGGACGTCGTAACCCGCACCCGCCGCACCGCGGACGAGGGATGCCCACGCGCGGTGTCTGCCCAGCATGCACACGGCCCGCCTCCCTGGCCAGAGGGCGGCGGGCCGTGATCGACACCGGGCCCGTGGGGGCCCGGGCCACGCGCGGGGCTCAGGCCTGCTCGAGCAGCTCGACCAGCCGGGCCTTGGTCATCTTGGCGTCGGCGCTCAGGCCAAGCTGGGAAGCCACGGCCAGCAGCTCGTCCTTCTTCATCTTGGCGTTCCACTCGGGCTTCTCGGCCGAAGCGGCGGCGGGCGTGGCAGCGGCTTCCACAGCAGCTTCCACTGCAGCTTCCACAGCGGGCTCGGCGACCGGATCGGCAGCGGGCTCAGCGGCCGCCTTTTTGCTCGCGGTCTTCTTGGCGGCCTTCTTGGGCGCCGGCGCAGCCTCTGCGGCGCCGCCCTCGGTCGGGGCGATGGCCTTCAGCTCGGCCCGCTCCAGCAGCCACTCCAGGGTCTTCTCTTCCAGGATGCGGGTCTTCAGGACGTCGAAGGCCTGCTCGCGCTGCAGGTAGGCGCGGATGGCCTCGACGTTCTGGCCGCGGGTCTGGGCGATCTCGGCGATCTTGGCGTCAAGGTCGGCGTCGGAGGCGTCGATCGTCTCCTGCCGGGCCACGGTGGCCAGGATGACGCTGGCCCGGGCCGCGAAGAGGGCGCGGTTGCGCAGGTCGGCGAACTCGGCGTCGGAGAAGCGCATCGAGCGCGGGTCCTGCCCGCTGTAGGCCCGCCGCACCTTGAGCTCCTCGACCAGGGCCTGGAACTGCTCGTCGATCATGCCCTGGGGCACGTCGAAGGTGTTGGCGTCGACCAGGGCCTGCAACAGGGCCACGCGGGCCTGGTTGCGGGAGGCCTCGTCCGCCTGCTCCTGCAGGCGCATCTGCAGGGCGGCGCGCATGCCCTCCAGGCCGCCCTCGTAGCCGAGCTCCTCGGCGATGGCGTCGCTGGGCTCGGGGACCACCAGGGCCTGCATGCCGACCACGGTGACCGTGGCCTCGACCTGCTGGCCGCGCAGCTCCTCGCGCTCCGAGCTGGCGCCGATCGTCACGGTGTCGGTGCGGCTGGCGCCCTTCTCCAGGCCGATGAGCAGGACCTCGACGCCCGGGTAGTAGCGGTCGCCGCTGGTGAGGACCATGGTCCCCGCCTCGTCGGCCACCACGGTCTCGCCCTGGACCAGCTTGAGGGTCGTGAGCACGCGGTCGCCGGCCTGGACCGGGCGCTGCTCGGTGACCTCGGCGATGCGGGACTGCCCCTGGAGCACGCGGCGGATCGAGGCATCCACGTCCGAGGGGTTCACACCGGCGGCCAGGTACTCGACCTGCAGGCCGGTGTAGCCCTCCAGGCTGACCGAGGGCTTGATGTCGATGCCGATGATGAAGGTCAGGTCGGCGCCGACCTTGACCTCACCCTGCTCTTCCAGGGCCGGCTGCCCGGCCAGCTCGAAGTCACCCGAGGCCTGGCGGAAGGCCCGCTCGATGAGCTGGGAGCCCACGTCGCTAGTGACCTGGCGACCGAAGCGGGCCTCGAGCACCTGCCGCGTGGCCTTGCCAGGGCGGAAGCCCGGGATGCGGGCCCGACCCTTCAGGTTGCGGTAGGCGCTGTCCAGCTCGCTGCGGACAGCGTCCGCAGGCACGGTGAAGCGCAGGCGGCGGCGGATCGGGGAGACGTCTTCGATCTGGAGGTCGTACTGCATCGCGGTCTCGTGGGTGAAGCGCCGGACCGTCCCTCTTTCGAGCGCGCGAGGGTTCCGGGTCCTGGGAGCGGTGCGGAGGTGCGGAGGTGCGGAGGTGCGGAGGTGCGGAGGTGCGGAGGTGCGGAGGTGCGGAGGTGCGGAGGTGCGGAGGTGCGAGAAGGGGGACTCGAACCCCCATGGGTTGCCCCACCGGATCCTAAGTCCGGCGCGTCTACCAGTTCCGCCATTCTCGCATGCGGTGGACCCGCCGCAAGCGGAGAGCCGACCGCGGCGGGCAAGCCGCACCCTTTGAACACGACCGGGGCCGCTTGGCAAGCGTCCACGCGACGCAGAGCCGCCATGCGACCGGCCGGAATCGAAGGAGCAGGAATTGAAGAAGGCCGAGGCGATGTCGCCTCGGCCTTCTGGATGGTGGGCTCACCGGGACTCGAACCCGGAACCTGCGGATTAAGAGTCCGATGCTCTACCAATTGAGCTATGGGCCCGTCTCTCCTGCTCTCTCAGCGCTCTGATGGATGCTGTAAAGGATGGGGTGAGTGATGGGGATTGAACCCACGACCTCCAGGGCCACAACCTGGCGCTCTAACCAACTGAGCTACACCCACCACACTGCAGAGATCAGCGCGGCATGGGAGCTGGCCTTGCGTTGAAGTCCCCCTTGTGGAGAAGACTCTGCGAGGACCCGGTCACGTGACCGGCGCGCCGCCGCCTTCTATTCAGTTCCCGCCGGGTGGCAAGGGTCGGTCGGAATTCGCGATGCCCTGCCAGGGCAGGGGCAGGCGGAGCCCAGGGGGGAGCCAGGGCAGCGCCAGCTCCCGAGCGGCAAGGGTGCGCGCGGCGAGGTCGGCGTCGGGCGGCGGGCTTCCGGCAAGGCAGGCCAGGATCCAGGCGGTGGTCAGCGGGTCCTCGTCCAGGGGAAGGGCCTCCAGCGGCGGGCCGAGGGGAGGCTCGGCGCCGTCCAGGCTGGCCGGCAGCCAGGGCAAGGCCGAGGCCTCGGGGGGGAGCGCGGTCCAGGTCCCCGGCACCGGCGAGGGCAGCTCGCCCATGGCGACGAGCAGGCGCAGGGGTGTGCTCCAGGGGCCGGTGGCAGCCCAGGGGGCGGGGTCCAGGGCGCCCGGACCGGCGTCCTGCCGGGGCCAGTCCGCCTGCCAGGGCAAAGCCGACAGGCCGTCGGTGCGTTGGCCCGACACGGGGTCCAGGGCCACCCCCGCCGGGACGGCCCCGCCCTCGGCCGGGGCGCGCCCCAACACGGGGCCCCCGGGGAAGGGCTGGAGGCTGCCCCCCGGGCCGGGCAGCAGCGCGTCTTCGCCCTCGTCCAGGGAGACCGCCGGGTAGCCGTCGGGCGAGGCCCCCAGGGACAGGGCCCGCTGGCCGGCCGGCACCAGGAAGCGGGGGTCTCCCCCCAGGTCGAGGATGGTCTCGACCAGGCCCGCGGCGCCGACCACGCCGGCCGGGCCGAGGGCGCCCGACAGCCAGGGGTGGTCCCCGGCAGGACCCGACACCAGCAGGGTCGCCGGCCCATCGTCCAGGGCCGAGCCCCAGACCAGGCGGTGCAGGCTGCGCCCGCCGCGTCGGATCCCGACCAGGCGGCCGCGGGCGTCGTAGCGCAGGGACCAGGGCTCGCCCCGCTCCGGGTTCAGCCCCTGCAGGCGGCCCAGGGCGTCGTGCACGAGCTCCACCGCGCCCCGCTCCCCCGCCACCCACTGCAGCGCGCCCTCGGGTCCCCAGGCGTAGGAGAGGGCGACGCTGCCCACCCCCCAGGCCGGCGCGCCCCCGGCGGGAGGGTGGCCCGTGGCCACGCGCCCCTGGGCGTCGACGGTGAAGTCCTCGCCGGCCGGGCCGGTGCCTCCCCCGGCGGCGCTGCGGGTCCAGGAGGCGCCCGCCGCGCTCTGCACCGAGGCCAGGTGGCCCCAGCCGTCCCAACTCCAGGTCCGCGGCCCCCAGACGGGATCCTCGTCCGAGGCGACCCGGCCCTGGGCGTCGAGCTGGACCTGGCGCGCGGCGAGGCGGCGGCCCGCCGGATCCTCCACCGTCGCCAGCAGGGCGGCCGTCTCCCACTCGATCCGCTCCAGGCTGCCGCCAGGGTGCCGCACCAGGGTGATGGCGCCGCCCGAGGCGCGAGCCACGCCGACGGCCAGCTCCTGGGGTCCGGTCAGGCGCAGCAGGCGCCCGGCACCGTCGCGCAGGCTGCGCCAGGCCAGCTCGCCCAGGGTGGCCCGCTGCAGGCGCCCCCGGGCGTCGTAGAGCAGGACCAGGGCAGGCAGTGGCAGATCCGGGGTCGAGGCTGCGGCTGCGGCGGCGGCGGACGGCGCCGTCCCGGCCGGACCGGTCGCGGCGACGGGCGAGGGCTGGACCTGCACGGCGGAGGGGGTCGGGGGCGCGCCCCACCGGGACAGCAGCTCGCTGTCGCTGGGCCCCGCCGGATCCACCGGCCCGGCGGGCCGGGGCGCCGTCATGTCACTCGCCTGCCCCTCCATCGGCACCGGCGACAGGCGCGTCTGCTCCTGCTCGATGCGCCCGGCCAGGCCGCGCCGGACCTCGACCGTGCCGTCGCTGCCCCGCCACGTGAGCACCCGCCCGGCGGCGTCCCGGGCCAGAACCAGCCACCAGCTCCCGGCCTCGGCCCCCCGCAGCCGCCCCGAAGCGTCCCGCAGCAGGCGCAGGCTGCGCCCCGCCGCGTCGACGCTGCTCACCCGGCCCGCCATGTCGCGGGTCCAGCGCACCGTGAGCCCCGGGTTGGCCCCCGGGCTGGCCGCGAGCTCCAAGGGGGCCCCGCTGGCGTCGCGCTTCACGCCGACCACCTCCTCGCCGTGGCGCAGCTCCACGACCTCTCCGGCCGCGTCCCGGCGCAGGGTCCAGGCCTCGCCCTCGGGCAGGCGCAGCGCCGAGAGGCGGCCCAGGGCGTCGTAGACCAGGCCCAGCGCCTGGCCGCCAGGACCGCGCAGGCGGGTCAGGTCCCCGGCGGCCGAGCGGTCCAGGCTGAAGGCGCCGCGATCGGGGTCCCGCAAGGAGATGAGCCGGCCGGCCCCGCTGCGGACCAGCTCCAGGCGACGCCCGTCCGGCCCCTGGACCCGGGTCGGCCGCCCCAGCAGGTCACGCTCGATCCGCCAGCGCTCGCCGGGGACCCGCCCGTCGATGACCTCCGGCATGCCGTCCATGCCGCGCTGGAAGCTCACGGTGTTGCCCAGCGGGTCGATGATCCGCAAGACATGCCCGGCGCCGTCGCGATCCAGGCGGGTCAGGCCCCCGGTGGGGTCCTGGATCTCGATGAGCCGGCCCTCGGGATCCCAGCGCAGGCAGGTCGGCATGGGGCCCCGGCCGACGGCCGCAAGCCTCCCCTCCCCGTCGCGCTCCCAGGCGTGGATCCGCCCGGCCGGCTCCTCGATGCCCACGACCCGCCCCTGGGCGTCGCGCCGCCAGCTCCAGCGCTGGCCGCCGGGGTCGGACACCCGCTGCACCTGTCCGGCCTCGTCCAGGTCGACCCGCCAGCTCCGGCCGGCCCCGTCGACCACGGACATCCCCTGGCCCGCCCGGCTCACCCAGGTCTGCAGGCCGCGCGGATCCTCCCAGCCCACCAGGTGTTCGGCCCCCCCCTCATCCGGCGCGTACCAGGCCCGCGCCTTGCGCCCCAGGGCGTCCTGCACCTCGACGCTGCGCCCCTCGCCGTTGTGGCCGGGGCCGGGCCGCACCTCCAGGGGGCGCCCCAGGGCGTCGGTCACCACCAGCCGCCCGTCCCGCCAGCTCCAGTCCTGCAGGCGGTCCCCCGGGCCCGCGGTGCGCGCCACCCTGCCAAAGGAGTCGCGGCGGATGTCGATGTAGGTCCCGTCGGCCCAGTCGATGCGCCGGATCCGCCCCTCCTCGTCCCAGTCCAGGCGCGTCAGGCCACCCTTGGGATCGATCAGGGACACCAGGCGACCCTCGCTCCACCGCCAGCGCCCGGTGTCCGGGATCCCCGGCCCGGTCCCCGCCACTCCACCCGGCCGCTCGCCCTGGACCAGCGGGTCCGCCCCGTCGATGGGCGCGCCATCCAGGGACCAGCGCCCCTTCTCCCAGCCGAAGGTGCCCGCCGAGCCGGCCAGGGCCAGGGCCAGCGCACCGTCGGTCGGGTCGACCACGACGGCGCCGCGGCGATCCTGCTCCTCAGGCGGCAGCGGGCCCAGGTGCACCGGCCCGTCCGGCCCCAGCAGGGCGGGCGGAAGGGCCAGGGCCACGGTCAGCGACAGGACCAGCAGCAGCAGGCTCACCGGCCTCCCCCTTCCGAGCTGCCTACCTCAGGGTCGACCGACCAGCAGCCAGGCAGCCCAGACCGAAGGCCCAGCCTTCCCGTCGGCGTTCAGCGGGTTGTCGCGCAGCGTCATGCGGCCCTGCTCCAAGGCGCGGGGCACCGGGCGCTCCTGGTTGAGCGCGTCGTAGAAGGAGCTGACGAAGCGCTCCCGATCCTCGGGCGCCGAGGCCCAGGCATCGACCACCACGGCGTGCGCGCCGGCGTCGAGGAAGGCCTGGGCACGGGCGAGCTGGATCTCCACGGGGGCCGGGGCGGTGATGAGGACCAGGTCGGCCTGCATGGGGGTGGCGCGGATGGTCGCGAGGTCCAGGACCCCGTCGGAGAGGGTGAAGCCCCCGGCGGGACCGGCCTCCACGTCGGAGATCTGCACCGTGCGCGCCGCGGGGGCGCCGGCCTGCCAGTTGGCCATGAGGGCCTGGTCGCCGACCAGGATCTGGCGGCGCCCCTTGGCGTAGTCGCGGGCCGCGACGGCGGCCTCGCGGCTGAGGCTGGCCATGCCCGGCCAGGCGCCGCGGTCGACCTCACCGGGCAGGATGTCGTCGGACTCGACGGCGTCCAGGCCCGCCTTCTTGGTCTTGGCGGCCGGTCCCCCGGCCTTGGCAGCCGACGCAGCCGCAGCCGCAGTCGTAGCCGCAGTGGTAGCCGCAGTGGTAGCCGCAGTGGTAGCCGCAGCGCCGTCCGCATCCGCGGTGGCCGCGGGCGGCCCCAGCAGCAGCAGGTCGGGGCGGTAGATCTTGACGCCCTGGTCGGGGCCGATGATCGTCGAGATGGTGGGCTGCTCCGCGACGTCGCGGATGTCCTCCAACCAGCGCAGGGCGTCGTCCTGCTCGGGCACGGCGGCCAGGCTGAAGGCCTGCAGCTCCGGCGGAGCGACCACCACCCAGCGGGGCACGCCGGCCAGGGCGTCGCCGAAGGGATCGAGGACCAGGTGGCGCAAGGCGTTTCCGGTCCGGGTGGTCTGGCCCTTGCCGCTCAGCGCGGCGCCATGGGCCCGGGCGGCCGCCAGGACCCGGTCGGCCGGGCCCAGGTCCTCGACGCTCAGGCCCTTGCCCGACAGCGCCACGCCCGACATGCGGCCCGCCTGGACCACGAAGGAGATCAGGGCGGTGTCCGAGCTGCCGGTGATGAGCCCGACGAAGTCGCCGCCGGGGCGCGGCAGCAGCCGGCGGATGGCCGGCTGGTCGGCGAGGGCGGCCTCGGCGCTCAGCACCGGGGCGAGATCGGGGGCAGCCCCCCCGCTCAGCCAGCGCCCGATCTCGGCGCGCGCTCGCGCCGCAGCCAGCACGGCCGCGCTGGCCTTGTCGTGGTCCACGCCGTCGACCACGCCGCGGCCCACGGTGATCTGGCGCTGGATGTCCCGGACGCGGTGGGCGACCTCGTGCGCGGACAGGACGACGACCGGCGCCGAGCTCGCGTCCAGGTGCGGCCCCAGCTCCAGCTCAGGACCGAAGGGGATGCCCTGGGATCCGTCGAGGACCGTCCCCAGGGACAGGCGGCCGGCCCGGTGGGTCGGCAGCACGCCGAGCGCGTCGAGGTAGGCCTTGGCAGCGGCCGGCCCCTGGGACTGCCGGGCCAGGGCGCGGGCTGAGGCCCAGGCGGCGACGCCGCTCGAGAGCGGGTCTTCGCCGGCCGGAGGGGCGCTGGCGTTGGCCAGGGCGGCCCATACACCCGCCACGCCGGCCGGCAGGGTAGCGGCCTGGCCGTCCAGGTTGGCGCGGGCGGCCAGCTCGGCCGCCAGCGCGGGCGAGGCCCCGTCGAAGCGACGGCTCAGCTCGCCCCGGGCACGGGCCGCAGCGGCCATGTCGCCGGCCTCCCGCGCCGCGGACTCGACGGCCAGCCCGGCGCGCAGGGCCAGCAGCGGCAGCTCGGTGCGGTTGGCTGCGGCCGAGGCGGCCTGGAGCAGGGCCAGGCGACGCCCGGCGTCGACGTGGGCTTCCTCGGCGGCCAGGCCCAGCAGGGCGGCGTCCACGTCGGAGAGACCGGAGAGATCGGGGTCGTAGCCCGGTGCGCCGCCGACGACGCCCGCCAGGGCCGAGGCCGGCGCCCGGCCGCCCTCGCTGGCGACGGCGAGCACGGCCTGCCGGCTGCCGGAGAGGAAGCCGTCGAGGGCCACCATGCCCTGCAAGGCACGCCCCAGGGGGAGGCCGCCTTCGGGCAGGGCCAGCACGGCAGCCCACGAGGGGCGGAGCGCCTGGTCGGGGTGGCCGGCCAGGATGGCGGCCCGGCTCAGCGCCAGGGCCAGCTCGGGCGCCAGCGCGCCACCGGAGGCCGTGCTCGCCTTGGCGACAGCGTCGGTGGCGGCCTGCAGGGGGCCGTCCAGATCCTGCGCCGCCTGGCCGGCGACCAGGGCGGCCTGCAGGGCCACCGCGGCCCCGGCGGCGTCCCCGTCTGCGGCGGCGGCCTGGGCGCCCTCGGCGGCCCAGGTCATGGCCTGGGCCGACTGGCCGAGCTTCATGGCCACCGCGGCGCGGCCCATGTTCCCGGCCAGCACGGCGCGCGGATCATCGGCGCCCGCGGCCTCGGCGTAGGCCGCCAGGGCCTCGTCACTGCGGCCCACCCGGGCCAGGGCCTGGCCCCGGACGAGGTCGGCCCGCCAGCCGCCAACCTGGGCGGCTCTCTCGCCCCAGGGCTCGGCCGCTGCCGCGTCGCGCGCCGCAGCGAGGTGAAGCAGGGCCACCGCGGGGGAGGCGCTGTCGGAGTGCGCGCCCACCGCGTCATGGGGCAGGGCCGCGCCCGCTGCGACGGCCTGGGCCTGGGCCCCGGCCCCCCCGTCGGCATCGTCCATGGCCGCCAGGCCGGCGGCGGCCAGCGCAGCGTCCGCCTTGCCCAGGGACAAGGCCAGGTCGGCCCGCAACAGGTGCGTCGAACCGGGCCGATCCCCGATGGCCTTGCTGGCGTCCAGGCGGCCCAGCAGGGCGCCCGCCTGTCCTGCCGCCACGGCCTCGCGACCCAGCACGCGCCAGAGCGCGTCGTCGGTCGCCTGTGCGGGCAGGGCCGGCTCGGCGGCGGCCAGGGCCTGGGCGTGCTGGCCCGCCGCGGCGAGCTGCACCGGACCGGTCGGCGCTGCGGGCGCCGTCGGCGGGCCCTGCTCGGGGGCGGAGGTCCGGGCCTGGGCCGGGGCCTCCTTCTTCGTCGCGTCGGGCGCAACCATGGCGTGCGGAGTCGGTGGGGGCGGAGCCTCATCACCACCGGAGCAGCCGATCAGGAGCGCGAGGAAGCAGACGACGGAGGACATGCGAACTCCTGGAGGAGGCAGGGCGTCGAGCACCCTGGATTACCACAAGACTGGCTCCCCGCGGGACTCCCTCCTCAGCGACAGCTGCGCTGGCCCCCCTCGAAGCAGCTCCAGGTCCGGTCCCCGACGGCCGTGACGAGCGCCACCAGGTGCCCGCCGTCGACCGTGGTGGCCTCGACCCGACAGGGGCCGGGGACGGCGTCGGAGATCACGACGTCCAGGCCCGTGCCCAAGCGCCCCTCGTGGCACTGCACGTCGAGCCGCGCGATGCCGTCGTAGGCCGACCGGAAGCGGAGCGTGTAGGGAGGCGGCGCAGGGATGTCGGCCTGGACCGTCGAGGCCGTCGGAAGGGCCGGCTCGCCGGTGGAGCCGGACTCCGGCCCGAGCTCGACGAGCACGGGCTCGGCGGGTGCAGCGGGGGCAGCGGGGCGGGTCCAGGCCTGGTCGACGACGGGCTCCAGCACCGGCTCGGGCACGACCGCGCGGTCGGTGCGGGCGGCGCGGGCGGCAGCTGGCTCGGCCGAGGCGCTGCCGCGTGGCGCCGGGACCGGTGTCTCCGAGGCGGCGGGAGGTGCTGCCACCCGCCCGTCGGACAGGGCCGCGCCTGTAGGCGCCGCTGCGGCAGCTTCGGCCGGCTCTGCCTCGGCCGGCTCTGCCTGGGTCGGCTCTGCCTGGGTCGGCTCTGCCTGGGTCGGCTCTGCGGCGGTCGGCTCTGCGCTCGCCTCGGCAGGCGGCGCGTCCACGGGCAGGGTCTCCGTGCCGGGCTCCGTGGGCAGCTCGGGGACCGCGACCGCACCCGGCCCGAGCAGCCGCCAGCCCAGCGCGGCCAGCAGCGCGGCCGCCCCCAGGCCGAGCAGCCAGGGCCCCAGGCGCCGGCGGGGTGGCCACTCCAGCTCGCCATCGGTCGGCTCGGCCGGGACCGGGCCGTTGCTCCCCATGCCGGCGCCCCCCATGCCGGCGGCCCCCGCGGGCGAGATGGCCCCACCCGAGGAGCGGCCCGGGGGCCGATTCGCGTCGGCACCCGCGGACAGGCCCAGCGCCACATCGAGCCCGATGAGGCCGGGCTCCCCCGCGGCCCCGGGCGCGATGGCTCCCGGGTCGCCCAGCCCGCCGGCCCGCAAGCTCGCGGTGGCCAGGGGCGGGGCCGTGCGGCGCTCGCCGCTGCCGAGCGACCGCACCCCCGGCGACGGGGTGCCGCTGGCCACGGTGACCTCGGGCTGCGGCTCCACCAGCTCCTGGGTGCGCATCACCTCCTCGGTGTCCTCGGCCGCCGTGGGCCCGTCGGGGCCCAGCTCGGCGCCACGCTCTACGGTGTCGGCCTCGGTCGAGGCCAGCAGGCCCGGCGCACCGAACAGGGGCCCCACTGCCATGGGCAGCGACCCCACTGCCATAGGCAGCGACCCCACTGCCATAGGCAGCGACCGGGCCAACGAGGCCGCGCCCTCGGGCGGCGTGATGAGGGTCGGCCACAGCCGGGACAGGGCCTCGGGGCACCAGATCGACAGGTCGTCCTGGGGCAGCTCGCGGGCCAGGCTGCGCAGGCTCTCCTCGACGGCGGCCGGTGCCGGACGTTCCTGGGGAGCAAAGCTCAGGCAGCCTCGAATGACCTCGACCACCGCTTCGGGCACCCGCACCCCGGGCCGGGCCAGTACGGCGATGAGCACGCGCCGCACGATGGCAGCGTGCTTCTCGGCGTCTGCCGCGGCCGGGGGCGGCGCCTCACCGGCCAGCAGCTCGGCGGTCAGCGCGCCCAGGGCATACGCCACGGCAGCCGGCCCATGCTCACCCTCGGGCGGGCCATAGCCGGGCGGAGAGGAGAGCGGATCCCCCGCCTGGGGCGCCCGGAAGCCCGCAACCTTCACCGAGCCGTCCCGGGACAGCAGGACCATGGCGGGGGTCACGCCCGGGTGGATCACGGGGCGGGCGCCCGGCAGCAGGGCCTGTGGCGCCTCGGTCGTGGCCACGAGGGCCTGCGCCACCCGGGCCACCAGCTCCAGCACCACCCGCAGCGGAAGCCGCCGGCCCGCCGCGCCCAGGGCCTGACCCACCCGGGCCAGGCTGGCGCCGGCAAAGCCGTCGTAGACCGTCACCGAGCCGCCGCCGACCTCCATCACCTGCTTGAGGTGCAGGACCAGGGGGTGGGCCAGCGCGCCGATCCGGCGGCCTTCTTCTCGCGCTGCGGCGAAGCTGGGGGCCCCCAGGCCCAAGCCCCCCTGGCTCAAGCCGGGGTGTAGCAGTACCTCGGTGGCGCTGCCGTCGGCGCGCTCCAGGCGCCCGGTCCGGGCCCGGTCGTCCCAGGGCAACCAGGGTCCGACCACCTTGATGCTCACATTGGCCAAGTCGCCCTCCCGCTACCCCGGTCGACGCGACACCCTGGACCCCGCTGCCCGCAGCCCGGTTCCCTTTCCGACCGACCCGGGCGGGAGCAGGAGCGCTGCCGGACGGGCGCGACACCGAGGGAAGGATGACGAAAGGCCGCTAACCGGCCCGGCCCTCGCCGCCGACCAAGGCGCGGGCCACGGCCGCTGCCGGAGGCCCCGGAGACCGCGCCTGCGACGCGGCGGGCCCCCACCTGCGCGGCCGGCGGGATACCGCCGAACGATCTGCCTTGATACATGTCGCCAGCGCGCCGCACCGCTCCCCGGAAGGGGAGAGGGGGAAGGCTCCTCGCGGGCAGCACGGCCGGACTCCCCGGGTCTCGTCTCCACGCCGCTCCGAGCACCGGGCACTCCGCCCCCCGGAGGACTCCCCCGCCCTTCGCCCGCCCCCTCCCCTGCCCCCTGCTCCCCCCGGCGCGCACCAGCGGGCCACCGCTCCGAGGACCCCCACATGGCCAGCTCCAAGACCGACGATGCACCCGTGCGGCCCCTCGGCGGCCTGATCGACGAGGGCAGCGAGAAACCCGAGGTGCTCGACGCTGAGGGCATGCCCGTCCAGGACGACGCGCTCGAGGCGGCTCCCCGCAAGAACCCCGTGCCCCAGAACCTGCCGGCCCTGTCGCGGCCGACCTCGACGGCCCGCAAGGGCGACCTGCTGGCCTACTACCTGGCCGAGGTCCGCCGCTACCCGCTGCTCGACCCCGAAGAGGAGAACGAGCTGGCCCGGCGCTACGCCGAGGACGGCGATCCCGACGCGGCCCACCGGCTGGTGACGGCCAACCTGCGCCTGGTGGTCAAGCTGGCCTTCCAGTACCACCGCCAGTGGAGCAACGTCCTGGACCTGATCCAGGAGGGCAACGTCGGCCTGGTCGAGGCCCTGTCCCGCTACGATCCCTACCGCGGCGTCCGCTTCTCCAGCTACGCCCAGTACTGGATCCGGGCGATGATCCTGCGCTTCCTGATGGACAACTACCGGCTGGTGCGCCTGGGCAGCACGCGGCACGGCCGCAAGCTCTTCTTCCAGCTCCAGAAGGAGCGGGATCGCCTGGTCAAGGAGGGCATCAACCCCTCGACCGCGCGCCTGGCCGAGCGGCTGGAGGTCCCGGAGCAGGAGATCATCGACGTCGACCGGCAGCTCTCTGCGCCGGCCCTCTCCCTGCACTCCCCCGTGGGCGACGCCGAGGGGCGCGCGCTGGAGGAGATGGTCTCCGGCAGCGGCCGCGACCCCGAGGACGCCGTGGAGCGCCAGGAGCTGGGGGCCGTGGTCAAGGAGCACCTCGACGCCTTCGCCCTGTTGCTGGTCGACGAGCGGGAGCGCGTGATCTGGGAGGAGCGGCTGACCTCCAACGAGCCGCGCAGCCTCGCCGAGATCGGCGACCGCTTCGAGGTGAGCAAGGAGCGCATCCGCCAGGTCGAGGCCCGCATCAAGAAGCGCCTGAAGGTCTTCCTGACCGAGGCCCTGGGGGACGAGATCGCCTTCGACTTCGACGTGCCCGAGGGAGACTGAGCATGTCCCGCCTTGCCAGCGTCCCGCAGGTCGCCCTCGCCCCTCTGGGCACCGCCGCTCGCACCGCCGCTCGCAGTGCGGCCGATCGGGTCCAGCGCGCCCTGCTGCGCCGCAGCCACCCCCCCGTCGAGCGCGCCGAGCTGGACGGCGGGCGGGCCGACCACCCCCTGGGCCTGCCGGACCTGCCCACCCCGGGTCCTGGTGGTGCCGCCGCCTCGATGCCTCCCGGGGGCCTGGCCGAGCTGGGCCCGGCCGCCCTGGCCGCGGGCCGCGGCGATCCCGAGGGGCTGCGTGAGGTGCTGGCCTGGATCGCCGCCGACCGCCCCGGAGAGGGCCCGGCCTGGCAGGATCCCGCCCAGGTCGCCTGCCGCCTGCTGCACCTGGCCGCCACCTGGGTCTGGACCCGACCCGACCCGGCCGCTGCCGCCGCCATCGGCGGCTCCGCCCAGGCCCACGGCCGCTGGCTGGACCGCGAGCGCCCCCTGCACGGCGGCGACCCGGCCCGTGTCCTGTCCGACGCCGCCCGCTTCGTCGCCGGACTGGCCTGGCCGGCCCTGCCCGAGGCGCGTGGCTGGCAGGGCGAAGCGATGGCCGAGCTCCGGCGAGCCGCCCCGACCCTGCTGGGCAGCGACGGCGCCCCCCTGGCCGAGCCCGCCCAGGTCGCCCGGGCCCTGTGGGCGCTGGCCCTGGCCCGCGCCTGGGCCCACGCCGCCGGGGTCGGGGTCCCCCCCCAGGTCAACGCGGCCCTGGTCCAGGGCAGCACCAGCCTGTGGCGCCTGGCCGGCGACAGCGGCGTCCTGCCGGGCTCCGAGCCCCCTCCTCCGGCCTTGCTGCCCCTGTCCTCTCAGCCCCTGGCCCACAGCCTGCGCGACTTGGTCCTGGCCTGGGAGCTGGACGCGGGCGAGCTGGCCACAGGCGACGACCCTGCGGTCCGCCGCCTGGCCGGCGCCGACGCCACCGGCCCCTGGGAGGCCATGGCCCTGGACGGCGAGTGGCGCATGTGGTCCTGGCGCGGCACTGGCCTGGCCGTGGTCCACGCCCGCCTCAAGGGGCTTCTCAGCCGCGGCTGGGTGCGCCAGCAAGACGGCCACGTCCAGTGGGACCTGGCAGACCAGGCCCTGGTGTGGAGCACCCGCGCCCCCGCCGCCATGGTGGTCGCCCGGGTCGACGGCTCCAAGGCCCGGATCATCACGGTGCCCCCCGGCAGCGACGCGCACGCCGACGACCGCGCCGAGCGTGAGATCCTGTTCCGCCAGGCGCGGCTGGTCGTGACCGACCGCGGCGTGGACCAGGTGCGCTGGCAGCTCGGCGCCGGCTGGTCCCTGGAGCCCGGCGACAAAGGCGAGTACACGGCGACCCGCGACGGCGTCACCCTGGTGGCCAAGTTCGACGAGGGCGAGGGCTGGACCTGGACCGTCCAGGGCGACCGGGTCGAGGGCCGGGGCGACCCGGCGGTGGCCGTGCGGAGCAGCTTCGAGCTGAGGTAGCGGGGCGCGGGGCGCGGGGCGCGGGGCGCGGGACGCGGGGCGCGGGACGCGGCTGCGGCTGCGGCTGCGGCGGGCGCCGGAACGGGAACGCGCCGGGGAAGGGTGTCGGGGAGGGTGTCGGGGAGGGTGTC
>Ga0100377_1000383_pt1 | contig 37415 bp, 33 predicted proteins | sample CryGeymeta201501_FD_83664 | JGI IMG/M metagenome (GOLD analysis project Ga0100377, IMG submission 83664) | Groundwater microbial communities from Crystal Geyser aquifers in Utah, USA - Crystal Geyser metaG 2015-01 | ecosystem: Environmental > Aquatic > Deep subsurface > Groundwater | place: USA... | reverse complement strand
GGCGTCGGGCACGTCGGGCGGCTCATCGGGCTCGCCGGTGCTGGACGTGAACGGGCGGGTGCTCGCCCTCAACGCCGGCGGCAGCCGCGACGCTGCGTCCAGCTTCTACCTGCCGCTCTACCGCGTCGCGCGCGCGCTTGAATACATTCGGCGGGGCGAGCCCGTGCCGCGCGGCACGCTAGAGGCCACCTTCGAGGTCGTGCCATACGCGGAGCTCAAGCTGCTCGGCCTGGACCCCGCGACCGAGGATGACTGGCGTCAGCGCTTCCCCACCGCGATCGGCTTGCTCGTCGTCAAGAGCTTGGTGCCCGAGGGCCCTGCGTGGGGGCAGCTCGAGCCGGGCGACGCGCTGCTCTCGCTGAATGACGCGCCGGTGCCCGACTTCGTCACGCTGGAGTCGATCCTCGATGATCACGTCGGCGAGCCGCTCTCAGCGGAGGTCGTTCGCGGTGGGCATCGCCTGACCCTCACCCTGAGTGTGCAGGATTTGCACAGCGTCAGCCCGGACGACTACCTCGAAGTGGGCCGCGCCGTCCTGCACGACGTGTCCTACCACCAAGCGCGCAACCATATGATCCCGCAGCGCGGCGCGTATCTCGCGGTCTCGGGCTATATGTTCGGGCGGGCTGGCCTCCCCGACGACATCGTCATCATCGCCGTGGACGGCGAGGCGGTGCCCAACACGGACGCGCTGCAGCGCATCCTGCAGACCAAGGCGCACGGCGCGCGCTTGGAGGTCCGCTACTTCGCCGTCGATGAGCCCCGCCGCGAGCGCGTCGCGGTCGTGGAGATGGACCGCCTGTGGCACTCCATGGACCGCTGCCACCGCGACGACACGCTCGGGATCTGGCCCTGCGTGGACGCGCCGCCCCCGCCGGCCCCCGCGGCGCCCGTACCGAGCGAGCCGCTCTTCGCCGAGTCGGGCAGCAAGGCCGCGCGCGCGCTCTCGCACAGCCTCGTCATGGTCGACTTCGACATCCCCCACCCGACCGCGGGCGTGAAGGACTTCAACTACCTAGGCGCTGGGCTCGTGGTCGACGCCGAGCGGGGCTTGGTCCTCGTCGATCGCGACACGGTGCCGGTCACCCTCGGCGACCTCACGCTCACCTTTGGCGGCACGGCGCGCATCTCCGCGCAGGTGCGCTACCTGCACCCGATTCACAACTTCGCGATCTTGCAGTACGACCCGTCGCTCCTCGCGGGTGCGGACGTGCGCTCGGCGCGCCTCGTGGACGCCGAGCAGGACGTCGGCGCGCCTGTCTGGCAGATCGGCCTCAACGGTCGCGGCCAGATGGTGGACGCGCGCACCTCCGTCGCCGAGTACGACACGGTCTCGTTCAGCCCGTCGGACACGCCGCGCTTCCGCGACGCGAACGCGCAGGTGTACTAGCTGGAGTCGGTGGCGCCGAGCTTGGGCGGCGCCGTGACCAACAAGCGCGGCGACGTGGTGGCGCTGTGGGCGTCCTTCATGGACCAGGGCTCGGGCGACGCGTCCTTTTGGGGCCTCCCAACCGCTTATGTTCTCCCCGCGGTTCACAGCCTTCAGCAGGACCAGGAGCCCACGTGGTCGTGGCTCGGCGCGGAGCTCCTCCCTACGCCCCTCGCAGAAGCGCACGACCTTGGCCTCTCAGATGTTCGCGCAAAGCAGCTCTTTGACGCAGATCCCCGCTATCGGCAAGCGCTCATGGTTGTGCGCCTGACGGCGGGCACCGAGGCGGCGTCGCGCTTGCAGGTCGGCGATCTAGTTGTCGCGGTCAACGGCGTGCCGGTCACCCAAGCGGGCGAGGTGGAGCGCGAGCTCGATCCCTTCCACGCCTCGCAGGCCACCCTCACGGTCGTGCGCGATCGCGCTGAGCAGGAGATCGCCTTGGCGCTGGAGCCCCTCGACGGGCGCGGTGTCGAGCGCGTCGTGCGCTGGGCGGGCCTGCTGCTTCACGACCCACACGTCGAGATCGCGGCCCAGCAGGGCTTCGTTCCAACCGGCGTTTACGTCGCGTGGTTGTGGTACGGAACCCCGGGCGCGCGCTACGGCCTGCGCCCCACCCGGCGCATCACCCAGATCGAGGACACGCCGATCCAAGACCTCGACGCGCTCCTCGCTCTCCTGCCAAGCCTCAAGGGCAAAGAAGGTGTGCGGGTACGCCTGGAGAGCCTCGACGGGCGCACTGAGTGGAAGGTGATGAAGCTCGACGAGACCTCCTGGCCTACGCTGTTGCTCGAGCGCGTCGACGGCGAGTGGCGGCGCACGGAGCTGGAGTAGTCCATGTCGCAACCGTCTCCTGGTGGTCTGCGTCTCGGTACGTTCATCGGCGTGTTCACGCCCACGGTGCTCGCCATCCTCGGCGTGGTGATGTACCTGCGCTCGGGCTGGGTGGTCGCCAACGCGGGCCTCGGCGGTGCGCTGGTCATCGTCATCATCGCCAACGTCATCACGCTGCTCACGGCGCTGTCCATGAGCGCGCTCGCCACCAATATGCGCGTGGGCGTCGGCGGCGCGTACTACCTCATCTCGCGGACCCTCGGGCTGGAGATCGGCGGCGCCATCGGCATCCCGCTGTACCTGTCCCAGGCGCTCTCCGTCACGCTCTGCGCCTACGGTCTCTCCGAGTCGCTCGTGGCGCTGATGGGCTACGGCGACGCCAAGCGAGCCGTGCAGGTGCTCACGGCGCTCATCATCGTGGGCGTGGGGGCGGTCGCGGCGCGCAGCACGGAGCTCACGCTCAAGCTGCAGCTCCCGATCATGGCGCTGGTCTTCGCGTCGCTGCTGTCCTTCTACCTCGGCGTGGACTGGGGGGGCGCCATCGCGGTCGAGCGCTGGGGACCGTGGACAGACGACCGCTTCTTCGGGGTGTTCGTCGTCTTCTTCCCAGCGGTCACGGGCATCCTGGCGGGCGTGAGCATGTCCGGCGACCTGGAGGACCCAGGCCACTCGATCCCCCGCGGCGTGCTCTCCGCTGTGGCGGTCGGCTTCTTCGTGTACCTCACCGTCCCCATCGGCTTGGCGCTCTCGGGCGGCGGGCTCGACATGCGTCACAGCCTCGTGTGGACCGAGATCGCGGCCGTGCCGCTGCTCATCTACCCGGGCATGTGGGGCGCCATCCTGTCCAGCGCGTTCGGCAGCATCCTGTCGGCCCCGCGCACGCTGCAAGCGCTCGCCATGGACGGCTTGGCGCCGCGGCGCTTGGAAGAGTCCGATGATGCGACGGGCGAGCCGCTCCAAGCGGTCTGGGTGACCGTCGGCATCGCGCTGCTCGCTGTGTTGCTCGGCGACCTGAACGCCGTCGCCGCTGTGCTGACCATGTTCTTCCTCACCACGTTCGGCACGCTCAACATCGTCGCGGGCTTGGAGGCGATGGTCGGTGACCCCTCCTTCCGCCCGCGCGTTCAGGTGCCTTGGTGGGCGTCGGTGCTGGGCGGGCTCGGCTGCTTCGTGGCCATGATGGCGATCCAGTGGGAGGCCGCGGTCGCGGCGATCACGATTGAGCTCGTCATCTACGCCATCCTGCGCCAGCGGGCGATGCGCGCGGCGTGGGGCGACGTGCGCAGCGGAATGTGGATGAGCGCCACGCGCTACAGCTTGCTCGCGCTTCGGGACAGCAGGGTGGAGCCTCGCAACTGGCGGCCGCACATCCTGATGTTCACCGCCGACCTCTCGCGCACGCTCGTGCTCGCCAAGTTCGCCTCGGACTTCAGCCAGCAGCGCGGCCTTGTCACCATCTCCACGCTCGTGCTCGGCGATGTTGAGGATCACGGGCAGCTTGAGGACTTGGTGTCGCGCAACCGCAAGCTGCTTGAGGTGAAGGGCATCTTGGCCTTCCCCGAGGTCGCCGCGGTGCCGCAGTTCGAGAGCGGCGTCATCACCGTCGCCCAAGCCAACGGCTTCGCGGGCCTTAGCTCCAACACGGTGCTGCTCGGCTGGCCCGACGACGGCGCGGAGGGGCTCTCGCGCCTGCTCGCGCTCACCCGAAAGCTCTCGGGTTTGGACCGCTGCACGCTCATCGTGCGCCTGCTGCCAGACGCCGAGCGCTTGGAGCGCGCGCGCGTGGCTCATGTGTGGTGGAAGGGGCTGGAGCACAACGGCGACCTCATGCTGCTGCTCGCGCACCTGCTCTCGCTCTCGGACCACTGGCGCGGCCTGCGCATCGTGCTCAAGTCCATCGTGGACGATGAGCCCACCAAGCGCGCGAGAGAGCGCGAGTTCACCGCGATGCTCGCCGAGATTCGCCTGAACTTAGAGGTCGACATCCTCTCGCGCGACCCCAAGATGTCGGTGCACGACATCATCCGCGCGCACTCCGAGGGCGCTTCGCTCGTGTTCATCGGCATGTCTGCGGTGCCCCGCGGTGATGAGCGCGCTTACGCCGAGGACCTCGTGAACCTCGTCGCTGACCTTCCGAGCACCGTGCTCGTTCGCAACGCGGGCCGCTTCCGCGGGAGACTCGTTTGACCGTCTACCGTCTCATCGTGCTTCGCCACGCCAAGAGCGACTGGGGCCTGCCCGCGCTCAACGACCACAGCCGCCCGCTCTCTGCGCGCGGTGTGACCGACGCCCCCAAGGTGGGCGCTGCGCTGCTCGCGCGCGGGTGGGCGCCGCAGGTGGTGGTCGCGAGCGACGCGCGCCGAACCCGCGACACCTGGGAGTTCATGTCGGCGGCCTTCACGAGCCCGATCGGCGCCTACTTTGAAGCGGCGCTCTACCTCGGCGGCGGCCGTCGCCTCGTGCGCGCAGCGAAGGGCATCCCCGATGACGTCGTCTGCGCCATGCTCCTTGGGCACAACCCGGACTGCGAGGAGGCGGTCTCGTACCTCTGCGGCGCGGTCGAGCACCTGGGCACCACGAACGCGGTGCTCCTGGAGACCGACGCGAAGAGCTGGGATGACGCGGTCGGTCGGCCGGGCGGCTGGGAGCTCGTCGACATCCTGCGCCCCAAGTCTCTGGGCGGCGCACCGGCTGGCGGTTATCCGCGCGGCCATGGACGCTGACGAGCTCGTTGACCGCTTCCAGTTCTTGGACGACTGGCAGGACCGCTACCGGTACCTCATCGATCTGGGCAAGACCATCCCGCCGATGGACGACGCCGACAAGATCGACGAGAACATCGTGCGTGGCTGCATGAGCCGCGTGTGGGTGGTGCTGCGTCCAGGCTCTGCGCCCGACACCTTCGACGTCATCGCCGACAGCGACTCGTCCATCGTCAAGGGGCTCATCGCCGTCGCGCAGGTCGTGTTTAGCGGCAAGACCCGCGAGCAGATGGCGTTGGCCGATATTGGCGCTACCTTCGAGGATATCGGTCTTAACCAGCACATCAGCCCCAACCGCCGCAACGGCTTCTTTTCGATGGTGGAGCGCATTCGCACCGGCACGGTGTAGGCTGCTCCCACCAGCGCCTCTCCCGGCGCCCCCCCCCTCCCGCTGACGCGCCCGCGTCACCCCGCTGACGTCTCTCCCCGAGGCAACCATGTTCCGCTCCCTTCACGTGGCCCTCATCGCCGCGAACGGCTTGTTGCTCGCGGCGATCGTCGCGGTGTTGATGCCCTCCACCCGCGCCTCGGCGGAGTTTCATGAGCTGGCCCCCATCGATGTGGGCTGGTCGCCGCCATCCTGGCACCCGAACGCCGACGCCCTCTGGGTGCTGGAGAGCTTGGACGGGGACGGCGTCGCTGAGAGGGGGCCGAAGGTGCGCGCGCGAGGCGCCATCCTCGCGGATCTGGACAGCGGCGAGGTGCTCTGGTCGCACGGCGCTGACGATCTGCGCCCGGTGGCCTCGCTCACCAAGCTGGTGTCCGCGCTCACGCTCGCTTCCACGCGCGCGAATCTGGACGCGCCGCTCTGCGTGAGCCCCGCCCAGTGGCCCACGCGCTCGGGGGCCCGCTCCAAGTTCGAGACTGGGCACTGCTACGCGGGGTGGGACTTCCTCGGCGCGGCGCTGGTGAAGTCGGACAACCGAGGGGCGATGGGCCTCGCGGCGCTCGCGGCGGAGCCCTACGACAGCTTCGTGGAGCGCATGGGCGAGGTCAGCGCCTCGCTGCGCATGAGCGCGCCGGGGTGGGCGGATCCCGCTGGCTTGGAGGACGACAACCTCGCCACGGCCCGCGACATGCTCAAGGCCCTCGTCGCGGTGTCGGAGCACCCGGTGCTCGCGATGGTCGCCTCTTCGCACGAGTGGCGCATGGACGACGAGGGCGGGCACCGCTGGCTCGGCAGCACCAATCGCCTCGTGAGCACCTACGACACGGTCGCCGCCAAGACGGGGTACACCGACACCGCCGGCTGGTGCTTCGCGGGCGTCGTTCGCACCAAGAGCGGTCGGCGCCTCGCTGGCGTTGTGCTCGGCGCGCGCGGCAAACAGGGCCGCTTTGACGACTTCCGCAACATGATCGTGTGGGCCGAAGCGCGTTAGCCAGCGCGGGGAGGACGCTCATGCGCTGGACCCCGCCGCCGCCAAGCGCGCAGACCTACCAAGCGCCGTCGCCGCGAGCCAGGCGGGTCTTTGATCGCTTCGCGGGCGCTGTGACGACCTACCACGCCCACCAGGTGGTCGGCCTCGAGCATGTGCCGCGCGAGGGCCCCGTGCTCTTCGTGTTTCACCACAGCTTCGCTACCTATGATGCCTTCGTCTGCGGCTGGCGCATCTACCAAGAGACCGGGCGCTTGATGGTCGGCCTCGGGGACAACCTGCTCTTTCGCCTGCCTGGGGTCGCTTCGGTCGCGCGTCGCGCCAGCCTAGTGCCCGCGAGCCCCGAGAATGGCGAGGCGCTCCTGCGGGCAGGGAACGCGGTCGGCGTCGCGCCTGGCGGCATGTGGGAGTGGTTGCGACCGCGCACTGAGCGCCGCGACCTGCGCTGGGGCGAGCGACGCGGCTTCGTGCGCTTGGCGCTGGTGACGCGCGCGCCCATCGTGCTGGTCGCGTGTCCGCGGGCCGACGAGCTGTTCACCGTGTACGACGCCCCCATCACCCGCTGGGCCTACGAGCACCTGCGGGTCCCCGCGCCGGTGGTCCGCGGCCTTGGGCCGACGCTCGTACCGCGTCCGCTCACGCTCACGCACTACCTCTCAGCGCCGATCTACCCCGATCCGGTGGTGGACCTCGACGCGCAGCTCGAGCCGCTCTTCGAGCGCTGCCGGGCGGGCATGACGGAGCTGCTCAGCCGCTGAGACCGTGGGCGCCGCGCCGCGTGAGCGCGAGCGCCCCCCGGGTCGCGGCGAGCTCAAGCGCCTGGAGCGGCGACATTCCGCAGGCGAGGGCCCAGGTCAGCGCTGCGGCGAAGCTGTCACCCGCGCCGTAAGCGTCGCGGCTCGGGCCGGGGAGGGGGGCCGCGGACCAGCGTCCCGAGGTGCCGTCGCTCAGGGTGTAGCTCCCGCCGCGACCACCATCGGTGCGCGCGACGAGGCGGGGCCGCACGTCCAGGTCGCCGTCGACGTACCGCTCGCTCGGATCGGATGCGCTGAGCACGAGGGCGTCCAGCTTCACGCCTGCTTCGCGCACCACGCTGAGCACGCGCGCTGTCGCGACCACCACCTTGGCGGCGCGGGCGGCGCGCAGCAGGGCGGCGTCGCCTTTGCAGAAGTAGATGGCGTCAAGATCGGCGAGGTCGAGGCCGTCGTCGTGGCGCGGCGCTGTCGCGTCGCCGATGACGATGATCGTGCGCTCGGCTTGGTCGTCGAGGAAGGTGATCGCGCGCCGCTGCGGTTCGTCGCGCGAGGGACCGCGCACCTCGACCCCGAAGCGGGAGAGCTGCGCGCGCGCTTGGCGACCGAGGGCGTCGTCGCCGAGGGCTGTCACCAGCACCGAGCTCCCCGCCAAGCGCGCCAGCTCCACCGCGGCCACCCCGCCGCCGCCCGCGGCCTCTTCATGCAGACCTCGCGCGTGGGTGATCGCCCCCGCGCTCGGCACCTGCGCGACGTCGACGAAGCTGACCCACTCGACATGTCCGATGACACCGACCCGCATGGCTGCTCTCCGGAGGCGCGCCGCTGCCGCGCCCAACGTCGCTAGGGTACCTCCCGCGAGGAAAGGACCTCAAACAGCTTCAACTCGGGTGTTCACCGTGCCGATGGGGGACCTATGGAAACCCTCGTCGTCGAAGCACCAAGCCACACCCCCACCCCCGTCGATCGTGTCGTCGCGGCGGTGGACGAGCTGCCGCCGCTGCCGACCGTGATGTCCAGGCTGTTGCTCGTGGTCGCCGACGCCGACCACACGCTTCAGGACATCACCGCGGTGGTGCGGCTAGACACCTCGCTCGCGGCGGCGACGCTGCGCCTCGCCAACAGCGCGCGCTATCGCCCAGCTAGCGGCGACGTGGAGTCGCTGGAGAAGGCGGTACAGGTCCTCGGCGAGAAGCTGCTCGTGCAGCTCGTCCTGGTGCGCGCGGCGGGGGTGCTGCGCCCGCGCGCGCTGTCTGGCTACGGCTACGGCGCAGAGGGCTATTGGAAGCGCAGCGTGCGCACGGCCATCGCGTCGGCGGACCTCGCGGAGCGCTGCGGCGTACCGTCGGGCCTCGCGTGGGCGTCGGGGCTGATGATCGACATCGGCAAGATGGTGCTCGGGCAGTTCTTGGAGAGCCTCGTTCACGAGGTCCTCTCGGTCGCGGACGGCCGCTTCGGCGGCGCCTTCGACGCGGCGGAGCGTCACGTCGTCGGCATCGATCACGCGGAGCTTGGCTGGCACCTCGCGCGAAAGTGGGGCATCCCCGAGCCGATCGCACAGGCGGTGCGCTCGCATCATCACCCCGGCGGTCACCCCGACCATCAGCGGCTGCTGTACGTCGTGCACGTCGCGGACGCGGTGGCGGCCATGTCCTGCCCGGAGCCCGGCGTCGACGGCATGCGCTACCCGCTGGACCCGCAGTGGACGCGCTTCGTCCCGCTCGGCGAGCGCGAGCTGCAAGAGGCGCTCCTGCGCGTCGAGGCCGGCATCGTCGAGGCCGAGAAGATGATGCGAATCTGACGTTACGCCACCGGCTTCGCCACGCGTGGTCGGTGTACGCGGGCGTCGTGCGTTAGCCTCGCCGGCATGACTCGCACCGCTCCTCCGCCTCCTGGATTTCGCGCCGTGCCACGCACGGGCGTCATCTACGTCATGAACGAAGCCGCTAAGTCCGGTTACACCCCAGATAGCACGTCGTGGGCGAACCTCGGCCAAGGCGCCCCAGAGACGGGGCCGCTCCCCGACGGCGCCGATCGCGTGCGCACGATCGATCTCGGCGACGAGCACGAGTACGCGCCCGTGGGCGGCCTCGACGGCCTCCGCGAGGCGGTCGCGGCGCTGTACAACGCGCGCTATCGCCAAGGAAAAGCCTCGCAGTACACGGCTGAGAACGTCGCGATCTGCGCGGGCGGTCGCATGGGCCTGACGCGCGTGGTGTCCACCCTCGGCCGCACCCACCTCGGGCACTTCCTGCCGGACTACACAGCGTATGAGGAGCTGCTGAGCGTCTTTGGCACCTTCGTGCCGATCCCCATCCTGCTCGACCCGGACCGCCAGTACGCCTTCTCCTCCGCGCAGCTCCGCGAGGAGATCCTCGGGCGCGGGCTGGGCGCGCTGCTGCTCTCCAACCCGTGCAACCCCACGGGCAAGCTCCTCCACGGGGAGTCACTGCGCGACTGGGTGCAGCAGTGCACCGAGCTGCAGGCTACGCTCATCGTCGACGAGTTCTACAGCCACTACATCTACGCTGGTGACACGCTCACCGCCTCGGCGGCGGCGTACGTGGAGGACGTGGACGCTGACCCCGTGGTCATCCTCGACGGGCTCACCAAGAACTGGCGCTACCCAGGCTGGCGCGTGAGCTGGACCGTCGGTCCCAAGGCGATCATCGAGGCGGTCACCTCAGCGGGCAGCTTCATCGACGGCGGCTGCGCGCGGCCCATGCAGCTCGCTGCGATCCCGCTGGTCGAGCGCTCGATCGCCGACCGCGAGGCCCGCTCGATTCAAGCGACCTTCCGCGCCAAGCGCCGCGTGCTCCTCGAGGGCCTGGAGAGCATGGGCGTTCGCGTCGACGTCGCGCCCCAGGGCGGCTTCTACTGCTGGGGCGAGCTGTCGAGGCTCCCGCCCGCGCTGCAGAGCGGCATGGACTTCTTCCGAAAGGCGCTTGAATACGACGTCATCTGCGTTCCAGGCGAGTTCTTCGACATCAACCCGGGCCACCGGCGCTCCGGGCGCCCGAGCCGCTTCCGCAGCTATGTGCGCTTCTCCTTCGGCCCCTCGATGGAGGTGGTGGAGCGCGGCCTCGCGGGGCTCAAGCGCATGATTCAGGACGCGCGCTAGCCGTCGCGGCGCGACATCGCGATGGCCCGCTCGGTGAGCGGATCGTAGAGGCTTAGCAGCTCGCTTAGACCGGCCTGTACGAGCGCTTCGCGGTGCGCCGCGATGGTGGCGTGGTCGCCGCGCGCGGCGGGGCCGGTGAGGGCGGCGCGGGGCGAGGGCACCGCGTTCTGCAGCGAGCGCAGGGCGAGGGGAGCGAGCATGGCCGGCGCTTGGTCGGCGGGCACCCCCGCGGCGGCGAGCGCCTCGGCGGCGGCGTCGAGCAAAACGGTGGCGAAGTTGCCCGCGATCACGGCGGCGGCGTGGTAGAGACGGCGATCGCCGGGCACCTCCACGGCGTCCAGGCCGAGGGTGGCGGCGATGGCGCGCGCGTCGGCGAGCGCCTCGGGGGTGCCGCTGACGGCCGCGGGCACGCCAGCCAGGTCGGGGGTGCCGACCTCGGGGCCCGGGAAGGTCATCAGCGGGTGGAGGCTGCCGATCCGCGTGTGTGGGGCGAGCACGTCGAGGTCGCACGCGCCGGAGCAGTGCAGCAGCACCGGGCCGATCGCGAGCTGCGCGGCGAGGGGAGCGATGGCCCCGTCGGGCACACAGAGCACCACCACGTCGGGCGTCGCGGGCAGCGCTCCACGACCGAGCAGCTCGACGGTGTGAGGCGAGGCGCTGAGGAGCGCGAAGAGGGTGCGTCCTAGGCGTCCGCGGCCGATCAAGCTGATGCGCATGGCGGCAAGCCTATCGCGCTGTGCTAGCGTGCGTCGTCTGTCGGTTGAGGAGGAGTCCATGGAGAGGGTGCTGATCGCCGCGCGCGGCGTCGTTGCTTGTCGCTTGATTGCGCACTTTCGGCGTGAGGGCGTCGAGACGGTCTCGGTCTTCTCCGAGCCCGACGTAGAGGGCCTCTGGGTCGAAGAGGCCGACTACCAGGCCTATCTGCGCGGCCACACGGTCGAAGAGACCTACCTCGACCCGTCGCGCATCGTCGAGGCGGCGATGGACTCTGGCTGCGAGGCGATTCACCCCGGCACCAACTTCCTCGCGACGCGCCCAGAGCTCGCCGACATGGCCGTGACGGCGAACGTGCCGATCCTCGGCGTCGATCCCCGCGCGCTCCTGCGGGCGACGGATCGGGCGCGCGTGCGCGACGCTGCGGGCAAGGCGGGCTTGCCCCTGGTGCCGGCGTCTGGCGTACTCGATCCACAGGACGACGGCGTCGCGGCCGGCTCGCTCCTCGGCTTCCCGCTGTACGCGAAGGCTGTGGCGGCGGGCTTGGCGCGACGGGTGGTGGACGCCTCACAGCTCGCCGAGGCGGTCGCGGCCGTGCGCAGCTGGGCGGGCAAGCTCGAGGGCGACGAGCGCGTGTACCTGGAGCGCGAGGTCGGCGCTCACCGCCTCATTGGCACGCTCGTGCTGGCGGATCACGTGGGCACGATCGCCACCCTTGGCCACAGCGACGGCACGCTGCGGGACGGACGCTTCTCGTGGCTGGAGGAGCTTGGCCCCGAGGTCGTCTCCCCCGAGCGCTCGGCGCGCTTGCACCGCGGCGCCGCGGAGCTCGCCCGTCGCCTCGACTTTGTGGGCATCGGGCGCGTGAGCTGGATGCTCATGCCCGACGGGGCGTGGTACTTTCTCGGCTTTAGCCCAAGGCTTCCGACCGGCTTCTCGCTGTATGAGCAGGTGTTTGGCGTGGACCTCATCGAGACGCAGCTGCGCTTGGGTGAGGGCAAGCCCCTCGGCTGGGATGACGTGCCCACGGTCGCCGACCGCTTCGGCATCCAAGCGCGCGTGCTCTTCGGCGACCCGCGCACGGGCCGACGCGATCCGGAGACGCTGGAGCGCTTCGAGTTCCCCGAGGACGCGAACGTCGAGGTCGGCGTCGCCGAGGGCTTCGAGTGTACGCCGCACACCGATCCGCTCCTGGGCATGGTCACGGCGCTCGCGCAGACGCGCCAAGCTGCGGTGGTGCGCTTGAGTGACGCGCTCTCTCGCGCCGCCGTCGAGGGCGTCCATACGAACTTGCACGAGCTCGTCGAGGTGCTCGGCGAGCGCGACTACTGGCTGCACCACGTCGACAGCCAGATGCTCGTGAAGCGCCTCGGTTCCGTATAAGGCCACGCGCGCTCCTCCCGCCGTCCCGTCCACGGGTTAGTGGCGTGGGCCGCGTGCGGCCGGAGGATAAGATGGGCGGATACCGCCATGAGCGCATCGCTGAGATGGTGCACCGCGAGGTCGCCCAGCGCCTGCGCACGGAGATCAAAGACCCGCGCATGGTCCCGCTGTCGATCACGCACGTCGACGTGAACCGCGATCTAAGCCGCGCGATCATCTCCTTCTGCCCGCTGGGTGGGGGCGGGGTGAGCGCAGAGCTTCGCGCGTGCGTCGACGACGTCGCCCGCGGTCTTCGCGGACCGATCGGGCGCGCACTTCGGCTTCGGCACGCGCCAGAGCTGGTCTTCACCTACGACACCCACACCGATCGCGCGCTGATGCTGTCGGACCTGCTCTACAAGACGCAGCGCGAGCGCGAGCTGCGTGACGGTGTCGTCGCCGAGCCCGACGCGGCGTCGGACGAGCAAGACGAGGTCGCCGACGAGCAGGACGAGGTCTCGGACGAGCAAGACGACGTGAGCGAGGAGGCGTGATGGGAATGGAAGCGTTTGAAGGCTTCATGGTGGTCGACAAGCCCGCCGGCATCACCTCGCACGATGTCGTGGCGATGGTGCGCGCGGTGACGGGTGTCAAGAAGGTCGGTCACACCGGCACGCTCGACCCCTTCGCCACCGGCGTGCTGCCCCTCGCTTTAGGCGGTGCAACGCGCCTTATTCGGTTCCTGGATGAGTCGCTCAAGGTCTACGACGCGACGATTCGCCTCGGCGCCGCCACCGACACGGGCGACGACACAGGCTCGGTCATCCGCACCGCGCCGGTGCCGCCACACGACCCCGCGCGCGTCGAGGCTGTGCTCGCCACCTTCCTCGGCGACTCCATGCAGACGCCGCCCGCGTACTCCGCGGTCAAGAAGGACGGCAAGCCGCTCTACAAGTACGCCCGCGAAGGCCAGACGGTCGAGGTCGACGCGCGCCCGATCAAGATTCACTCGCTCGAGGTCTTGAACTACGAAGGCGACGAGCTCCGCGTGCTGATCCACTGCAGCCGCGGCACCTACGCCCGCGTCCTCGCCGATGAGATCGCCACCGCCCTCGGCAGCGCTGGCCACCTCGTCGCGCTCTGCCGCCGCCAAAGCGGCAGCTTCGAGCTCTCCCGCTCGATCGACATTCAAGGGCTGTCCGACGCCGTGTCGGTCACCCCAGGCGCGGCGTGGGAGCAGGTGCTTCAGTCGCGGAAACGCGACGGTCTTCCTTGGCGTCCGCGCGATGATGTGCGCGCTTCGCTTCGCCCGCATCTTGTCCTGCCGATGCAGGCCTTACACCACCTTCGCATCTCAGATGTTGACGACCGCACCGCTAGCGCGGTACGGCAAGGAGCGGTCCCGCCCATGATCATGGGCCTCCACCACGGCGAGCGGTTCTTGGTCGCGAGTGGCGATCGCTTGATTGCGATCGCGGAAGCGACTCCACAAGGAGCCCAGACAGTCTGTGTGGTCACACCGGCCTGATGAGCCCATCAGCGGACACTTTACCTGTCCGCTGTCTCCAAACTTCCCTTGACGACGTACGCAAAACAGAGCATATGCGCCCGTCCAGACTTGCATGAGGTATCAATCCATGTCGTTTACTGCGCCCGAGAAGGCCATCATCGTTGAGGACTACGCCACCCACGTTGGCGACACCGGGTCCCCCGAGGTTCAGGTCGCGCTCCTCACCGCGCGTATCCAGCAGCTCACCGAGCACTTCAAGACCCACAAGAAGGACCACGCCTCGCGCCGTGGCCTCCTCAAGATGGTCGGCCAGCGCCGTAAGCTGCTCAAGTACCTGCGCAACGTCGAAGCGGCCCGATACCAGACGCTGATTCAGCGTCTCGGGCTGCGCAAGTAGCGCGTCACGGCGGGGAAGTCCCCGCCGTTTTTGTTTCCCCCCAAGAGTCACGGCGTCCGCCAGAACGGTCACAGTCCTCAGCGGCGCGATCGAAGGTTCGGTCGCTCCGTCCAGGCCTGTGAAGTGGCGTCCTGGTAAACGTCGATGGCTCTACCCACAACCGAGCGGCCCACGGGGGTCGCTGCGAGGAAGAACCATCGTGAATTTGATCGCAAAGAGCGTCGAGATCGCTCCCGGTAAGGTCATCACCTTCGAAACCGGAAAGCTCGCCAAGCAGGCCACGGGCTCCGTCGTCGTCAAGTCCGGCGACAGCCACCTGCTCTGTACCACCGTCGTCGCGCCTGCCGGCCGTCCGCTCGACTACCTGCCGCTCATGGTCGAATACCAGGACCGTAACGGCGCGTCGGGCACCATCCCCGGCTCGTACTTCAAGCGCGAAGGCCGCAGCTCCGAGCGTGAGACGCTCATCTGCCGTCTCATCGACCGCCCGCTCCGCCCGCTGTTCCCCAAGCACTTCCGCCAGGAGCTCCAGGCCATCATCACGGTCATGTCCTATGACCGCGACAATGAGACTGACGTGCTCGCGCTCTGCGGCACCGCGGCCTCCTTCCACATCTCCCCCGCCCCGATCGCCGAGGCCGCCGCTGGCGTCCGCGTCGTTCGCGTGAACGGCGAGTACATCCTCAACCCGAACTTCGCCCAGACCCAAGCGTCCGACATCAACCTCGTGTTCGCCGGCACCGCCGACGCCATCACGATGATTGAGGGCGGCGCTCAGGAGTGCTCCGAGGACGACGTCCTCGACGCGCTTGAGCTCGCGCACGCCGCGATCAAGAAGATCATCGGCTGCATGAACGAGCTCGCGGCCGAAGTAGGCGCCACCAAGGTCGAGGTCCCCGAGCTCCCGGCTCCCGACGCTCGCGCGCTCGCTTTCGTCATGGACAACGGCGCTGACTCGCTGCGCACCGCGCTCGCCACCCCCGGCAAGCACGAGCGCTACGCGCAGATCAAGGTCGCTCGCGACGCCATCATCGCTCAGCTCGTCGCTGGCAATGATGACGCCGCCGACGTCGCTGTGCTCACGTCCTCCGCCAAGGAAGCCTGGGAGAAGCTCGTCCGCAAGACCATGCGCGGCGATCTCATCGCGACCGGCAAGCGCCTCGACGGCCGCGCCACCGACCAAATTCGCCCCATCTGGTGCGAGGTCGGCGTCAGCCCCCGCGCTCACGGCTCGGCGGTCTTCACCCGCGGTGAGACCCAGGGCTTCGTGACGATCGCCCTCGGCACCGACGACGACGCCCAGCGCTTGGAGCTGCCCGAGGGCCGCTCGGATCGCCGCTGGATGCTCACCTACAACTTCCCGCCCTTCTGCACCGGAGAGGCCAGCCCGCTCCGTGGCCCGAAGCGCCGCGAAGTCGGTCACGCCGCGCTCGCGCGTCGCGCCATCGAAGCGGTCCTCCCATCCAAGGAGTCCTTCCCCTACGTCTTCCGCAGCACCTCGGAGATCCTCGAGTCCAACGGCTCCAGCTCCATGGCCACCGTCTGCGGCTCGACCCTCGCCCTCATGGACGCCGGTGTGCCGATCAAGGCCCCGGTGGCCGGCATCGCCATGGGCCTCGTGAAGGAAGGCGATGACTTCGCCGTTCTCTCCGACATCCTCGGCGACGAAGACCACCTCGGCGACATGGACTTCAAGGTGACGGGCACCACCGAGGGCATCACCGCCTTCCAGCTCGACACCAAGATCAAGGGCATCAGCCGCGAGGTCATGCTCAAGGCCCTCAACCAAGCTCGCGAGGGTCGTATTCACATCCTCGGCGAGATGGCCAAGACCCTCTCTGCGCCCCGCGCCGAGATGTCCCAGTGGGCTCCCCGCATCACCACGCTCACCATCAAGTCGGACAAGATCCGCGACCTCATCGGCCCCGGCGGCAAGGTGATCCGCGGCATCCAGGCCTCTTGCGACGTTCGCGTCACCGTCGATGACGGCGGCCGCGTCGACGTGGCTTCGTCCAACCCGGTGAACACCGAGAAGGCGATCGCGATGATCCGCGAGATCACGCAGGAAGCCGAGATCGGCGCCCTCTACGTCGGCGTCGTCAAGCGCATCGTCGACTTCGGCGCCTTCGTGGAGATCTTCCCCGGCACCGACGGCCTCGTGCACATCAGCCACCTCGCTCACGACCGCGTGAACAAGGTGACCGACGTCGTCCACGAGGGCGACGAGGTCCTGGTCCGCGTGATCGACATCGATCGCTCGGGCAAGATCCGCCTCTCCCGCAAGGAAGCCCTCGACGCGGGTGCGTGATCGAGTGAGCGCCTAGGCGTTTAGGAGGCGGGCTTCGGTCCGCCTCTTTTTTTGCTCAGAGCCTCCCGCGACCAGCGCCCCTACCAGTGAGGCGGATCCTGCCTGACGGAGGCGCCACACGCGATTAGCGTGGCGCCCATGCCCACCGTTCAAATCTTGCCGCTGCCCCATCACGCGGGCCTCCCGCTCCCAGCCTACCAAACCGCGGGCAGCGCTGGAGCCGACGTGGTCGCCGCGATCGACGAGCCCATCACCCTCGCCCCCATGGCGCGCGTCGCGGTTCCGTGCGGCTTCTGCATGGCCATCGAGCCCGGCTGGGAGGTGCAGATCCGCCCGCGCTCGGGCCTCGCGCTCAAGCACGGCCTGTCGATGCCCAACGCGCCGGGCACCATCGACGCGGACTACCGCGGCGAGCTCAAGGTGCTGCTGGTGAACCTCGGCGCCGAGCCCATCACCTTGCACCGCGGCGATCGTATCGCGCAGATGATCCTCGCCCGCGCGCCGCAGGCCAGCTTCGTCGTCGTCGACATCTTGGACGCGACGGATCGCGGCGAGGGCGGGTTCGGGTCCACCGGACGCCGCTGACCGGTTAGTCGACCGCCCGAAAGGAGATCGCTGCATGTTCGACGTGCTGTCCAAGGGCTTTCAGAGCGCCCGCCGCAAGCTCCAGGGCAAGGCCCTGCTCACCGAGGAGAACGTCTCCGAGGCCCTGCGCGAGGTCCGCACCTCGCTCATCCAAGCTGACGTCGAGTTCAGCGTGGTCAAGGACTTCATCGCCCGCGTGAAGAAGCGCGCGCTCGGCGCTGAGGTCGCGATCAAAGCGAAGGGTGGCTTCGAGGTCGGTCCGCAGGATCACTTCGTCCTGGCCTGCTACGAGGAGCTCGTCGAGCTCATGGGCCCCGTCGACACCGACCTGCACTTGGACGGCAACCCCGCCGTCCTGATGATGGTCGGTCTCCAGGGCTCCGGCAAGACGACCACCACGGGTAAGCTCGCCATGCGCCTCCTCGCGCAGGGCAAGAAGCCGATGCTGGTCGCGGCCGACATCTACCGCCCCGCCGCCATCGAGCAGCTCATGGTGCTCGGGCGCCGCCTGGACGTGCCGGTGTTCTCCATTCAGGGGATGAAGCCGGTCGAGCTCGCGCAGATGGCCGTCAAGCAGGCCGCCAGCGTCGGACGCGACGTCGTCATCATCGACACCGCCGGACGCCTCGCCATCGACAACGAGCTCATGAACGAGCTCGTGCAGATGAAGAAGGCGGTCAAGCCGTCGGACATCCTCTTCGTTTGCGACGCGATGATGGGCCAGGACGCGGTCAAGACCGCTGACGCCTTCGATGATCTGCTGGACTTCACCGGCTTCATCATGACGAAGCTCGACGGCGACGCGCGCGGCGGCGCTGCGCTCTCGATCAAGGCCGTCACGGGCAAGCCGGTCAAGTTCCTCGGGCAGGGCGAAGAGCTCGACCGCTTGGAGGAGTTCCGCCCCGAGGGCCTGGCGCAGCGCATCCTCGGCATGGGCGACGTCATCGGCCTGATGAAGGACTTCGAGAAGCACGTCGACCAAGAGACCGCGCAGATTGACGCCCAAAAGCTGCTCGAAGGCAAGTTCACCTACGACGACTTCGTGCGCCAGATCAAGAGCGTGCGCCGCATGGGCCCCCTCAAGGAGCTCTTCGCGCGCCTGCCCGGCGTCAGCCAGCTCATGGACCAGATCCCCGAGGAGGCCTTCGACGACCGCCAGATGGATCAGACGCTGGCGATCATCGACTCCATGACGCGCCAAGAGCGCAAGCTGCCCGACCTGCTCGACGCGTCGCGCTTCGAGCGCATCGCCCGCGGCTGCGGCCGCTCGGTGAAGGACGTCGGGGATCTGCACGACCGCTTCATCCAGGCGCGCGCCATGATGGCGAGCTTCGGCAACCTCGCCAGCAACCCCTCCGCCCTCGCGCAAGCGCAGGCCATGATGGGCGGCGGGGGCGGCATGGGCGGCATGGGCGGCATGGGCGGCATGGGCGGCTTCGCGAACATGCTCCAAGGGCTCCAGCCCAAGGCGCCCGCGAAGGAGCAGGTCGTGCTCACCCCCGAGGAGAAGATCGCCGCCCGAAAGAAGCAGCAAGAGGCCCGAAAGGCCAGGAAGCGCGGCCACTAAGCGGCGGTGCGGCTCCTAGAGCAGGAGCCGCGCTACGGCGAGGCCTAGGGCGAGGGCGGTGAGGGGAACGGCGTAGAGGGCCGTTCGCCACGAGCACGCCCGCGCGGCGATGAGCAGCGCCAGCAGCGGGTTCGCGACGGCGCCGAACAGCATGGGGCGCCACGCTTCGTGCGGCGCGAGCGCTTGCACATGCGCCACGACCGGCGCTGTCCACCAGGGGTCGATGAGGCCCGCGAGCGCGCCGAGCGCCAGGTCGATGACCGGGCGGGTCGCCGCGTGGTGCTCTGGGAGCGCGGTCGGGAGCTGCGCGAGGCCCATGGCGCCGACGCCGGCGACGCCCGCGTGGGTGACGGCGAGGGCGACCAGCCCGGTAGCGACGGCGAAGCGCAGCGGGCGGTGGGCAGCGGGCTCCTTGCGCTCAGCGATGTCGGGCAGGCCCGTGACGGCGAGGAGCGCGAGGCTCCACGGCGCGACCCACAGCGCCCAGGACGGGCTCCACATCAGCGCCATGAGCGGCCCGCCGAGGGGCGAGAGCGCAGCGACGGCGGTGCAGCCGAGGGCGAGCCGCCAAGCCTCGCTCGCGTTCTTGGCGCGCGGGGCGAGCATCGCCGTGGCGCTCAGCGGCCCGACAAGCGCCGCCGTGAGGATCGCCCACCGTCCGCTCGGCAGGCGCGGGGAGAGGTGCAGCAGGGCGACAAGGCCGAGCAGGGCCGCGCGTGGCGGAGGCGGCGCGCCCCACGCGCCTACGCCCTGCCACAGCGCGATCCCGAGCACGATGGCCGCGGCGGGCTCCAGCAGCGCCCAGCGCCAGCGCCAGCGCCCGATGAGCAAGAGCGTACCTGCGACCGCCACGACGCCCGCGGCGCCACCGACCCAGGCGGAGGCGAGCTCGGCCGGCGTCACCTGTCGTCCCGGTCCTCGACCGGGTTGCTCAGGCGCCCGATGCCCTCGATGAGGACCTCGACCACGTCGCCTGCCTGAATCGGCGACACGCCCGGCGGCGTGCCCGTCGACACGACGTCACCTGGGAGCAGGGTCATCACTGAGGCGATGGCGCAGAGCTGCTCAGCGAGGTTGAAGATCATCTCGGAGGTGCGGCCCGACGCGCGGACCTTGCCGTTGACGATCGTCTGCACGAGAAGGTCGGAGGGGTCCAGCTCCGTCTCCACCCACGGCCCAACGGGGCAGAAGGTGTCAAAGCCCTTGGCGCGCGTGAACACGCCGTCGGCCTTCTGGAAGTCGCGGCAGGTCACGTCGTTCAGGCAGGTGTAGCCCCAGATCGCGTCCAGAGCCTCTTGCGGGCTCGGGCGGGACAAGCGACGCCCGATGACGAGGGCGAGCTCACCCTCCGGGTCCACGCGCGTCGTGCGCGGCGGAATGAGGATGGGCGCGCCGGGGCCGATCAGGGCGCTGGGCGCCTTGAGGAAGAGCTTGGGCTCGGTGGGGATGGGCTTGCCCATCTCTGCGGCGTGGCTCGCGTAGTTCGACGCGAGCGCCACGATCTTGGAGGGCTGCACCGGCGCAAGGAGCGCCGTCCCGTCGAGGCGAACCGACTCCACCGTGTCGCGAAAGCCGTCCGCGAGCGAGCCGTCGAGCAGGACGACGCGATCGGCGTCGATCCGGCCCCAGCGGTCATGACCGCCGGCTCGGACGCGAACGAGCCTCACGCCGCGGTCCCGGGGTCGAGCTCGGCCACGAGGCTCGCGAGCAGCTCGCGATCCTGAACGACGGCGCCGACCTGGGCGACGGCGAGCGCCGCCACGGCAGACGCGAGCTCGCCGCAGAGACGGGCGGGCCAGCCGCGCACGTGCGCGAAGAGGAAGCCACCAGCGTAGGCGTCGCCCGCGCCGGTGGTGTCGATGGCGCGCACCTTGCGGATCGCGATGCGGTGCAGCTCGCCCTGGTGAAGGACGAGCGAGCCGGAGCCGCCGAGCTTCACGATGACGGTCGCGATGTTCGCGCGCTTCGCGATGGTGTAGATCGCGTGCTCGGGCTCTTCATCGGTGAGCTTGCGGGCCTCGTCGGCGTTGAGGAAGACGATGTCCGCGAGGTCAGTGAGCAGCTCCCACAGCAGGTCGCGGATCTGCAGCACGACAAAGGGATCGGCGGCGTCGATCGACACCTTGGCGCCCGCTGCCTTCGCGATGCGCATGGCGTTGATTGCGGTCTCGCGCATCGGGCCATCGAGTAGGGTGTACCCGGTGAACTGAGCGATCTTAGTGCGCTTGAGGTGCTCCTCGAAGGCGCCGAGGCTCTCGACCGAGACCGCCGCGCCGAGGTGCGTCAGCATGGTGCGCTCGGCGTCGACCTCGCTGATGAGCGACAGGCAGCGCCCCGTGTTGCCCGTTTTGGCGTGGATGAGGGCGTGCTGGCCGCAGGCGCGCTGAATGCGCTCCTCGTACATCTTGCCCAGACCGTCGGGGCCGACCTGACCGCAGTAGAGCGCGTCGCCGCCGAGCCAGCCGATCGTAGCGATCGTGTTGGCGCACGATCCGCCCGAGTGGAAGGTCACGTCGCGATCGCGGACGCGGTCAAAGACCTGCTCCCACTGCTCGTGATCCACAAGGTGCATCGTGCCTTTGGTCAGGCCTAGTTCGTCGAGGATCCCGTCATCGATGACGACGAGGGCGTCCATGAGTGCGTTGCCAAGTCCGGCTACTTCGAGGGGCATCATTCCTCCGAGAGCAGCGCGATTAGCGCCTAGGCCGCTGCACGTCAATCGCGTTCGGGGTAGAGAGAGCGCCATGAGTGCTCCTTCCTCGTCGTCCGCCCGCTCTGTTGACCTCCGCTTTGTCGCGGTCCTCGTGGCGGCGGGCGGCTTGTTGATCTGGTTCCTCTCTGGGCTTCACTGGTCTGAGGTGGCGCGCGTTCTCCGCGAAGCGAGCTGGGGATGGGTCGCGCTCGCGGCGTTGCTTCTGTTTGTGGAGTACCCGATTCGTGCATGGCGCTGGACCTTCTTGGTGGTCGACGTCGATCCCGACGTGCGCATGCGGGATGTGCTGTCTGCGACCCAAATAGGCGCTGCGTTCAACACCTTTTTGCCGCTGCGTGGCGGCGATCTCGTGCGGATCGCGGTGCTCGCGCGCCGGCGCCGAATGTCGTTCACCACGGCGCTGTCCACCACGCTCGTGGAGCGCCTGCTCGACGCGCTCGGCTTGGTGGGTGCGATCGTGTTCTTGCTGTGGATGTTGCCCGACACTGTCGGCGGCAAGCCGATGCTCGGTGACTATCGCCAAGAGGCCGCCGCAGCTGGCGCCGGCGCGATGGTGCTGCTGTCGCTCGGGGTGCTTGCGGGCAGCCACGGCGCGGATCGCGTGGTGGAGCGGGTCGCGCGGCTCTTGCCGACGCCGGTTGGACGTCGCGTCGTCGTGGAGTTTCGGGCGCTCGCGGCGGGGCTCGCGGCCATGAGCAACCCCATTCGCCTCATCCCCGCTGCTTTCGCCACGGTGCTCGTCTGGCTCGCCGGTTGGGCCGCGCTCGTGTGCGCGTTCAAGGGCTTTCACCTGGAGATCCCTGCGATCGCCGGCTTCTTCGTGAACACAGCGATCATCATGGCCGTCGCGGTGCCGCAGGCGCCGGGCTTTGTCGGCCTGTTTCAGGTCGTGCTCGCGCAGACGCTCGGGCTTTGGGGCGCGGACGTCGGAGTCACCGAGGCGATGGCCCTCGTCATGTGGGGCCTGTACTTCGGTCCGATCACGATCGTCGGCACCATCGACGCGCTGCGCGAGGGACACGGCCTGCTCTCGTTCCGCGAGCACCTCTTCGAAGACTTTGGCGGCAAAGAAGCCGTGAAAGCAGCGGAGGAAGACCTCGCCGCGCGCGCTGCACGCGAGGCCCTCGAGGAGTAGGCGCTAGGCCTGATCTTCTAGCCAACGCTCGCAGTCCAAGGCGGCCTTGCAGCCCGCGCCCGCGGCGGTGATGGCCTGGCGGTACACCGAGTCCGCGACGTCGCCAGCGGCGAACACACCCGGGACGGACGTGCGCGAGGTGTTCGGCTCGCTGATGATGTAGCCGACGGGGTCGAGCGAGAGCTGGCCCTTGAAGAGGTCGGTGTTCGGGTGGTGACCGATGCCGAGGAAGAAGCCGGTGCACGGCACGTCGCTCTCTTCGCCGGTCTGCGTGTCGCGAACGCGGCAGCCCGTGACCTTGTCCGCGCCGAGGACATCGACGATGTCCTTGTTCCACAGGATCTCGATCTTGGGGTTGTCGAAGGCGCGCTGCTGCATGATCTTGGACGCGCGCAGGGCGTCGCGGCGATGGATGATGGTCACCTTCGACGCGAAGCGCGTGAGGAAGGTGGCCTCTTCGATGGCGGAGTCGCCGCCGCCGATGACGACGATCTCCGCGCCCTGGTAGAAGAACCCGTCGCAGGTGGCGCACGCGGAGACGCCAGCGCCGCGCAGGCGCTTCTCATTGGCGAGGCCGAGGTACTTGGCGCTCGCGCCCGTGGCGATGACGATGGCGTCGAACAGCTTCACTTCGCCCGAGGCGGTGGTGAGCTTGAACGGGCGCTCGGAGAGGTCCACGCCTTCGATGAAGTCGTAGGAGAACTCGGTGCCGAAGCGCGCCGCTTGGGCGCGGGTGCGGTCCATGAGCTCGGGGCCCTGAATACCCTCGGGAAAACCAGGGAAGTTGTCGACTTCGGTGGTGGTGGTCAGCTGGCCACCCGGCTCCATGCCCTCGAAGACGACGGGCTGGAGGTTGGCGCGGGACAGGTAGATGGCGGCGGTGAGGCCGGCGGGTCCAGAGCCGATGACGGCGATGCGGTGCTGCGACATGGTGCGTGCTCCAATGGGAAGGGGCTGTTCTTATGGGGGAGCCGCCGCCCCGTCCATTTGTTGCAGCTTCGCGCGCACGGCGGGGGTGAGCGCGCTCAGGATGGCGCGCGGGCTCCCGTGAAGCGGGCTGCGCTCGTCGAGGGCGAGCAGCTCGTGCGTGAGCTCGGCGAGCGCGACGGGCTCGGTGGGTACCGGGCGCCCGGTGAGGAGCCACGCGAGCGCGGGGAGGGGGTCAGCGGCCTGGTGAGCCGACTGGACGAGCGCGTCGAGGAGCGCTTCGCGAGCTGCGCCAGCGCTAGCAGCCGCGGCGAGCGAGAGCGCGGGTGAGGGGGGCGCGCTCAGCGCCTCGCCGGTGAGCGGGTCGAGGACCAGCGTGCTTGGCAGCAGCGTGTCCGGGTCGATGTCGCCGACCCACAAGCCGCGCGCGGCGCGAGCGCGACGGAGCGCGCGGTGCTTCGGCCACATCCGCCACGCGAGGTCGAGCAGGCCGTCGCCGTCGCGCGCTCGCCCCATCGCGTCGAGGACCGCGACGACCTCGACGACCTGCTCGGGATCGGGGTTCGCGGCGAGCGCGCCGTCGAGGAGCGCCTCGGTGTCTGGGGTGCCCTGAGGGAACCACTGCAGCACTTGCAGCAGGCCGTTCCAATCCGCGGCGCTGACCGCGGGCGTGTCGATGAGGCCTCGCCAGAGCGCGATCGCGTCGTCGACCTCGCCCACCTCGGCGAGCGCCTTGGCGAGCGCGCGTCGGGGCTCGCGCGCGCCTGGGCTCGCGGCGTTTCGCTCCCGCGCGGCGACGAGCGCGTCGGGGTCCTCCCAGTACACCGCCGCTACGAGCCGCTTGTGGAGGGGGTCTAAGCTGTCGGCGTCGGCGGTCTCGACCTCCCACTGCTCCTGCAGCTCCCATAAGCCGCGCTGCGCGAGGGACCACACGACGAGGTGCTCGCGCGCGGGGCTGGTGGTGGCGACGACGCGAAACCCGGGCCAACCCGCCACCGTCGTCGCTTCGAGCGGACCCACCGCCGCCTCGGGGTAGGCGCGCTGCAGCGCTCGCAGCCAATCGGCGCGCGCGGCTTCGGCGGTGCGCGGGCCGGACTCGTGCATGCGCGCGACCACGGACCACCGACGGTGGGTCTTGGGGGCGGGCGAGGCAAAGCCGGGCGCGCTGGTCGCCGTGAACGCCGGCTTCCACCCCCTCGGCACCGACCAGCGCAGCGTGCTGGAGCGGCTGTCGGTCATGGGCGGCGTGGCGCCGCGCGCGGTCTGCAAGGCGCGCGCGCTGTCGACGAGCAGGTAGGCGCGGGGACCGGCGAGGGCGAGGGCCACCAGCACCGAAGCGCCCAAGCCAGCGATCGCAGCGCGCGCGCTCCGATTCCACTGCGGACGCCGCTGAATCGGCTCGGGATCGAGGAAGAACGCGAGCAGCCCTCCGGTGAGCAAGCCGCCGAGGTGGCTCCAGTTGTCGGTGCCCTCGTTCAGCAGCCCGCTCCAGAACATCAGCACCAGGTAGGGGAGCATCGCCCAGCCGAAGTAGCGGCGGCCTCGCTCCGGGAGCAGCTCGGGCTTCACGAAGCCGAAGATCATCGACGCGGCGATCATGCCGAAGATGCCGCCTGAGGCGCCGAGCGAGGGCGTCTGCGGCGCGCCGAGCATCGACAACAGGCTGCCGCCGAGCACCGAAGCGAAGAAGATCGTGACGAGGTTGCGCCAGCCGAGCGCGACCTCTAGGTTCCACCCGGTGTACAAGAACCACAGCATATTCGCGAGGATGTGCGTGGCTTCGACGTGTACGAGGCCCATCGTCAGCGGGCGCCAGACCTCGCGGTCCTCGAGCGCGGGCGCCGTCCAGTTGGTGAGGTTGAGCAGCACCCAGTCGCCGAAGGTCGGGGCGTGGGCGAGCCACCAGATGCGGAGCTGGATGCCCGCGAGCAGCGCTGTTGCGACGGGGGGCGGGCCCCACCCGAAGGAGGCGCGCCACGCGAGGGCGTCGACGTTGCGCAAGCTGCGGTAGGACTCGAGCTCCTGCGCCTGCACGAAGGCTTGGCCGGTGAGCGCGTCGGCCCGGACGAGCGCGTCGGGGGGGATGCGCCCGTCCCGAACTCGCGCTTCGAACTCTTCCCAGGAGAGCTGAAGCTCTCGATCGCCGATGCGGACCTCGATCACGCGCGCGCTCCCTCTGCCACAGCACGGAGCTTAGTGGATTGTTGCCAGCTCGGCGATGACGAGCGGATCGGTGTCGCGGTGCGCGAGCGGTGGCGCTCCCAAGCGCGCGAGCGCCCACACCGCCGCGCCGCGCACGACGGGCTCTGGGTGCGCTAGGACCTCGCGCAGCGCAGGCACAGCGCGATCATCGCCCGAGTTCCCAAGGACGATCGCCGCGTTGCGCTTGAGCCCTCGCGCGGCGGCGCGGAGCAGCGGCGTGCCGCGAAAGCGCTCGTTCACCACGGCGTCGGGCTGGGCGATCAGCTCGGGCAGGTCCACCCAGGCGTGCGCCGGCCCGAGGTCGGGGTGGTGGTCCGTTGGGGCGCGGCCGTTGTGCGGGCAGACGGTCTGGCAGTCGTCGCAGCCGAACAGCCAATCGCCGAAGGCCGGGCGCAGCTCGGCGGGGGCGAGCCCGGCCGCCTCGATCGTCCAATAGGAGATACAACGCCGGCCATCGACCACACGTGGCGCGACGAAGGCTCGGGTGGGGCAGGCCGTCAGGCAGCGGCTGCAGCTGCCGCACGGGTCGCGCTCGATCGCGACGTCGGGCTCGAGCTCGACCCCTAAGAAGACGACCGCGAGGAAGAACCACGACCCGCTGCCTTGGACCAAGCGCAGCGCGTTCTTGCCGGTCGCGCCGAGCCCAGCCGCCTCGGCCCACGAGCGCTCCAAGGTGGGGCTGGTGTCGATCGAGCCCCAGGAGGAGCAGCCGACCTCGCGAAGCTGGGAGCGCAGCTTGCGAACGCGCTTCCCGACGAGGTTGTGGTAATCGCGACCCCAGGCGTAGCTCGCGACGCGGCCGACGAGTCCATCCGGGCGCGCCGGCCGCCGGTGGGCGAAGGGGAAGGACAGCACCATCGCTGTGCGCGCCGGGGGGAAGGCGAGGCGGGGGTTGGCGCGAACCGCTCGGTCGCGCTCGAGGTAGGCCATGTCGGCGGCGAAGCCCCGCGCGATCCAATCGTCGAAGGCCGCGAGGTGAGGGGGCTCGCCCACCCTCGCGAAGCGCACGTCGACGAAGCCATAGCTGTGTGCCATCGCGGTCACATCGGCTCGGGTGATCACGACGCGCCTCCCTTCGTTCGCTTCGCGCCCTCTATTCCGATGTCGCGGACCGCGGTTCGCAAACACCGCGCTCACGACCGCGCACGCTCGTCCAGGATCCGATAGGTACCGGCCGCCATGAAGAACCTCATCCTCTCGACCCTCCTCGCGGTGCTCGCTTTCGCGCTCACGGCGGCGTTCCTCCCGGCCATCGCCGGGGTGCTCCCCGCGGTCGGTGTGTTCACCGCCAGCTTCTACGTCATCGCCCGCCGCGTGAACCGCGAGCTCGAGGTCGCGATGCCCGCGCTCATGCCGCTGCTCCAAGAGCGCAAGATTGACGAGGCCAAGGCGCTGCTGGACACGCTCTCCGCCAAGTGGGGGCCCTGGCAGCCGATGCTCGCCGGTCAGCTGACGGCCCAAAAGGGCATGCTCGACTATATGCAGCTCAAGTGGGACGAGGCGCTTCCGCAGCTTGAAGCCGGTAAGTGGCGTAACTGGCAGATCCTCGTGAGCATCGGCCTCGTGCACCACCGCCGCAACCGCACCGCGCAGGCCGACCAGACGCTCACCGAGGCCACGCTCCTGGCGGGCAAGGAGCCGATGGTCTACTTGGTGCGCGCTGTGCTGAAGCACCGCGCCAAGCAGGACGACGCTGCTCTGCAGATCCTCGCCGAGGGCCTCAAGAAGGTGCCCGGATCGGACTTGCTCAACAAGGCGCAGCAGTCGCTCGCGAACGGCAAGGGCCTCGACGTCTCCACCTTCCCCGAGGCGTGGTTTCAGTTCTTTCCCGAAGACATGCTGCACCTGCAGCTCACGCGCGCTCGCTCGGGCGCCGGCCCGGTGCAGAACAGCGCCTACCCGCAGCAGCCGCCGCCAGCGAATCGCAAGATGCGGCGTCGATGACGCCTCGCGCGCGCCTGCGATAGGCTAGTCATTCGAAGGGAGGGCACCATCGACTGGCTCGCGCACCCCCTTAGCTCCGCGCCGCTCGTGGTCATCGATCTGGAGATGACGGGGCTCGACGTCCACGCGGACCGCGTCTGCGAAGTGGCGGTCGTGCGCGTGGAGCAGGGCGAGGTGGTGAGCACCTGGCGTCGGATGGTTCGTCCGCCGGTGCCCATGTCCAAGGGCGCCACCAAGGTGACGGGCATTCACGACGCCGATCTCGCGGACGCGCCTCCCTTCGCCGACATCGCCGCGGAGCTGCGCGAGGTGCTCGACGATGGCGTGCTCGTGGCACATAACGCGCCCTTTGACCTGGCCTTTTTACAGCGCGAGTTCGACTTGGCCGGGTGCCCGTGGACGGCGGGGCTCTCCCTCGACACGCTGCTCATGGCGAGGCGCTTGTTCGCATTTCGCAGGAACAGCCTCGTGGGCGTGTGTGAGCGCTTGGAGATCTCGCTGGAGGGCGCGCACCGAGCGCTCGCCGACGCGACGGCCACGGCCACGGTGTACCGGCGCATGGTCGAGCTGCTCGACCCCACCGGCACCGTGACGGTGCGCGAGCTCGTCGATCTGCTGGAGGCGCTCGCGCCCAACTCGCCCATGCGACTCCGGCACCAGCGCGTGCTCACCGAGGCCTATGAAGGCCGGCACACGGTGTTCATCGACTACCAGTCCGGCGACAGCCCGCTCGATGGCGTGGTTCGCCGGGAGATCGCCATCTGGTTGCTCAAGCTCCCTTATGTGCAGGCGTGGTGTCACCTGCGGCAGGGGGAGCGCGTCTTTCGCGCGGACCGCATACGCTCAGCGTCAGCGGGCACCCGAACCTACGAGATCCCAAAGTTTCGGAGCAGGATCTAGATATGCGCATCACACACGTCTGTCGCGTGGGCTGGCCCTCGGTAGGCGGAATGGAGGCCGTCGTCGAGGGGCTCGCGTCGGCCCAGGCCGCTGCAGGACACGACGTTCGCGTCATCACCCTCACGCGCGCCCCGGGTACGGGCGAGCGCCTGCCGGCGGGCTGGCATCGCGGCGTTCGCTATCTGCGGCTCCCGCGCCTCGGCCCCAACCGCTACCCCACCGCGCTCGGCCTCACCGGGGCGCTGCGCGGCGCGGACATCGTGCACGCGCACGGCCTCGATGGCCTGACGGACGCGGCGGTTCACGGCGTCTTTCACCACCACGCCCGCGTCGGCATCTCCACGCACGGCGGCTTCTTCCACTCGGCGCGCAACCCGCGGCTCAAGGCGCTGTGGCTCCGCACGGTGACGCGGGCGACGCTCATGCGCGCGGGCGCGGTCTGGTACTGCAGCGAAGCGGATCGCGACGTGCTCGCGCCAGCGGGAGCGCCAGGGCTGGTGGTGCCCAACGGCGTCGACGTGGAGCGGTTCGCCGCGGTCACGCGCGCGCCTGAGCCTGGGCGCTGGCTCGTGCCTGGGCGCGTCGATGTGCACAAGGGACACGCCCGACTGCTGCGCACCCTCGCGGCGCTGGGCGATCGGGGGCCTCGCGAGGTGCGCGTCGTCGGCGGCGAGGCGCGCGCGGGCTTCATGGCTGAGCTCGTCGCGCTCGCACAGGCGCTCGGACTCAGCGACCGCGTGCGCTGGCTCGGCCTCGTGAGCGACGCCGACCTCCTCGACGAGCTCGCCGCTTGCGAGCTCGCGATCTTCCCCTCCGAGCACGAGGGCTTTGGCCTCGGCGCGGTCGAGGCGATGGCCGCCGCTGTGCCCGTCGTTCTGTCGGATATCCCGCCCTACCGCGAGCGCGTTCGGCACGGAGATACGGGGTTCTTGGTGGACTTCGCCGACGCCGACCACGCGGCGGACGCGCTGCTCGCGCTGCCAAACGAGCTCGACGCCATCGGGCAGGCGGGGGCGAAGACAGCGCAGGCCTACTCGTGGGCCGCTGTCGCTCGCCAGTGGGACGAGCGCTACGCCGAGCTGCTCGCGTGAGCGGTCGCCTGCTGCTCGTGAGCTCGGGCGGTGGGCACCTGGCGCACTTGTGGCGGCTGGAGCCCATTTGGCGCGATCGGGATCGCGCCTGGGTGTGCTTGGACCAGCCCGACGCGCGCGCGCGGCTGGTGGGTGAGCGCGTTCACTGGGCGCACGGCCCGACCACCCGAAGCCTGCGCATGTTGGCGCGCAACACGGTCCTCGCGCGTCGCGTGCTCGCCCAGGAGCGGCCGGCGTGGATCTTGAGCACTGGCGCCGCGGTGGCGGTGCCCTTCTTCTGGCTCGCGCGCGCTTATGGCGCACGGGCCGTCTTCTTGGAGGTCATCGATCGCATCGACACGGCCTCGCTCACGGGCAGGGCGGTCGCGCCGGTCGCGCACCGCGTGCTCGTGCAGTGGCCGGAGCAGCTCGTGCACTACCCACGCGCCGAGTGCGTGGGCACGCTGTGGTGATCGCGCTCTTCGCCGGCACCCACGACGCGCCCTTCGACCGCTTGGTTCGCGTCGCTGAGCTGCTGTCCGAGCGGGTCTCAGCGGAGGTCCTCCTGCAATACGGCCCCTCGCGCGCACCGCTGGCGCCGGTCATTGGCACCCCCGCGCTCAGCCCGGACGAGGTGCGCGCGTGGCTCAGCCGCGCGCTGGTGGTGGTGACGCACGGCGGGCCGGGGCTGATCTTTGAGGCGCTCGCTGCGGGGCACCAGCCCATCGTGTTGCCGCGCGACCCGCGCTTCGGCGAGCACGTCGACGCGCACCAGCTGGCGTTTGCGGCGCGCATGGGTGGGCGTGTTCGGCTCGTGGACTCGGTAGAGCAGGCGGTCTTTGCCGCTGTGCGCGGGTCACAGCAGGTGCCGCCTCGGACGCCGCACAGCGCGCCGCTCGCCGGCGACGTGCGGGCGCGAGTCGCTGCGGCGCTTGGCGGCTAACGTAGGCGTTGCGCGGGTTTGCACGACCCACTTTCGCTCCGACGTGCTACGTTAAAGGTCCATCCCCACACCCCGCAGAGCTGATGGACGCCTCAGAGTTCCCACGATCCCTCGCCAATATGAGGTACCTGCTCGTCCAGCCGCTGGGCGAGGGCGGGATGGCCTCGGTGTTTCGCGGATACGACCAGCGCCTGCGGGCGTGGCGTGCCGTGAAGATCATGGCGCCGGCGCTCGCTCGCAAGGTCAAGCTCCGCCAGCGCTTTGAGGGCGAGGCGCAGACGATGGCGCTGCTGGAGCACCGTCACATCGTGCGCGTCTACGACGTGGGCGAGGACGGCGATGCGGCGTACATCGTCATGGAGCTGCTGGAAGGCGGCTGCTTGGTGGACTGGCTGGAAGAGCACGGCCCCATGCCCCCGCGCATGGCCGTCGCCTGCACGATTGAGATCGCCGAGGGCCTCGTCGCCGCGCACGCCAAGGGCGTCATCCACCGCGATATCAAGCCGCACAACGTGCTCATCAGCAACGACGGCGAGTGCCGCATCACCGACTTCGGCATCGCGCGCATCAACGACGGCGACATGAGCATGACCAAGACGGGCGCGGTCATGGGCACCTGGGGCTATATGGCGCCCGAGCAGCGCGTGGACGCCAAGCACGTCGACGGGCGCGCCGACGAGTACGCCCTCGGAGCCACGCTCTACTCGCTGCTCACCAACAAGACGCCGATGGACCTGTTCGCAGCCGACCGCGAGTCGGCGTTGATGCAGGGTATTCCTGGCGAGCTGGTCGACGTCATCCTCAAGGCAGCCGAGTACAAGCGCGAGGCGCGCTACCCGGACGTCGGGGCCTTCGCGACCGCCCTTCGCGGCGTGTTCAACGACCTGCCGCCGATCCCCCCCGAGGTCCCGCCCCTCGCGCGCGCGCCGAAGCCGCCACCGCCGGTGCCGAACCCCGCGGACTACACGCCCAAGCTCACCACGGCACGCACCGCCGCCAGCTCCACCATGGCGTGGGCGGGGGGCGGGGAGGACGAGGCGATGGCGGCCGCCGAGGCCGGTGGCGTCGTCGCTGTCGTGCCCGCTGCGCAGCCGGCGGCCGCCCCGGAGGCGTCGATCGCCGGGCTGCACTCGAACCCCACGCTGTTGAACCAAGGCGAGGGGGGCAACCACCTCGGCGGCCCCACGCTCTCTGGCGCTGGCGGTCTCCCGTCGCTGCACGGCACGGTCGAGCCGGCGCCGCACCGCAGAACCAGCGGGCTCGCGGTCCTCGGCCTCACGGGTGGCTTGTTCTTCCTCGGCCTCACCATGCTCGTGCTCGCGGGGACGGCGGTGTTTGTCTTTCGCCCGCCCGCGGTCACCGCCGACTCGCTGTTGGAGGTCGCGACCGACGTCGCCACCGAGGTCCAGGTCGCAGAGGTCGCCATCGACGCGGCCACAGAGGTCCAGGTCGCAGAGCTCGCCACCGAGGCGCCGCCCATCGTCGCTGATCCCGCTCCAAGGCCAAGAGTGACCACGCCAAGGGTCACCACGCCGCCCGTCCAGGTCAAGCCGCCCGAGCCACAGGTGGTCGCGGTGCCCGTCGCCAACACGGACTGCATCACCGCCAAGCCGCCATCGCGGCTGGGACCGGGGGCGCCCTTTCAGGTCAGCCTCTGTGACGACAACCGCAGCGCCGTGGTCGTCATGCACTGGCGCCCAAGCGGCGGCGAGTGGCACACCAGCCAGATGCCCTTCCAGCTGGGCGCCTACCGCGTGAAGCTCCCCACCGACCAAGTCTACTCGAAGGGCGTCGACTACTGGATCTCGGCGGGCGAGCACACCTACGGCAACGCCGCCGCGCCGAAGCACATCGACTAGAACGTCGGGTCGTCGCGCATGAGCGCGGTGGCCTCGTCGACCTGAGCCTTGTTGCCGATGACGAGCGGCGTGCGCTGGTGTAGCGCGGTGGGCACGATGTCCAGGATGGGGCCGCGGCCGTCCGTCGCCGCGCCACCGGCGCGCTCGGCGAGGTAGGCGAGGGGGAAGGCTTCGTAGAGCAGGCGCAGCTTGCCGTCGGGGTTGGTCTTGGTGGCGGGGTACATGAAGACGCCGCCCTTGATGAGGTTGCGGTGGAAGTCCGCGACCAAGCTGCCGATGTAGCGAGCGCTGTAGCCGGCCGTCTGCCAGCGCATGAGCACCGAGCGCACGCCCGGCTGGTACTGGTCCCAGTAGCCGGTGTTGCAGCTGAAGATGCGGCCGTCCGGGCCGAGCTGGAGGTTCGGGTGGGTGAGGAAGAACTCGCCGACCGTGGGGTCGAGCTGGAAGCCGTGGAGCCCGGCCTCGGTGCCGAGGACGAGCACGGTGCCTGCGCCGTAGAGCACGTAGCCAGCGGCGATGAGGGCGCGGCCGCTCTGGAGCGCGTCGGACTCAAGCGCGGGAGTTCCTTCCTCGGTCTTGCGGCGGAACACGCCGAAGATGGTGCCGATGGTGGCGTTCACGTCGATGTTCGAGGAGCCGTCCAGCGGATCGACGGTGACGACGTAGCGGCCTGAGTGCCACATCGACGGCACCTGCACGGCGCCGCCCTCTTCTTCGCTCACGATCATGCAGGTGTGACCGCGGTGCTCCAGGGCGCGCTTGAAGGTCTCGTTGGCGTAGACGTCGAGCTTCTGCACGAACTCGCCCTGCACGTTCGTCTCGCCGGTGCCGCCGAACATGCCCGCGAGGCCTGCGCGGTTCACGCGCGAGGAGATCATCTTGCCCGCGAGGGCGATGCTCTGCATGAGGTTCACGAAGACGCCGGTTGCTCCAGGGTACTCGCGGAGCGTGTCCATGAGGAATCGGTCGAGGGTGATGCCTTCTTCGAACTGATGCATGGGGCCTCCACGGGGGGTACTAAGCGAACTTTGCCTAACCGAGCGATGAGCGCGCGCCGCTCGTGATGCGCTTTGACGGGCCCGAGACGATGTTCGGATTTCGGACGCGTTATCTGCGTCCTCAAAAACGCGCCCTGGAGGTTTGAGTGTGCATTGCCTGTCGTCACGAGCTGGTCACGTCGTCCGTGCTGCGCCTCGCTATGGGTGCGGATGGCGCCGCTGACGCCTTCGGAGAGCCCGACGTCGAGGCGCACTACGCGCCCTCGCGCGCGGTTCGCATCGAGCACCTCGACCTGAAGCTGAGCCTCGAGCCCGTGGCGAGCACCTTTAGCGGTGAGGCGACGCTTCGCCTTCGCCGCCTGCCGATCTTTCGCGGCGTCGCCGCGCTGGACCTGGACGAGGTGCAGGTCGACTCGGTGCTGTCGTCCGCTGGCGCTGCGCTGCGCTGGACGCACACCGACGGCGAGCTGCGCGTGCTCGATCTGCCCGATGACGGCGTGGTCGTCGTGCGCTGGCACGGCGCTGATCCGCTGCGCGGCTTGTACTTCACCGGTCCCACCGCCGCCGAGCCCGAGCGCCAGCACATGGCGTGGACGCAGTGCCAAGACGAGGACGGCCACTTCGTCTTCCCGTGCCACGACCACCCCGGCGTGAAGCACACCTGGTCGGTGCGCTTGGACGCCCCCGAGGGCTACACGCTGCTGTCCAATGGCGCGGCGGTGGAAGAAGGCGTCGCGGACGGCCGCGCTTGGGCGCGCTTCGAGCAGGCCGAGCCCATGCCCGCCTACCTGTTCACCGCGGTCGCGGCGCGGCTCAGCGTCATTCACGCCAAGGGCGCGTCCGTGCCCGTGCGCTACCTCGTGCCCGTCGGCCAAGAAGAGGCCACCGCGCGCGGCATGGGCAAGACGCCGCTGATGATCGACGCCTTCGCCAAGCGCACCGGCGTCGCCTTCCCGTGGCCTCGCTACGATCAGGTCGTCGTGCACGACTTCGTGTTCGGCTGCATGGAGAACATCGGCTGCACCACCATGACGGACCTGCTGCTCGTGGACGAGCGCGCGGCCCTGGAGTGGGATCCGGACGGCTTGGTCGCCCACGAGCTCGCGCACCAGTGGTTCGGCGACCTCGTCACCTGCCAGGACTGGAGCCAGGCTTGGCTCAACGAGAGCTGGGCCACCTTCATGGAGACGGTGTGGTGGGACGAGGACCGCGACGCCGACGAGGCGACCTGGTACCGCTGGGAGCTCGCTACCGCCTACTTCTCCGAGGACGGCGGCCGCTACCGTCGCCCGATCGTCAGCTACAACTTCCGCGAGCCGATCGACGTCTTCGACCGGCACCTCTACCAGAAGGGCGCCTGCGTGCTCTCCACCCTGCGCTTCGAGCTCGGCGAGGACGCGTTCTGGGCGGGCGTGAAGACCTACCTGCAGGACCACCGCTTCAAGACCGTGCACACGCGTCACTTCCAGCGCGCGCTGGAGGAGACCACCGGCGCCAACCTTGATCGCTTCTTCGACAGCTGGGTGTTTGGCGCTGGCCACCCCGCGCTCGACGTCGCCCTCGCGGAGGAGGCGGGCCTGCTGCAGGTCACGGTCAAGCAGACGCAAGAGGGCACCCAGACGGCCCCCGTCTTCCACCTCACGCTGCGCTTGGACGTCGTCTACGAGGACGGCACCAACCAGGTCATCGACCTCCCGGTGCGCGCGCGCGAGCGCGTCTTCGCCCTGCCGATCACGGGCCCGGTGCGCACCGTGCGCGTGGACCCCGGCTTCCGCGTGCTCGCGGCCATCAAGCTCTCGGGCCCGACGGCCTGGCTCGCCGCGGCCACCCTCGACGTCTGCCCGGTGCTCGCGGTGCGCGCGGCCAAGGCGCTGCTCGACGCCGGGACCCCGGCCGGCCTCGCGGCGGTAGAGCGCGCCCTCGGGGAGCACCCCTTCTACGGCGTGCGGGCCACCATCGCGCGGGCGCTCGGCGGCCGTGGCGGTGCAGACGCCCGCGACATGCTGCTCGATCGCTTGGACGACGAGGGCGATCCTCGCGCGCTGCGCGGCGCGGTCGACGGCCTCGGCGCCTTCCGCGAGGCCGAGGTCGCTGACGCGCTCATCGACGGGCTCGACGGCGAGATCGCGACGCTCCAGCTGCACGGCAGCCTGCTCTTCGCGCTCGGGCGCACCCGCGACCCTCGCGCGGCGCAGGCGATTCGTGCGCACCTCGACACCCGCAGCTGGGCCGACGTCGTCGCCAGCCGCGCCCTCGCGGGCCTCGCAGCCACCGAAGACGCGTCCGTCCTCGACACGCTCCTCGCCTACACCGAGGTCGGCCACACGCCTCGGGTGCGCGCCGCCGCCGCCGCCGCGCTCGGCACCTTCGGCGACCAGGCCGAGCCGGTCCGCAAGCGCGCGGGTGAGCGCCTCGCGCAGCTCGTGCACGGCACCTCGTTCCGCACGCGCATCGCCGCAGTCGACGCCCTCGGGAGCCTCGGCTACGCGCCGACCGCCAGCACGCTGGAGCAGGTGCACCGCGCGGATCCCGACGGCCGCATTCGCCGCAGCGCCTTCGAGTCGCTTCGCCGCCTTCGCAAGGGACGAACGTCACAAGATGGGTTGACCTCGCTTCGCACGCGCCTGGACTCCCTCGCCGAAGAGAACCACAAGCTGCGCGCCCGCCTCGACAAGCTCGAGCGCACCGAGTGATCGGAGCCCTCCTAGCGGCGCTCGCGGTCGCGCACGCGGGGGACACGCCCCGGACGCCGCGCGAGCTCACGGTGGAGACGGCAGCGCGACCTTGGGGGACCGGCGTGGGCGTGCTGCTCGGCAAGCCGAGCGGTGTCACCGTCGCCTATCGCCCCGACCACGACGCGTGGCTCGTACAGGCGGCGGTGGGCTACAACCCGGTCTTCGGCTCGATGCAGGTTCAAGCGGACCTCCTCGCGAACTACGCCATCCTGCACCTGCCGCAGGTCCCCTCTGCGCAGGTGCCGCTCTACGTCGGCGTCGGCGCGGTCGCCGAGCTCGGCGAGTACCGCGCGCTCGGGCACCAGCAGGGCGGCTTCGGCGTGCGCGCGCCCGTCGGCATCACCTATATGGACCGCGATCTGCCGCTGGACGTGTTCATGGAGGCGGCGCTCGTGGTCGGCTTGGTGCCCTACCGCCTGCTCGATCTGGACGCCGCCGCGGGCGTGCGCGTCTACTTCTAGGGCGCCGACTCGGCGGCCCTGTACAGTGCGCGCGAGGGCGCTGCTGATGCCGAACTGACGCCGCTTGTTCTTGGTTCAAGCTTGCTGCGACTTGGACGGACGCCCGGCTACCCGGTCCGGCTCGGCCACCTGCCAGGTGAAGCGCGGTGCTGGCCGCCTTGGTCTCGCGCAAAGGCGCAAAGGCGCAAAGGAGGGCCGCTTGACCGACACCCGCAGACTCCGGGTCCAGCGCCAATCCCCACGAAGTGCCGAGCTGCTGTGCCCCAAGACGCGGGGGCTGGGGCCCCGCAGGACGCCGACCCGCGTGCCACGAGCTGTTCCCCGGGCTGTTCCCCGGGCCACCATGGGAGCCTGAGGGGGAGCGGGTGGCGGCGCGACGGCTCACGCCGCAGAGGACGTGATTGCGACCGCCGTGTTGGGGGTGAGCGCGTACACGAGCGCAGCATGAGGCGGACGTGCGCCGGGGCGCTGGTTGGGTCGAGTTGCCCCACCGGCTCGACCTGAAGCCGGGCGGACAGGCGCGGAGTTGGTCGTGGCAGTGGGTGTTTCCAGCGACCCGCACCTACCGACACGCGGCGTCCGGCCAAGTCCGGCATCACCACCTCCACGAGACTGCGGTGCAGCGCGCCGTCACTAATGCAGTTCGAAGCGCTTGGATCTCCAAGTGTGCGACCCGTCATCCCTTCCGGCGCTCGTTCGCGACCCACCTCCTGGAGGACGGGACAGACATTCGAACCCTCCAAGAGTTGCTCGGTCACGCTGACGTCTCGACCACGATGATCTACACCCATGTGCTTGATCGCGGTCCGATGGG
>Ga0100377_1000378_pt1 | contig 37670 bp, 26 predicted proteins | sample CryGeymeta201501_FD_83664 | JGI IMG/M metagenome (GOLD analysis project Ga0100377, IMG submission 83664) | Groundwater microbial communities from Crystal Geyser aquifers in Utah, USA - Crystal Geyser metaG 2015-01 | ecosystem: Environmental > Aquatic > Deep subsurface > Groundwater | place: USA... | reverse complement strand
TCAACCGCACCCACCCGCTGAAGGAGGACACCTTCGTCCTCGACTTCGTCAACGACCGCGAGGAGATCCGCGAGGCGTTCAAGACCTTCTACGAAGGCGCGCTGATGGGCGACGAGGTGGACCCGGCGCGCATGTACCAGATCAAGGCGGAGCTGGACGCCTCAGGGATCTACCTACCAGAGGAGCTCGAGCGGTTCTGCGCGGTCTACTTCAAGCCGAAGCAGCGCCAGAGCCCGTCCGACCACCAGGCCATGAATGCGGCCCTCGATCCTGCCGTGTCCCGCTTCTCGGTGTTCCAGCGGGACGAAGAAGAGGAAGCCGAGACCTGGCGGGGCAAGCTCAACGCCTTCTGCAACCTCTACGCCTTCCTCAGCCAGGTCATCCCCTACCAGGACTCCGACCTGGAGAAGCTCTACGTCTTCCTGCGGCACCTCTCATCGAAGCTGCCGCGCCGCGCCTCGGGCCCAGGCTACCAGTTCGATGACGAGGTCCGGCTCGAGTACTACCGACTCCAGAAGATCAGCGAGGGGTCGATCTCGCTCGGCGAGGGCGAGGCGAAACGCCTCGACGGACCGGCAGAGGTCGGCAGCGGCCTCGCACGACCCGAGACCGTCCCCCTGTCGCAGCTCATCGACGTCCTCAACGAGCGCTTCGGCACGGAGTTCAACCAGGCTGATCAGCTCTTCTTCGACCAGATCGTCGAGACCGCGATGGCCGACGCAGGCCTCAAGCGCGCGGCGGAAGTGAACCCCGCCGACAAGTTCGCGTTGGTGTTCAAGCAGATGGTCGAGGCGCTGTTCATGGACCGCATGGACCAGAACGAGGACATCTTCGTCCGGTACATGAACGACAAGCCCTTCCAGAGGGCCGTCACCGACTGGATGGCCACCGAGGCGTACCGCAAGCTCCGCGGCGCGGACCCCGAGGAAGCGCCGGCGGCGCTGCCGCCCTCCCTGCGCCTGGTCGAGCCCGAGGCCGACGACCGGTTCGTGACCTGTGTGCCGCTGGTCCCCCTCAAGGTCGCAGCGGGGACGTTCAGCGACTCGCAGGAGGTGTTCGACGGTGACTGGCGCTGGGTGGCGCCGGGCGGCCGCACACCCGCAGGTCCGGGGCTGTTCGTCGCGCAGGTGGTCGGCGAGTCGATGAACCGCCGCATCCCGAACGGCGCGTGGTGCCTGTGGCGGGCGAACCCTGCGGGGACGCGACAGGGGAGGGTGGTGCTCGCCCAGCACCGCGACATCGCCGACCCCGAGCTCGGTGGACGGTACACGGTGAAGGTCTACGAGTCCGAGAAGGTCGAGACCGAGGACGGGGGCTGGCGGCACGCGGTGATCCGCTTGAAGCCGGATTCCTCCGACTCCTCGTTCGAGGCGATCGTGCTGGAGGGGCTGGACGAGGGGGCGCTGACGATCATCGCGGAGCTGGTGGAGGTGCTGGGGTGAGGTCGCTGCGCTCCGTCGGAGAACACCGATGAGCGAGCGCTTCCCTCCAGAGCGTCCGGCGTTGTTCCAGGTCGAGGGCGCATGCACCAGGTGCGGGTGACGATGGGCTGAGGGTCCGGGCCACGGCAGGTCAGCGAAGCTGGCGCTCCGTCCGAACGTGGCGGAGCTAGACCGGGCGTCCGAACACGGCGGTCAGGGTCGGCACACCGAGGAAGACAAGCGCCAGTCTGTCGGTTCGAACCAGGCTGCGCAACGTGCCGAGGTCCGCTTCAGCGCGACCGCCGCGCTTACTTCAAGCACTCGGTCGGACAGGACTCTCCTGCCAGGAGGCGTTGGAACTGCACGCGGCGGTTCATCGGCCGGCTCTCCCAGGGGTCGAGCTGACAGCTCTCGCCGAGGCCGGTGATGGGGATCTGCGACGCGCTCACGCCGCGCGCGGTCATATAGCCCTGCACCGCTGAGGCCCGCAGCAGGCTTAGGTCGTCGTTGTGTTCGGTCGCGCCCTCCTCGGAGGAGTAGCCGATGATGCAGACGCGGCACGAGGGGTCCTTCCCGATGGCGGTGGCTACGGCGTCGAGCACCGGGTCCATCGTCTGCGGGCCGTTCTCGCGATGAATCGGCAACACCTTGCTGTCTTGGTCGAACTGGACGACCACCAGCAGCGTCGGGCCAATGCACGGGGTGCCGGGGCAGCCGAAGAGCTCAGCGCTGCCCGCCTGGTTCAGGCAGCGGTCGTCGACGTCGCAGACGCCGTCGCTGTCACCGTCCTTGCAGCGCTCGGGCTCCACGACCGCGACCGGTGCGACGACCGGCGCTGGGGTCACGGGCAAGGGCTCGGCGACCACCGCGATCGGGGCGGGAGGCGGCGGCTCGTCCTTTGGGGCGGCGCCAAAGGCGAGGTTGAGGCCGACCGTGAGGTACTGCGCGTCGTTCGGATCGACGTTCGGGACGTTGTCGGACTGCAAGATCTGCCCGTACCGGACGACGGGTCCGAGCGCGAAGCGCGGCGTGGCCTGGAAGTTGAACCCGAGGCCGGCGTCGAACGCGAAGCGATCGAGCTCTCCCGTGCGCACGTAGCCCACGTTTCCGTCGACGAACAAGCCGTGGAGCCGGTCCTCGTCGTCGATCAACCTTCCGAAGGGCCGGAGGCGAAGGCCGGCGGTCAGGAAGTGCGCGGAGCCGTACTCGGTGAAGTCGGTGTCCGCGGGCGTGAGCAGCAGCGAGTACGACCACTGCAGCGTGACGACGCGTCCCAGCGAGACGCCGGGCCGAAGCGCCAAGTACCCGCCCGGCGTGAAGTGGTTGATCTGCGGCTGGTCCGCCCAGAAGGAGACCGCCGGCTCGACGTTCATCGTGAATGTTTGGGCGGAGGCGGGGGCCGCGGCCAGGCCGACGGCGAGCAGCAGCGCGAGGGCCGTGAGGCTGGCTGCGTTCGATGGGGTGAGGTTCGGTTTCATAGGTCTCTCCGCGCCGTGCGCGCGTGGTGGCGCACTGGCGGCGTGATGGATGTGAAGGTGTCTCAGAGCGGAGGCAGCGTGATGTTGTTCGACAGGAGCGTGATCTGCCCTGTCGTGCACAACAGGCGCCCCACGACCGCGGAGCTCGTGCCCACCGAGTTCGAAGCGCCAGCGAGGACGGTGCCCTGGAAGCTCACTTGCGAGCCGAGCGTCGATGACGCAAAGGCCGCCCAGAAGACGTTCTTCGCCTTCGCGCCGTTGACCAAGAGCACCGTCGCGTTGTTGTTCACCGTGAGCGACGAACCGATCTGGAAGATCCAGACGGCGTTCGCGTCGCCCTTGCCATCCAGGACGACGGTCCCGCCCACCGCGACGCTCATCGTCGAGTCGGAGGTGTAGACGCCCGGGGCGAGGGTCATGCCGCTGATGTCATTGACGATCGTGCCGATCGGCCGGCCCATCGCGTCCACATAGGCCGCGGTCAGGTCGACCTTGGCCTGAGCGGCGATACCGCTCGGATCATTCGCGTACAGCGTGCCGTTGATGACCGGGTTGGTCAGCGTACACGGCGAGCCGTCGCCGAGGCAGGTCGCCGTCGGGGTCAGCCCTACGTCGCCGTTCAGCGTCGTGATGCCGCCCGAGTTGGAGTTGGTGAGCCCAGCGCCGGCCACCGCGACAAAGGTGGTCAGCGAGCCGAGGTTGACCGGCTGCAGGCCCGTGGAGAGCGCCGCCGTCTCGAAGGTCCACACCTTGTCCAAGTTGAGCGGGTTGCCCGCGAGGTCCATCGCGCCGGTCGTGACCGTGGCGGTGTAGATCGTGCTCGGCAGGAGGGGATTCGTTGGCTGAAAGGTGCCGACCACGGTCAGCGGGTCGTACGAGACCGAGCCGCCGACTGGCGTCGTCCCTGGGCCCGCCACCTTGAAGGTCGATGACGTCACGCTGAGCGGGTCCATCGCCTCGCTAAACGCCGCTTCAACCGTAGTGCTGGTGAGGACGCCTGTGGCCAGGTCTTGGGGATCCGTGACGATGACGGTCGGGGGGACGGTGTCGAGCGCCGCGCCGATCTTGAAGGTCCAGACGTAGTCCACGGCGAGCGGGTTGCCCGCGAGGTCCTTCGCGCCCGTCGTGATCGTGGCCACGTAGGTCGTGTCGGGCAGGAGATCGGCGGACGGCGTGAAGGTGCCGATCGGCGTCAGCGGGTCGTAGCCAACCATCCCGTTGACGGGCGTGGTGCCGGGCCCCGCGACCTTAAAGGTCGTGCCGGTGATGGTGGTGGGGTCCATCTTCTCGCTGAAGGCCGCGTCTACGAGCACGTCGACGGCGACGCCGGTCGCGAGGTTCGGGGGGCTGGTGAGGACGATGGTCGGCGGGAGCGTGTCCACGTCGCCAGCGACGGCGAAGGTCCACACGTAGTCGACAGCGAGCGGGTTGCCCGCGAGGTCGGTGGCGCCGGTCGTGATGGTGGCCGTGTAGTCGGTGTTCGGCAGGAGCGGGTTGGTGGGCGTGAAGGTGCCCACCGGGTTCACCAGGCTGTAGGCGACCGTGCCTGCCACCGGCGTGGGGCCGGGGCGCGTCACCAAGAAGTTGGCGGTCGTGATCGACAGCGGGTCCATCGCCTCGCTGAACGCCGCGCTCACCTTGCTGTCGACGGCCACGCTGGTGGCCAGGTCCTCGGGGTTCGTGAAGATCACCACCGGGGGCTCGAGGTCGACGTCCAACCCGGTCGTGAAGCTCCAGACGTAGTCCGCGGCGATCCAGTTGCCGGCGAGGTCCGTCGCTTCGGTAGTGACCGTGGCCGTGTACTCCGTGCCGGCGTTGAGATCGCCTGTGGGGTCGAACTGCGCCGAGGCGCCCGTTCCGGTGACCACGCCGATGACCATCGTCGGGCCGTCTTGGAGCGTGAACGAGGTCGTCGTGATCGACAGCGGGTCCATCGCCTCGCTAAACGTGCCGATGACTGACCCGTTCGCGGCGATGTTCGTCGCGCCGTCGTCGGGGTAGGTCTGAATCACCCAGGGCGCGATGTCGTCGACCCACGCGCCCGTGGTGAAGCTCCACACGTAGTCCGCGGCCATCGGGTGGCCGGCGAGGTCGGTGACCTGCGCGCTCACGGTCGCCGTGTACTGGCTGTTGTCAGCCAGTGGCGCGTCGGGGGCGATCAGCGCGGTCACGCCGGCGTAGGTCACCGTCGCAGCGACCGGGGCCGACCCACTCGCTAAGCTGAAGCTCGTGCTCGTGACCGTCTGGGGGTCCATCGCCTCGCTGAAGGTGGCCGCGATGGGCGCGTTCAGGGGGACCGCGGTCGCGCTGTCGCTGGGCGCCGTGGAGCTCACGGTAGGGGGGACTTCGTCGGCCATCGGCCAGCCGACCATCTGGCCGCCGCACGCTGACAGCGGCGGAAGGAGCAGCATTACGATGATGGATGTATTGATCTTCATGGTTCATATCCTCTTATGGTGAGGTGTGTCGCGGTCCTGGCGGTCGCTGTGACGGCGCCAACTCGGTTTCTGCACGGACCCATCGTCTCCGGGGTCGCGGTGCCTCGCAGGTGCCCTTTGCAATTTCCGGGCCACCATCGTAAAATAGGGCGTAAGCGTTACTATTTACGACGTCGTTCGTAGTGTCGCCGAACGCTCAATCAAAATGGTTCGGCGGCCACGTCAATTCGACCGATCGTGCGGGGGGCGTCAAACCAGCTCTTCGCGCCGAACAGCTTGAGCGTGGACTCGCCGGACCGCAGCGCGACGCCGACCGCGAGCGGTCCGGCTTGAACGAGCAGGTCGCCCTCGCGGGAGGGACCGTCGCGAAGCAGGCGCAGGTCGAGCTGAAAGGAGCCGCCGTGGACCTCGCACGCGCTGACAGCGACGGTCTCGGTGCCGAGCTGAACGCGGGCTCCCCCGGACACGTCCTCCACCGACAACACCTCTTGGACCCAGCCTGGCAGGGCGTTTCGCTCGGTGAACACCATGATGAAGGGCTCGGAGTTCGCGGCGGCGAGGCGCACGGTCGTGTCGAGGTAGATCGGCTCGCCGACCTTCAGGACGCCGGACTGCATCGCGAGTGAAGCCCACCAGAGGCGGTCGCGGTCGTCGTCGCTGCGGTTCACCTGATCGATGATGCCCACGTGGAGCAGCTCAGCGGTCGTCCCGGTGAAGTCGTACCACCCGACGCCGAGGCGCGCGTCTGCTAGGAGCGCGTGCACGTCCGCGTCCGCGGTGATCGCGAGCCCATCGAACTGGAGCACCACGTCGTCCGCGGTCAGGTACAGGTCCCCCGACGCGTGGTTCTCCACGGTCGTTGCCACCAGCTGACCTCGTATGGACCCGACGCCCTCGCGCAAGGACAGGCCCAGGGGTGGCGGCAGGAACACGTTGAAGCGCGTGAGGTCGGGGACGGTCGACTCGGGCAGCTCCGCGACCACGCTCACCGACGTGAACGGCTCGTCCAGCGCCACGTCCCCGCTCCGCGCCAAGACGTGGAACCCGCTGCCCTCGACCAGCGCGTCGTCGCTCGCGTCGCTGGTGATCCTGAACTGCTCGAAGTTCACCCCGATGCGGCTCTCGGGTCTGCCGCTTTCGTCCGCTCCAACCTCGGAGAGCAACCGGCCGGCTCCCATGACGTTGGCGTCGACGAGGCGCACGATCAGCTCGGGAAAGTCGACGGAGAGCTCGCTGCCGGTCCGAAACTGCCCGTGATCGACGGCGAAGTTGGCCTCAAGGTGGCCGACGCCTCGCAGCGCCAGCCAAGGCACGGCGGCCAGATAGAAGTCGAGGAACTTGAGGTTCTGCACCTCCGCGCTCACCTGGGCTTGTGCGCTTAGGGCGCTAAGATCCTTGGGATCGGGGTCCCCGAGGTCCATCGCCTTAAGGACGACCGACAGCTCGCCGGAGATCGCCTCCGCCACGGTGTTCGCGCCCAGGTCGGCGCGCATGGCGCTGGTCGAGAGCGTCACGTCCGCGTCGACGCACCGCTGGCGAACGGACACGTCGCCGGCGATGGCTGCGTGCCCCTCGAACAGGTAATCGCCGATCCTCAGCTCGCTGACGTCGAGGAGCTGGAGGCCGTCGAGGGTGATGAACCACGGGTGGGGCAGCCGCGCCGCCGCGATCTCCGCTGGGGTCCTGTCGGGGCGTCGCTCGTACGCGATGGCGACCCCGGTCCCCCACACCGCGGTCGCTTCAAGGTGCCGCTTGAAGAGCTCCGAGAGCGCGATAGACGCCGACGCGCGGTCTGCGGAGACGGTCCACCGATCCGCGGCGCCCTCGTTGTGGATGCGCAGGTCGAACAACAGCAATCGACCAGGGACCAGCATCCAGGCGCTCGAGTAGTCCACGCGGAGCCGCTCTGGATGCCCGTTGAGCAGCGGTGGCAGCGCGAGGTTGAGCGCTGCGTTTTGAAACACAAGCAGCGAGAGGGCCCCGAACGCCAGCGCGAGCAGACCGCGAGGGACGCGGCCCACCCAGTCGCGCGGCGGCCGGAGTCCGTCCATCAACGGGTCAGGTCGCGCGGCGGGCCCGCTTTATCCATGCAGGTTCCCGGTGAAGTACATCACCAGCAGGACGATGAACACGACGCCGATCGGACCCACTCCGCCGGCGGTGCCGTAGCGCGAGTAGCCCCAGCCACCGCTGCCGATCGCGAACATGATGAGGACAAAGAAGAAGAAGAACATCATGGTATTCACCTTGGATTCGAGGCTACTGAGCAGGCTGGACGACGACGGAAGCGTCGAGCGAGACCGCGGTCTGCGCGAGCAGGCGACCGTTGACCGACGCGCCGGTGCCCAGGGTGATGGCCGTCTGGCAGAGCACGACGCCCTCCATATGTGAGGTCGTCCCTAGGTCGACCAGACCGGCGACCTGCCAGAACACGTTCTTGGGCACGGCGCCGCCGTCGAGGTTCACGCTCACGCCGTTGGCGACCGTGAGGTCCTGGGCGATCTGGAAGATCCAAACGTCCGTCGCGCTGCCCGCGAGGGTGATGTCCGAGGGGATCAACAGCCCGGTGCCCCACTTGTAGATGCCAGGAGCGAGCGTCATTCCCCCGATGTTGCCGGCGCCGAGCTCGGTGACGTCCGGCGCGCGACCGGCCGCGGCGGTGAACGCGAGCATCATGTCGCTGACCGCGGCGGTCATGTTCGCCGGCGAGGGCGGTGTGTAGTCGGCGGCGTACACCTTGCCGACGACCTGGGTCGAGGTCGAGAACACCGTCGTGGAGTCGAGGTTGAGCGAGAAGCCCGTGATGAAGGTCGCGGCCGCGGGGCTCACGCCGATGTCCCCGGTGATGGACGAGGCGGGGACCGTCGAGATCGCGCTCTTGGCGAGGATCGCGAAGTTGCCCGAGGTCCCGAGCTCAACGGGGGCGATGGGGATCAGCGCGTCTGCGGTCGTGAAGCTCCACACGTCGGGCGCCGCGAGCGCCTTGCCGTGTAGGCTCTCGGCGCCGGTGGTCACGGTGGCCGTGAACACGGTGCTCGGCTCCAGCTGCGAGGTCGGCCAGAAGACCACGGTCGAGGCTGCGTAGTTCACGGTGCCGGGCACGGCGACCGGGACCAGACCTGTGGTCAGCGTGAAGGTCGATGAGGTGAGCGTCGCCGGGTTCATCGGCTCGCTAAAGGTCGCGCTCACGTTGCCGTAGAGCGCGACGTTCAACGCGTCGGGCGCTGGGACGCTGAACAGCACCTCGGGCACCGGCCAGCTCACGGTGCCGGTGTCGGTCCCGGTGTCGGTCCCGGTGTCTGTTCCCGAGCCGGTGTCGGTGCCTGTACCGGAGTCCGTGGTGGTGTCGGAGCCGGAGTCCGTGGCTGTGCCCGTGTCCGTGTCGACGGTGTCGGAGGTGTCATCCTGCTGGGCGTTGCGGCACCCTGTGAGGCAGAGCAGGGCGAGCATGGAGCAGCCAGTGATCAGGCTGGAGTATTGGGGGGTAGACATCGTAGATTCCTTGGGCTCGAACGAGATCGCTCGGGTTGTCTGGGGCAGCAGGTCACGCTGCAACGTCATCGTGCCGAGCTGGACTCGTCCCGGATTGGGGACGGATCGTCACGATGCACGCCTGTGCAGGTTCCGTGCCACGAGTGTTGGATCACCGATTTTTGGGATTTTTCGCTATGTATTTCGGTGTCGCACGCTGGCGGGCCCCATCAAGCTGACATACCCTCACCATCAATACGAACGGGGCAGCAACCGATGCGGGTCGACGATCTGGACACCAGCGAGCTGCTTGAGCTCGACCCAGCAGGCGGGGTGATCCGCTTCGCGGGTCAGCGTGCGCTCCTGCTGGACGCCGTCGCGATGGGCTTGCTGCGCAAGTACCTGGTCGAGAACTTTGGCGTCGCCGCCGCGCGCGCGGTGCTGACTCAGTTCGGGTTCGCACACGGCTGGCGCATGGCCGAGGCGATGAAGTCGGAGTTCGGCTGGGAGACCGACGCCGAGTGGCGTCGAGCCGGCACCCGCCTGCACACCCTGGAGGGGCTCTGCCAGATCGCCCCTGGCAGCGACAGCGCCACGTCCGAAGAGGGCGTCACCCTCCTCAACTCCTACGAGGCCGAGCAGCACCTGCTGCACTTTGGTCGCTCCGATGTAGCGGCCTGCTGGATGATCAGCGGCCTCGAGAGCGGCTACCACAGCCGAAGCAGCGGCACGGAGGTCTACGTCCTCGAAGATCGGTGCGTCGCGAAGGGGGACGCGGCCTGCCACCTTGTCGGGCGCACGCGCGAGGAGTGGGGCGAGGAGCACGCGGATGAGCTGCAGTTCTACGAGTCGGCTCGGCTGAAGGACTGCCTGGATGTGTCGCTGCACCGCGTCACCGAGACCCTCAAGGCGGCGGAGCGCAAGCTCCAAGAGCATCGCCGGGCGCTGGTCTACGTGGTGCCCGACATTGTCGAGCCGCTGGGGCTCATCGCGCTGAGCGCCAACATGCGGCAGGTCGTCGACCTCGCGCGCCGCGTCGCCAAGGTCGACTCCACCATCGTCATCACCGGCGAGAGCGGCGCCGGCAAAGAGCGCATCGCCAAGCTCGTCCACGACGAATCCACGCGCGCCGCCGGGCCGTTCATCGCGGTCAACTGCGGCGCCATCGCCGAGACCCTCCTTGAGAGCGAGCTGTTCGGCCACGCTCGCGGCGCGTTCACGGGCGCGACCCACGACCGTCCGGGGCTGTTTGAGTCGGCCAACACGGGCACGCTCCTCCTCGACGAGATCGGCGAGGTGTCGCCGGGCATGCAGGTCAAGCTCCTGCGCGCGCTGCAAGAGCGCGAGGTCCGCCGCGTCGGTGAGAACAAGAGCCGAAAGTTCGACGTGCGGGTCATCGCCGCCACCAACCGCGACCTCGCGGACAGGGTCGAGGGCGGAGGGTTCCGGCAGGACCTCTACTACCGCCTCAAGGTCATCGAGCTGCATGTGCCCGCGCTGCGCGATCGCCGCGACGACATCCTGCCGCTGGCCCGCGTGCTGCTGGCTCAAGCGGCGCTTCGCATGAACCGCGACGTCACCTCGCTCGCGGCAGGCGTGGCCGATCAGCTGCTTCGGCACGACTGGCCGGGGAACGTCCGCGAGCTCGAGAACGTCATGGAGCGCGCTGTCGCCCTCGCCAGAACCAACCGGGTCGAGCTCGAAGATCTCCCCGAGGAGGTCCGTGACGCCAGCCCCAAGCTGAACGTCAGCATCGGACCCGTGCGACCGCTGGACGAGGTGGAGAAGGACCACATCCTCGCCGCGTTGGAGGCGAACGACGGCAACCAGACGCGCACCGCTGAGCAGCTGCAGATCGGTACGGCGACGCTGTACCGCAAGCTCAAGCGCTACGGCTTGATCGCGGACAAGAGCGCCGGGTCTAAGAGCGTCGGGTCCAGCCAGTAGGCGGGCGCAGGGCACGCGGCACGCTGCTTGCACTGAGAGCGCGGCTGAGGGGCCACGCGTTGTGGCCCTCGAACCGCCATGAGGCCACCCAATGAGCAACAAGACCCCCTTTAGAGACGCTGTAAACGGCGAGCTCGCCACCCTCCGCGAAGCCCGCGATCACCTCAAGGTCCGCATGAGCCTCGGCAAGGCCGAGCTCCGCGACGGGTGGAGCGACGCCGAGGTGAAGTGGCACCGCATCGAGGGCGAGTGGAAGCGCCTCGTCGATGAGGTCGAGGCCCCCACTGACGAGGTCTCGCACGGCCTCAACGCGATGATCGCGGAGCTTGGGGACGCGTACACGCGCATGCGGGCGGCCCTCGATCGCGCGGTCTAGGCACACCCAGGTCGCCGAGGCGTCGCGCCATCACTCTGATGGCCGACGCCGCCAATACGACGCAGCGCGGTCGCGACGCCCGCGACGCCCGTGCCCGTTACGTTCCCGGCACGAGAGGTGTGCATGTGTGGGATCGTCGGGCTCGCTGAGCTCAAGCGCGGGGCGTCGCGGGAGCTCGTAGAGCACGCGCTAGAGGCGCTGCGCTGTATGGAACATCGCGGCGGTTCACTCGATGGAACCGGCGATGGCGCGGGCTTGCTGCTTCGCCCCGAGCGCTCCTTCTTCGACCGCTTCTTGACCCCTTCGCGGCGCGTGCCCGAGGGCGAGGAGCTCACCATCGGCACCATCTGGTTCGTGCGCGGAGAGCGCAACCTGCGCGAGCTGCAGCGCGACATCGACGGCTTGCTGCGCCGCGAGGGCCTCGCCGCGCTGGGCTGGCGCAAAGTTCCGGTCGATCCTTCTGTGCTCGGCGTGCGTGCGCGCGAGGACATGCCGATCGCCTACCAGGTCTTCGTCGCTCAAGGGCACCGCATGCGCGAGGAGCTGCGCTCCGCCCTGCGCATGGTGCGCACCCGCATCGAGACCGAGTTCGCGGGGCAGGTGGCGGTGCCGTCGCTCGCGCCCGGCACCACGGTCTACAAGGCGCTGGCGAACAGCTCGCAGCTCGCTGGCTTCTACGACGATCTTCGCGATCCGAGCTTCACCACCAAGCTCGTCGTCGGCCACCGGCGCTTCGCGACCAACACCTTCTCCAACTGGCACCTCGTCCAGCCCTTCCGCATGCTCGCCCACAACGGCGAGATCAACACCATCAGCGCCAACACCCGCGCCCTGCTCGACGTGCAAGAGGTCATGGGCGCGAACGGCGTGCTGCTGCGCCACGGCAGCGACTCAGCGCAGCTCGACCGCGCCCTCGACTTCCTGAGCGAGCAAGGCGTCGGCGACCTGCCCGAGACCATGCGCCGCGCGCTCTCCCCCGATGTGAGCGGACAGACAGACCCGCGCGAGCGCGCCTACCTAGAGGCCAGCCGCCGCATCCTCGGCACCCTCGGCGCGTGGGAGGGGCCGGCGGCCCTGCTCGCCACCGACGGGCACTCGCTCGTCGCCCAGCTCGACCGCATGGGCCTGCGTCCGCTGCGCTACACCCGCACCGTCGGTGGGCGCGTGCTGATCGCCAGCGAGGTCGGCGTGGTGCCCGTCACCGAGCCCATCGTCGAGGAGGGCCAGCTCGAGCCCGGCGGTATGCTCGTGGTCGACTGCGAGGAGGGCGAGCTCATCTCCCCCAGCCAGGTCGGGCGCTGGCTCATCGGCCGCACCAAGCTGAGCTACACCGGCCTCTCCAGCACCGATCTGCTGCCCCTGCTCGACGCCAAGCGCGGCCCGGACCTGCCCGTAGCCACGCTGCAGGCCTTCGGCTGGACCCGCCCGCGCGCGGCCAGCGTGCGCGACACGGTGAAAGCAGGCGGTGAACCCGTTCACTCGATGGGTAATGACAAGCCCCTCGCCATCTTCAGCGAGAACCAGAGCCGCGTCTACAGCTTCTTGCACCAGGTCATCGCGGTGGTCACGAACCCCGCCATCGACCCGCTGCGCGAGGGCCAGGCGATGGACACGACCGTCTACCTCGGCTCCTCGCCCTCGCTGCGCGACCCCAAGCGCTTGCGACCGCAGTACCGCCTGGAGCACCCGGTGCTCACCGACGAGGCCACCGCCGCCCTCGTGAGCGAGACGCACCCGGATCTGCACGCCGTCGTGCTCGACGCCACCTTCCCCCGCGTCGGCAGCGCCCGCGACATGGTGCTCCGCCTGCACGAGCTCGCCGAAGAGGCCGTTCAAGCCACAAAAGCAGGCGCGACCGTGCTCATCCTGAGCGACCGCGCCGCCGCCGACCCGGAGCGCCTGCCCATCCCCGCCGTGTTCGGCGTCGGCCACGCGCATCGCCGCCTGACCCGCGCCGGCGTGCGCCGCCACACGAGCCTGGTCGTAGAGACGGGGGACGTGCACGAGAGCCACGATCTCGCGGTGCTCATCGCCTACGGCGCCACCGCCGTCAACCCCTATGCCATGCTGCAGATCGCGCGGGACACCAAGGGCTTCACGCCCGATGACGCCGACGCGAGCCTGGTCGAGGGGCTCGTAAAGGGTCTGCGCCGCATCATGTCCAAGATGGGCATCACCTCGGTCGCGGGCTACCGCGGCTCCGGCTTGTTCGAGGCGGTCGGGCTCTCTGCCGACGTGGTCGACTACTACCTGCGCGGCACGCCGACCCGCGTCGGCGGCCTCACGATGGAGGACATCCACGCGGACATCGTCGCTCGCGCCGAGGTGGGCACCGCCACGCTGCCCCCCAACCGAAACACCTCGGTCTACCGCAAGGAGGTCACGCGCGCGCTGCAGCTCGTCGCTCGCAACGGCAACGACGAGGGCGACTGGGACCGCTTCACGGCGCTGCTCGCGGAGACGCCGCCGATCTACCTGCGCGACCTGCTGCGCTTTCGCCAGGTCGAGCCCGTCGCCCTCGATGCCCTCGATGCCCTCGATGCGATCGCGGACGTCGAAGAGGTCGTCAGCACCACGCTCTGCGGCGCGGCCATGTCGCACGGCGCGCTGCACTCCACCGCCCACCGCGCCATCGCCGCCGCCTTCAACGAGCTCGGCGGGCGCTCCAACTCGGGCGAGGGTGGCGAGGACCCCCGGCGCAACCCCGGCGGCGTGTACCAAGCGGCGCGCAACCGCACCCGGCAGGTGGCGAGCGGGCGCTTCGGCGTCGACGCCGCCTACCTCGGGGGGGCGGACGAGATCGAGGTCAAGATCGGCCAGGGCGCGAAGCCCGGCGAGGGCGGCCACCTGCCGGCCTCCAAGGTGACGGCGGAGATCGCCGCGATTCGCAAGACGCAGGTCGGCGTCGCGCTCATCAGCCCGCCGCCGCACCACGACATCTACAGCATCGAGGACCTCGCGCAGCTCATCCGCAACCTGCGGCGCGTGAACCCGCGCGCGGTCATCGCCGTCAAGCTGCCCTCGGTGACGAACCTCGGCACCATCGCGGTCGGCGCGGCCAAAGCAGGCGCGCAGCTCCTCACGATCAGCGGCTTTGAGGGCGGCACTGGCGCGGCCTCGTCGGGCTCCATCCTGCACGCGGGCCTGCCGCTGGAGCTCGGCCTCACCGACGCCCACCAGAGCCTCGCCCGCGCGGGCATTCGCGACCAGGTGCGCGTGCGCGCCGACGGCGGCATCAAGTGCGGCCTTGACGTCGTGAAGGTGCTCGCGCTCGGCGCGGACGAGGTCGCCCTCGGCACCGCGCTGATGGTCGCCGAGAACTGCATCTTCTGCCGCGGCTGCAACCACGGGCGCTGCCCGGTCGGCCTCGCCACCCAGGACCCGGACCGCCAAGAGCGCTTGTTCTTGCGGCACGATCGCCCCGAGGAGGGCGGGACGCTGGATGAGCGCTACCTGGAGGCGCGGGCGGGCGTCGTGCGCTACCTGCGCTGCCTCGCCGAGGACGTGCGCGTCAACCTCGCGCGCCTCGGCCTCACGCACCCGTCGCAGCTCGTGGGCCGCGTCGACCTGTTGGAGGCGGTGCCCACCACGCATCCGCGCTGGTCCCGCCTCGATCTCAGCGAGCTCCTCGTCGACGCGCGCGACACGGCGGCCGCCGTCCCCCCGCTCGCGGACGCGGTGGACGAAGCGAACCTCAAGCTGCTGCGCGCTGGCGAGCGTGTGCTCTCGGGTGTCTCGCGCGACGTGCTCGTGCGCATGGAGCTTCACCCCGCGAATCAGGCGCTTGGCGGTACGCTCGCCGGGCACCTCGCCCGCGTCGGCGGGCTGCCCCACGGCGGCGCGGTGCGCGTCGAGGCCACGGGCTACGCGGGCCAAGGCTTCGGCTTCGCGGCGACATCGGGCATGGTCCTGCGCCTGCGGGGCTTCGCGAACGACTGCGTCGGCGAGGTCATGAGCGGCGACGCGGTCATCGTGCTGCAGCCGCCCGAGGGCCACGACGTCGCGGCGCCCCACCTCGCGGGCAACGCGGTCGGCTACGGCGCGTCGGGCGGGCAGCTCTATGTCGCGGGGCGCGTCGGGCAGCGCTTCGGCGTGCGCAACTCCGGCGCCACCCTCGTCTGCGAGGGCGTGGGCAAGTACGCCTTCGAGTATATGACCGGCGGCGTCGGCGTCGTGCTCGGCGCCTGCGGCGACGTCATCGCCTCGGGCATGACCGGCGGCGAGCTCTTCTTGCTCGACCCAACCGCGCGCGCGCGGATTCACAGCGACGCAGCGGCGTCCACCCCCGATGACGCAGCGCTGGAGCGGCTCAGAGCGGTGCTCACCGCGCACGTTCAGGCCACGGGCAGCGCCCTCGCTGGGGAGCAGCTCGCCACCTGGGAGCAGACGGCGAGGTTGACGGTGTGGGTCCGGGCGGCGAGCCGGTAGCGTAGCCGGTGTCGCTCGCGCGGCGGTGAGCTATGGCGCCTCACCGGCCGAAGTTACATTAGGAACGGGGTGAATCGAGCACCCGGGCGATCAGGATGGGGGTGAATCGAGCGCTCAGCGCCGAACGGCGCTCATCCGCTCCAAACCGCAACGATAGAACGCCGATTATTTGCGGCACGTTCGAGCGATGTCGCGCTGACTGCTCGATTCGACCCCATCCTCTTGGGGGCACCGCTCGATTCGACCCGATCCTCATGCCCGCTCCAGCGCGGACACCCTCCCGCGCGGCGGTCGCGCCGAGGGCCACGACGATGTGCTGGGGCGCCTCCCAGCTGATGGGCTCCACCGTCGCCTTCCAGGCCTCGCGCTCATCGGCGGGAGGGGACTTCACGAACTTGGGGTAGGCGCTGCCTACTCGCCAGCGGTTGGTCTCCTTGTCATCGCGCAGCACCACCACATAGCGATCCGGGGCGTCCTCGGCCGACTCCATCTCCTCGGGGGGGGGGGGCGCGATGGCAGAGTGCGACGACACCTCGCAGACCACGGCGCCGTCGGCGGTCCAGCCGAGCACTTTGGGTTGGAAGCGGCACCACTCGTCGTCCAGCACCTAGGCGGTGTCTGCCTCTGCCCGGCGGCACGCCTCTTGCAGTTCGATGACGCGTGAACCCAACCCTAGGAGCCACGATGACGCTCTCCAGCAAGCACCACCCACCGCAAGCCGACAGTTGGTGGGCGAGCCCCGCCGTCGGCTGGTCTGAGAACAGCGACGCCACCTACAAGCACTACCACCGCTACACGCGCTCGAAGAACAAGCTCGACGCGGAGCTGGCGCTGGTCGCGCTCGCGTTCGGCTACGGCTCGCGCAGCGCCTACGGGAAGTACCGCGCTTGGGACGACCTCGTGGAGCAGCTCGCCGCGGACTGGCGAATGGCGGGCTTCGATAGCGAGAACCCGTGGGACACCGCCGAGAAGGCGGTGAAGGCCGGCTGGGCCGCCGCCGGCGCCAGCGCAGAGCAGCCCTCACCTGAGTCCACGAGCCTCGACGAGCCTCACGTGGAGGAGCCTCACGCGGGCGCGCTCGCCGAGGTCCCTGAGCACGACGTCCCCGGTGGCCGCCCGGATCACCCCGTCGTGTAGGCGCTCGCGGTCCCGCCTCCCACCGCCCGCCGGTGCCGGGCGGGCCCGTGCCGGCGGCGTGGCAGGCGCCGCGCGAAGCGAGCCCCCCCATCCCAAGACGGAGAGGCCTGCTGGGGTAGGATTATCCTGCGTGGTTCGCGATCTTTCGACCCGTCTTCTCCAGCTTCTCGCCGACGGTCGTGGCCACCTTCTTGACCTTCTCGTCGGCGGTGTGGGCCAGATCCTTGGTCTTCTCGCCCGCCTTCTTGACCTGCTTCACCGCGCTGTCGATACCACGGTCGATCTTCGTGTCTTTGGACATGCTCGCTCCTTCTCGTTCGTGTTGTTCGCGAAGAGCAACTGCACGGTTCGTGCCGGGGCGGATCGGGGCTCGCGATCCGCGCAACAGCCGGTATTTCCAAGTTCTTCATGGAGGGCCACGTCAATATGGACCTGCTGCCGAGTCATCCTGATGGAGTGACTCAGTAGCGGACGCCGACGCCGATCCTGCCGGCGTACGCGACGCTGTTGTAGGTGTTGAAGTGGAGCGTGTCGATGCCGATGGGCTCAAAGACGAAGGCCACGCCGCCGTCGGCCGGCCCGACCTCAAGGCCGAGCACAAAGCGAGTGGCCCAGCCAGAGCGCTGAGACGTCGCTTGGAACAACCAGGCCTCCCGGTCTGCGGTGACCAGCGCCATCCCGAGGCCCGCGTCCGCGTAGAAGCGCACCGGCATGACGTTACCAGCGCGCAGACGCACCGACGGGATCACGGCGACCATGGAGTTCGCGATGGTCGCGCCGAACGAGTCTCTGCCGCTGAGGGTGAGCTCGATCGGCAGCACCAACCCGATGCCGAGGGTGTCGTTCGGATGAAGCGGGAGCTCCCCCTGAACCTGAATCTTGAGCGTGGCGGGGTCACCGTCAAAGGTCGCGCCGATGCCCGTCAGCAGGGTCGCCCCGGACGAGATCGGCGGAGCGGCGAGGGCGGAGCCCAAGGCGAGAGCGAGGATGAACATGCGGTTCCTGGTGGGCGAGGACTCCGCACCTCACAGTCGCGGGCGGGTCTCGGTCCTGCGCCAGTGGGCTGCAAGAACCGGACCGCTGTAAGCAGAAGCGGCACAATGGCCCAATGATACCGAACCGAGAACGGTTTCGGTTCGGTGTGACAACGAACAAGTGGGCAAGGGCGAGCGAGCTTCATACCTCGTGCTTTGGGAGGCGCTCATGGGTGCACAGTGGAAGCAGAAACACAAAGTCGCCGCAGCGGACAGCAAAGGGCGCCTCTTCGGAAAGCTCACCAAGGAGATCGTGGTGGCCGCTCGCGGAGGCGCGGACCCCGCCATGAACGCTGCCCTGCGCATGGCGCTCGAGGCCGCGCGCAAGCAGTCGGTCCCCCGCGAGACCGTCGAGCGAGCCGTGAAGAAGGGCGCTGGCCTGGCCGACGGCGCGGCGCAGTTCGAGCAGGTCACCTACGAGGGCTTCGCACCCCACAACGTGCCCGTCGTCGTCGAGTGCTTGACCGACAACAAGAACCGCACGGCCTCGAGCATGCGCGTCCTGTTCCGCGGCGGTCAGCAGGGCGCCTCGGGGAGCGTCACCTGGGACTTCAGCCGCGTGGGCATGATCGAGGCCTCACCTCCCGAAGCCGGTGAAGACCCCGAAGAGGCCGCTATCGAGGCCGGCGCTGGCGACGTCCAAGTCGAAGAGGAGGGCTCCTGCAGCTTCATCACCGACGCTTCCGCGCTTCACGCCGTCAGCAACGCCCTCGGTGAGCGAGGCTGGACAGCCGAGTCCGCGTGCCTGGTCTGGATGCCCAACAACCCGCTCACTTTAGGTGAGGCCGAGCGCGACGAGGTGGAAGCCTGGCTCGACAAGATGGACGCCGACGACGACGTGCAAAAGATCTTCGTCGGGCTGGCCTAGACCGAAGGGCCGGTGGCGGGGCTCGGCGGCGTTGCTCGCAGCAGTGAGCAACGCAGCTAGATCGCCGAGAAGCCCTGCGATGAGACGGGGTTGTGCATCCCCTTGCGGACCGCGACCTCGTCGGTGGTGTCGTGGTGGTCCGGGGTCTCTTTGTCGGCGGTGTAGGTCACCAGCGCGCGCATCAGGTCGCGGCGCGTGATGATGCCGACCAGCACGCCGTCGTCCACGACGGGCACCCGCTTGCGGCGACCGCCCGCGAGCATGCTGACGACCGCGAAGATCTCGGTGCGGCTGGTGATCCACTCGGGCGGCTGGGTCATGACCTCGCCGACGGTCTTGGGGGTGGGCAGCTGGTGGAAGGCCGCCTCGGAGAGCGCTACCACCCACTCGATCCGGTTCCATCACGTTCAAGCTTGCTCCGCCACTCTTTGCTGACGCGGCTCGCCCAGCCAGCGCCGGACCTCGTCGGACGCTTGGACGCGCAGGTGCACGCGGTCGCCCTCTGCTAGGGCGTAGCGCGCGACGTTCTGGGCGAACGTCTTGCGGCGCCGCTGGCGGTCCGCGACGTCGGTGGCCACCAACGTTGGACGAGCTGGTGGAGCGGGAGCGCGGGTGACCTCGACGTGCAGCGTCGTTCGATGAAAGAGCGCTTGAAAGTTCCTACGCGCGCGTGCCGGCAGGAACAGCGGATCAGCGACACATAGGCGACCTGCCTCGGCGGTGATCGGCTCGATCACATAGCGCGGCGGGCTTGGGTCCTCGCCGCGCAGGCGCATGAGGCAAAGGGGTCGGGAGGCAAGCCTTAACACCTAGCGTAGTTGTTAAGGCTTGCCTCCTGACCCCCTCTCTCCGAACCGAATCCATTCGGCTCGTCCCTCACGGGGGCGACGACAGAGGACTTCGGTGCACCTCGGTGCGTGACCCGCCACGAGGCATCGCCGGCATTGTCTCGCGCAAAGACGCTAAGACGCAAAGGGCGAACCCTGTCGCGAGAACGCCGACTCGCGGCCGGGCATTATCAGAGCGCCTTTGCGCCTTTGCGCCTTTGCGCGACCTTCCTTCACGCATGCGCTGGCTATGTGTAATACCCAACCGAATCCGTTCGGCTCGTCCCTCGCGGGCTCGACGACACCTTGTCCTCTGCCGCCTCGCTAAGCCTCGGCCGAAAAAAAGAGGCCTTCGCCTTGGCCCGGGAGATGACCCACCTGCTGCCAGCCTCCACCCCCCGCTACGACCAGCTGGTCATCGCCTACAACGCCACTCGGCCCCCCGGCTTCCGCAAGATGGGACTCAAGCAGCCAGGCCCCACCCCGAGCAAGGGCAAAACGAAGAAGAAAGGCCGCTGAGCCCTCGCGCTGGACTCCCACAAACACCACGTAAGCCGGCGGTTCCTCGCTCTTTAGCCCCCCCCCCCCCCCCCCCCCCCCCCTACGGCACGTCGCTCTGCCCCGCGCTGTCGTCGCCCCAGCAGCTCAGGTCGCCAGCGCGGGTGATGGCGCAGGCGTGGGCGCCGCCGACCGCGAGGTCGCGGAAGGGCCCGCGGTTGGGCGTGAGCGCTGGGCCGTTGCTGAGGCTCCAGCACTCGGCCGAGCCGTCGCGGCGCAGGCCACAGGCGTTCGCGTCGCCGGCGGCGAGCTGCGTGAAGTAGCCCGAGCGCGGCGTGCGCGACGTCTGCTCGTTCCAGCAGAGCAGGCGCTGGTCGACGGTGAGGGCGCAGCCGTGGTCGGCGTCGTCGCTGCTCGCGAGGGCGAGGACGGCGAAGCGGCCAGCGGGCGGCGCGGTGGCGGTGCCCCAGCAGCTGAGCGCGCCGCTGTAGGCGAGGGCGCAGCTGCGCGTGTCGCCGCTGTCCAGGGCGCGGAAGGCGGAGGCGGGCGGGGTGCACACGCCGTCGGTGCAGCCGCCCCAGCAGCTCGGCTTGTCGTCGAGGCCGATGGCGCAGCTGTGTGCGCTGCCCAAGCCCGCTGAGAGCACGCCAGGCCGTGCGATCGGGGCCTGCCCGTCGCTGTTGTCGCCCCAGCAGCGCAGGCTGCCAGCGGCGGTGAGCGCGCAGGCGTGGTCGTCGCCGGCGAAGACGCTGGCGAAGACACCCGAGGGCGCGCCGGACACGACGCCCGCGCGGTCGTCGCCCCAGCAGACCACCGCGCCGCTGCCGCGCAGGCCGCAGGTGAAGTCGCGGCCAGCGGCGACTTGGCGCCACGCGCCGGTGGGACAGGCGAAGGTGGCGGCGTTGCGGTCGTCGCAGTCGCTCGCGTCGGCGAGCCAGCCAGCGGGGGCGGCGCAGGCGTCGAGGGTGAGCTCGGTGGAGCCGTGGCCGTCGCGGTCGAAGTCGGCGTGCCAGGTCGTCGCGTCGACGGCTTCGCCCTCATCTTTCACGCCGTCGCAGTTATTGTCGGCGCCGTCACAGACCTCGTCCGCGCCGGGGTAGACCGCCGCGTCCCAGTCCTTGCAGTCGCCGCCCGCGTCGACGTAGGCCGCGACCGCTGCGCAGGCGTGAATCGGGTAGCCGTCGCGGCCGAAGCCGTCGAGGTCCTTGTCCAGGTACCACAGCGGCGCGTCGACCTCGTCGCCGTCGTTGAGCTTGCCGTCGCAGTCGCTGTCGACGTTGTCGCAGCGCTCGTCCGCGCGCGGGTGGCGGGTGGCGTCCGTGTCGTCGCAGTCGGACTTGTTCGGCACGAAGCCCGTCGGCGTGTCACACGCTTGGCGCGTGGTGAGCGCGTCGCCGTAGCTGTCCGCGTCGCCGTCGCGGTACCAGACGCTGCCGATGCCCTCGTCCGCGGTGCCGTCGCAGTCGTTGTCCAGGTGGTCGCAGACCTCGGCGCGGCCGGGGGCGATGGTGCGCTCGGTGTCGTCGCAGTCGTCCGCGATGGAGGCGTAGCCGGTGGGCTGGTTGCAGGCGGTGGTGGTGCTGGTGGCGACGCCGTGCCCGTCGCGGTCGGCGTCCTCGTACCAGGTGAACGGGTCGACGGGGTCCTCGTCGATGGCGCCGTCGCAGTCGTCGTCGAGGGCGTTGCAGCGCTCGGGGGCGTTCGGGTACACGCCAGCGTCCCAGTCGCGGCAGTCGCCGCCGATGGTGGTGGTGCCGGCGGGCTGGGTGCAGGCGCTCACGAGCGAGGTGTCGCGGCCGTAGCCGTCGAGGTCGCGGTCGAGGTGCCAGGTGAGCCGGTCGATCTCGTCGCCGTCGTCGGTCTTGCCGTCGCAGTCGCTGTCGACGCCGTCGCAGGACTCGGCCGCCCACGGGTGAACGCTCGCGGCGGTGTCGTCGCAGTCGCCGGGGGTGCGCGACCAGCCGGGGCCGGCGTCGCACACGACGCGCTCCTGCTGCTTGACGCCGAAGCCGTCGTTGTCGGCGTCCGCGTACCAGCTCACCCCGCCGCTCTCGTCGATGGCGCCGTCGCAGTCGTTGTCGCGGCCGTCGCAGCTCTCGGGGCGGCCGGGGGCCGTGCCCCAGCGCGTGTCGTCGCAGTCGTCGGCGACCGCGGACCAGCCGGGTGGGTGCTCGCAGGCGAGCTTGGTGAGCTCAGGGTGGCCGTGGCCATCGCCGTCGGCGTCCTCGTACCAGAGCGACGCGTCGGAGGCGTTGTCGTCGAGCAGGCCGTTGCAGTTGTCGTCGCGCCCGTCGCACGTCTCAGGTGCGCCCGGGTACGCGCTCGCGTCGCGGTCGTCGCAGTCGCCGACGATGTCCGTCTGGCCGACGGGCGCCACGCAGGCGAAGATCGGCCAGTCGAGGGTGGCGAAGCCGTCGCCGTCGCGGTCGATGTACCAGGCTGGCGCGTCCACCGGGGTGTCGTCGACGGCGTTGTCGCAGTCGTCGTCGCGCTGGTTGCAGGTCTCGGGGGCGCCTGGGAACGTCGCGCTGCGCGTGTCATCGCAGTCACCCGCCTCGGAGACGTAGCCGGGGAGCGGATCACAGGCGATCGTCGCCGCTCCGGCGCCGTAGCCGTCGTCGTCCTTGTCGGCGTACCAGCGCGGGGCGCCCACGGGCTCGCCCTCGTCCACCAGCGCGTCGCAGTCGTCGTCCAGGTCGTTGCAGGTCTCCACGCCGCCGGGGTGAATCGCGTCGACCGCGTCGTCGCAGTCGTCCGCGTTGCCCACGAAGCCGGGGGGCGCCGCGCACGCGAGCACGGCGTCGCCAGCGCCGTAGCCGTCGTCGTCGTCGTCCGCGTACCACGCCGCGCCGAGGTCAGCGCCTTGGAGCGCGTGCACCTCAAGGAGCCAGGCGCCGCCTTGCTGACGCGAGGTGGGCGCGCCCGCGAGCAGGGCGGGGGGCGCGCTGTCGGTGGTCGCGCTCAAGCTCCAGCCGAGGCCGGCGTGCGCGGGGCCGCGGTGGGTGGTGTCGGCCTCGTCAGCGCCGCGCTCGCCCTCGAAGGGGCCGCGGAAGACCGAGACAGTTCCCGCGCCGTCGTTGTCCTCGGGGGCGCCGACCGCGAGGTCGTCGTGGCCGTCGCCGTCGACGTCGCCGAGGCAGGTGAGGGCGTGGCCGAAGCTCGAGCCGCGGTGTCCGGTGAGCGTCGCCACCGGCGTGGCGGTGCTGAGGTCGGCGGGCAGCGGCGACGCGTAGAGCCGCACCTCATCGCGCTCGGGCAGGGTGATGGCGAGGTCGTCGTGGCCGTCGCCGTTCACGTCACCCGCCGAGGCCGCGCCCCAGCGCTCGCCGTGGGCGATGGGCATCGCGCTGTGGGCGCGCTCGCGGCCGATCTCCCCGGCGAAGGGGCCGCGGTAGACGCGCAGCTCCGCGTGCTCGCCGCCGCTCTCAGCGATGGCGAGGTCGTCGTGGCCGTCGCGGTCGAGGTCGCCGAGGTGGGCGACGGCGGGGGCGCCGAGCTCGTCGGTGTGCAGGCCGGTGAAGTGCACGTCCGCGCTGCGCAGGTCGCGCTCGCCGCGCACCGGCCCGTAGAAGCCGTAGACCTCGCCTCGCCCTTCGCCCCAGGTGGACAGGAGCAGGTCGGGGTGTCCGTCCCCGTTGAGGTCGCCCGCCGCTGAGACCGAGGCGCCAGCGAGCTCGTCCTCGTCCTCGCCGCGCAGGATGGCGTCGGCGTCGCGCAGGTCGTGGTCGCCCGACACCGGGCCGTACACGATGTAGACGCGGCCGTCGCCTTCGCCCGGCGCCCCCACGATGACGTCGTTGTGGCCGTCGCCGTCGAGGTCCGCGCTGTCGAGGGCGTAGCCGGTGAGCGCCACGTCGCCGCGGTCGTGCTCGCGCTCGCGCTCGCTCTCGTGCTCGTGCTCGCGGCGGTGGTCGCCGGGGCACGGGCCGGTGGTGTCGCCGTGGTCGAGGTGCGCGGTGAGCGCGGGCTCGCCGACCTCGATGGTGATCGGGTTCCCGGTGTTGCCCGGCGGGAGGTGGCAGAGGGTGGCCTTGCGGCCCTCATCGCTGCCGACGCGCAAGGTCGCGTGGGCGTCCCGCAAGCGCTGCGGGCCGTCGATGGGGCCGAGGAAGAGGTAGACCGCGCCGCGATCCCCGTCCTCGCCCGGCGCCCCGTAGAGCCAGTCCGCTTCGCCGTCGTCGTCCACGTCACCGGCAGCGGCGACCGCCCAGCCGGCCTCGCTCGCGCTGGCCGCGTCGTCCAGCACGGGGCTCGTCATATCGGTCGCTTCGACCGCGACGAGCACGCCCTCGTGCAGCACGGCGAGGGCGTCGAGCTCGCCGTCGCAGTCGTTGTCCACGCCGTCGCAGACCTCGGGGGCCTCGGGGTGGATGAGGTTCGCGTTGTCGTCGCAGTCGCCCGCCTCGCTGACGAAGCCGTCGGGGGCGTCGCAGCGCTGGAGGTGGTCGGCGGCGTCGCCCCAGCCGTCGGCGTCGCGGTCGGCGAACCAGGTGGTGCCGTCGGGCAGCTCGCCCTCGTCGATGGCGGCGTCGCAGTCGTCGTCGAGGCCGTTGCAGCGCTCCTGCCCGCCCGGCTTCACGTCGGCGAGGCTGTCGTCGCAGTCGCCGCCTGCGGTGACGAAGCCGGAGATCGGCTCGCAGGATGGGATGGGGATGCCAGCGCCGTAGGAGTCGCCGTCGGTGTCGGCGTACCACCAGCCGCGCAGGTCGTGCCGCTGGTCCGCGCCGCCTTGCACCGCCCAGACCCGCCCGCCGTCTGGGCCGAAGGGCCCGCCGAGCAGGACCTCGCGCAGACCGTCGCCGTCGATGTCGCCCGCGGGCGAGAGGGCGTAGCCGGCCTCGGTCTCGGCGACGCTGCTGCTCCACGTCGTGTGCGCGGTGCGCTGCACGCCGGTCGCGAGGGCGGGGAAGAGCAGGACCGCGCCCGCGCTGCCGTTGCGCCCCGGCGCGCCGATCGCGACGTCGGGGAGCCCGTCTCCGTCGAGGTCCCCCGCTGAGGACACGGCGTAGCCGAGCCGATCGCCGGGGTCGCCCTTGTAGACGGCGCGCGCGCGGCTGGTGGGCACGTCGCCCGCGAGGGGCCAGCCAAACAGCAGCGCCTCGCCGCCCGCCGCGCCGAAGGGGGCGCCCACGAGCACCTCGTCGCGGCCGTCGCCGTCCACGTCGCCCGCGCTCGCGACCGACCAGCCGAGCAGGCCGCCGGCCTCGTCGCCGACGATGCGCGCGGTCGCGTCGCCCTCGGTGAGCGCGCCGGCGAGCGGACCGCGGAAGAGGTAGGCGGAGCCGGCCTCAGCGCTGTCGCCCAGGTGACCCCACGCGCCGACGAGCACGTCGTCGAAGCCGTCGCCGTCCACGTCGCCCGCCGCCGCGACGGCGCTGCCCACCCGGTCGAGCAGGCCCGTGCCCGCGAAGATGGCGGTGGCGTCCTCGAGCCCGAGCGCGCCGGTGAAGGGGGCGGAGACGAGGTAGGTGACGCCCGCGGCGAGGCCCGCGTCGCGGCGGTCCTCCGCGCCGATGAGCAGGTCGTCGAGGCCGTCGCCGTTCACGTCGCCCGCGCTCGCGAGGGAGGAGCCAGCGAAGTCGAAGCGCCCCTCGCCGACGAGCACCGCGGGCACGTCCGCGAGGTCGACGCGACCCCACACGGGCCCGGTCGCGACGTAGACGGCGCCCTCGACCCAGCCGTCGCTGCGCAGGGTGTGGTGCCCAGGCGCGCTCACCGCGAGGTCCGCGTAGCCGTCGCCGTTCACGTCGCCGGCGCCCGCTACGGCGTAGCCCGCGAGGTCGCCGGGGGCGGAGCCGACCAGCACGGCGTCCGCGTCGGAGAGCACGAGCTCCCCGCGGCGCGGCCCGTAGAACAGGTAGGCGGCGCCTACCTCGCCGAGGTCCGAGGGCACGCCGACGAGCACGTCGTCGAAGCCGTCGCCGTCCACGTCGCCCGCAGAGGCGACGGACCAGCCCGCGTCTTGGTCGCGGGCGTCCGCGAGGATGGTGAGGTCGGCGCCAGCGAGGTCGCGGCTCGGCTCGCGCGGCACGAGCACGCTGTCGGTGAACTGGTCGCAGTCGTTGTCGAGGCCGTCGCAGACCTCGGCCGCGCCGGGATAGACGGCGGCCTCCGCGTCGTCGCAGTCGGTGTTGGTGGTGACGTAGCCGACCGGGGCGGCGCAAGCCTCGACGCTGTCCGCGGCGTCGCCGAAGCCGTCGCCGTCGCCGTCGAGGTAGTAGGCCTTGACCGGCAGGCCCTCGTCGACGCCGCCGTCGCAGTCGTCGTCGACGTCGTTGCAGCGCTCGGCGGCCTGCGGGTGGACGGCCTTCGCCGTGTCGTCGCAGTCGCCGTCGCGCTCGGCGCCGCCCTCGAGCTTGCAGGCGATGACCGCGTCGCCGACGCCCCAGCCGTCGCCGTCTGCGTCGGCGAACCACGGGGTCGGGTCGATGGCGTCCTCGTCGACGCTGCCGTCGCAGTCGTCGTCGCGGTCGTTGCAGCGCTCGTCCGCGCCGGGGAAGGCCTCTGCAGCGCGATCATCGCAGTCCGTGGCGTCCGCGACGTAGCCGATGGGCGCGCCGCAGGCCCGCAGCACCGCCTCGGGGTCGCCGAAGCCGTCGCCGTCGGCGTCGCGGTACCACGGCACCGCCTCGGGGGCGGCCTCGTCGTCGAGCTCGCCGTCGCAGTTGTTGTCGACGCCGTCGCAGACCTCGCTCGCGTCGGGGTTCACCGCGACGTCCGCGTCGTCGCAGTCGCCGTCTGCGTCCACGGTGCCGTCGGGCAGGACGCAGGCGATGAGCTGCACGTCGCCGAAGCCGTCGCCGTCCTCATCGAGGTAGCCGGTGAGCGTCACGTCCTCGTCGAGCTTGCCGTCGCAGTCGTTGTCGACGTCGTCGCAGACCTCGTCCGCGCCGGGCAGGATGGCGGCGTCCGCGTCGTCGCAGTCGTCGCTGCTGTCGACCGCGCCGCCGGGGTCCTCGCAGTCGTCGAGCAGCGCGCTCGGGTCGCCGTAGCCGTCGCCGTCGAGGTCGGCGTACCAGGGCGTGCCGTCCTCGTCGATCTTGCCGTCGCAGTCGTCGTCGAGGTCGTTGCAGACCTCGGGCGCGCCGGGGTAAACGGCGATGAAGCTGTCATCGCAGTCGCCGCCGACCTCGACCAGACCGGGGCGAGGAACACACAGGGTGAGCGCCTCGCCGCCGAAGCCGTCGCCGTCCTCGTCCACGAACCAGGTGCCGGTGAGCTCCTCGTCGACGGCGCCGTTGCAGTCGTTGTCGAGGCCGTCGCACAGCTCCTCGGCGCCGGGGACCAGGCCGGGGTCGTTGTCGTCGCAGTCGCCCGCTTCGGCGGCGTACCCGCGCGGCCCGTCGCAGGTGGTGACCCCGTCGCCGGTGCCGTAGCCGTCGAGGTCCGCGTCGAGGTACCAGGTCGTGACGACGTCCTCGTCGACCTTGCCGTCGCAGTCGTTGTCGAGCTCGTCGCAGCGCTCGGGGGCGTCGGGGGACACGTCGACGTCGGCGTCGTCGCAGTCGCCCGCCTCCGTGACGTAGGCGGGGAGCGGCTCGCAGCTCAGCACGCCGGCGCCAGCGCCCCACGCGTCGCCGTCGCGGTCGGCGTACCAGGGGGGGGCGTCGGTGGCGTTCACGTCGATGGCGCCGTCGCAGTCGTTGTCGAGGCCGTCGCACAGCTCGGGCAGGGTCGGGCTGCGCTCGGGGTCGCCGTCGTCGCAGTCGCCGGTGGCGAGGACCCAGCCCTCGGCGAGCTTGCAGGTGAGCACGCCGCTCGCGAGGGCGCCGACGCCGTCGCCGTCCGCGTCCGGGTACATGGTGAGCTGGTCGATGGCCTGGTCGTCGACGAGGCCGTTGCAGTCGTCGTCGAGGCCGTTGCAGGTCTCGTCCGCGCCGGGGAAGGTGGTGGCCGCGGTGTCATCGCAGTCGGTGTGGTCGCCGACGAAGCCGTCGGGCGCCGCGCACGCGAGGGTGGAGCTGTTCGGGTCGCCGAAGCCGTCGCCGTCGGCGTCGGCGTACCAGAGGCCGCCGATCTCAGGAGGCGTGAGCTTCACGCCCGCGAAGACGTCGACGCGGCCGGTGCTGGCGGACCAGCCCGGCGCCCCGAGGGCGAGGTCCGCGAGGCCGTCGCCGTCTTGGTCGCCCGCGCCGGCGACCGCGTAGCCCGAGCCGTCGGCGACGCGGCCGACGAACCAGGTGTCGGCGTCGCTGTCGACCACGTCGCCGCCGCTCACCGCGCGAAACAGGTAGGAGGCGCCTACGCCGTCGGGCACGGGCGCGCCGAGGAGCACGTCGCCGAGGCCGTCGGCGTCGACATCCCCCGCCAGTCCGACGGACGCGCCAAAGTAGCGCCCGCTGGTGCCGAGCCAGCGCACCTGCGCCTGCCCAGGCTGGAGCTCGCCGCTCGGGTCGCCGGCGAACAGGTACGCGGCGCCCGAGACGCCGGGGGCGCGCAGCTTGGGCGCGCCGATGAGCAGGTCCGCGAGGCCGTCGCCGTCGACGTCGCCGCCCGCCACCGCCCAGCCCGCCGCCGCGCCAGCCGCCTCGCCGTGAAAGACCGCCGCCGCGTCGATGGCGTCGAGGTTCTCGGTGATGGGTCCGTAGAACAGGTAGGCGGCGCCTGCCTCAGCGCCGCTGCTGTCCTCGCCCGGCGCGCCGATGAGCACGTCATTGAGGCCGTCGCCGTTCACGTCGCCCACGCCCGCGACCGCGAAGCCGAAGGCGTCGCCCGCCATGTCGCCGCGAAGCTGCAGGCTGTCGGCGAGGAGCCCGGTGCCGACCATCGGCCCGCGCACGACGTAGGTCACGCCCGCGCTGGGGGCGCCGGGCAGGTCGCGCTCGCCCGCGCCGACGAGCAGGTCCGCGTAGCCGTCGCCGTCGACGTCGCCCGCCCCCGCGAGGGCCTCGCCGGTGCCGTCGGCCAAGCGCCCACCGAGCAGCTTCGCGCTCGCGCTCGCGAGGGCGCGGTCGGCGTCGAAGGGCCCGTAGAGCACGTAGACGGCGCCCTCGGCCCACCCGCCCGCAGGGGAGGTCTCGCGGTGCCGCGAGGCGCCCACCGCCACGTCGTTGTAGCCGTCGCCGTTCACGTCGCCGACGCCCGCGACCGCGCTGCCAGCGGCGTCGCCCGGCTCCTCGCCGAGCAGCTCCGCCACCACCACACCCTGCGACACAATCCACGCGCGCCCGGGGTCGTCGCCGTCACCCGGAAGGCCGATGATCAAGTCCCCGAGCCCATCTCCGGTGAGGTCCCCCGCGTTCGCGACGCTGTAGCCCCCGCGCTGTCCCTCGCTCGCCGCGGGCAGCTTCCAGCTCGCGCCCCACAAGCCGACGCGCCCCCGGAGCGCGGCGACGGGCAGGTCGACCGTGCCGTCGCAGTCGTTGTCGACCTCGTCGCACACCTCGGACACGCCGGGGTGGACGCCTGGCGCGCCGTCGTCGCAGTCGCCCGCCCGCGCGACGAAGTCCGCAGGCTGCTCGCAGCGCAGCATGCGTCGGTCCTCGGAGCCCCAGCCGTCCTGGTCGTCGTCGACGGACCACCACTGGCCGGCGTCCTCGTCGACGGAGCCATCGCAGTCGTCGTCGACGCCGTTGCAGGCCTCGACGGCGCCAGGGTGCACCGAGGCGTTGCTGTCGTCGCAGTCGCGGGAGGCCGCGTAGCCGTCGCCGTCGCGGTCGACCTCACACGCGGGGGTGAGCAGGAGCGCGACGGCGAGCAGGAGGACGGAGGAGGGGTGGGGGCGAATGGGACACCTCGGGCGCTGGGGGACCGGAGCCCAGGTTCAGCTTGCCGGGTGCGCGCGGCCCGTCTTTGACGGCGGGGGACAGGGGGCGCGTCGTCGCCGCGGTGATAGTCGCCGCCCCATGAACACCTCCTTCGCCGCGCTTGGCCTCCGCCCTGAACTTCTCGAAGCCCTGACTCAGATCGGCTACGAGGAGATGACCCCCATTCAAGCGCACGCGCTGCCCCCCCTGCTGGAGGGCGTCGACGTCATCGGGCAGGCGATGACCGGCGGCGGCAAGACGGCGGCCTTTGGCCTCGCGCTGCTGCAGAGCCTCGACGTGGAGCGCTACGCCCCGCAGGCGATGGTGCTCTGCCCGACGCGCGAGCTCGCCGATCAGGTGGCCGCCGAGCTGCGCCGCTTGTGCCAGCGCCTCGCGAACGTGCGCCTCGTGGTGCTCTGCGGCGGGCGTCCTCCCCGCGATCAGGTGCTCGCGCTGCAGCACGGCGCGCAGATCATCGTCGGCACGCCCGGGCGCGTGAGCGACCACCTGCGCCGCGGCACGCTCTCGGTGCGCGACCTCGGCTTCCTCGTGCTCGATGAGGCCGACCGCATGCTCGACATGGGCTTCATCGACGAGGTGCGCGCCATCCTCGCCGAGTGCCCAGCCGAGCGCCAGACCTCGCTCTTCTCGGCCACCTTCCCGAACGAGATTCAGAGGCTCAGCGACACGATTCAGATCCGCCCACGCTTCATCGAGGTCGCGACGCAGGTCGAGCCGACCCAGCTTCGCCAGCTCGTGTACACGGCGGAGCCCGGTCAGCGTCACCCGCTCGTGGCCAAGCTCCTCGCGGAGCACCGCCCTGAGTCCGCGCTCCTGTTCTGCGAGACGCGCAGCGACTGCGATGTCTTGGCCTCCTACCTGACAAAGCGCGGGGCGCCTGCCTTGGCGCTCCACGGCCAGATGGAGCAGCGCGACCGCGACGACGTGCTCGTGCAGTTCGCGAACGGCAGCGCCCGCCTGCTCGTCGCCACCAACGTCGCCGCGCGCGGCCTCGACATCCCCGCCCTGCCGATGGTGATCATCACCGAGCTCTCCCCCGACCCCGAGAGCCACCTGCACCGCATCGGTCGCACCGGGCGCGCGGGCGAAGCGGGGCTCGCGATCAGCGTGGTGGCCACGCCCGCAGAGCAGCATCGCCTGGAGCGCATCGAGGCCTTCCTGGAGCAGCGCATCGAGCCGGGCCCGCCGCTCACCGCCGGCCCGGGCTTGAGCTTCCTCGCCGCGCCCAACCGCACGCTGCTGCTGCTCGCCGGGCGCCGCGACAAGGTGCGTAAGGGCGACGTGCTCGGCGCCTTGGTGAAGGAGGGCGGCCTGCCGATGGAGTCGGTGCGCCGCATCGACCTGATGGACCAGAGCTGCGCGGTCGCCATCGATCGCGAGTGGGCCGAGCAGGCGCTCGATTACCTACGCCGCGGAGGTCGCATCAAGAAGATGCAGGTGCGCGCTATGTTGTTGGGCAGCTGGCAGTGAGCGCTACTCGTCGTCCTCGGGGGCGTCGATAGGGTCGACGGGCAGCCCGGCGGCCTCTTGCGCTGCGCGGTAGGCGCGCTGGCTCGCCCGGCGCTCGTTGCGCTTGCGCTTGCGCTCGATCACCTGCTGGTCGGCGACGTAGAGCTGCTCGACCTTGGCGCGGGCCCAGGCGGTCTTGCGCAAGAACTTGAGGCTGGAGGAGACGCTCGGGTCCTTGATGAAGCAGGCGATGTTCACGTGCGCGGCGAGGTCCTCCCAACCCCGGCGAGCGACCAGGTCCTCGACGATGGTCTTGAGGGTGACGCCGTGCAGCGGGTTGTTGGGTTGGTCGGCGGTCATGACGCGCTCCGAGTCGGGCGAGCGCCTAACGCGCGGCGCGCTCAGCGAGCTACGAGGCGCGCGCGGCGTGGAACCCGAGTCCACCTATGCGGTCGTCGAACGGCTGTCCTCAGTCCTCGCGGTGCAGCCAAGGGAAGAAGCGCGACCCCGTCGAGCACCAGCGCGGTTGCGATGATTCCCCGGTAGGCGCTGACCTCTTTGTGCAGTCGCGTGAGCACGCCCCACTGCAACATCATGTCCATCGTCAGGCAGAAGAAGGCGGCGAAGAAGGCGGCGAGGACGGCGACGTAGACCAAGGTGTGCTGCTGGATGTCGCCGGGCATGCCGAGGTGGCTGTGGGGGATGATGTCCATCTCGGCGAGCATGGCCAGCATCCGCGACACGGCGAACATGCTCGCGAGGATGCACGAGCTGGTGGCGATGAGGGCGATGAAGGCGATGGCGACGGTGAGCCACACGCCGTATTCGCCGATGAACGAGCGCTCGAGCGATGTTCTTCTTTGGCTCGACCACCTCCGCGCCGCTGTTGGTGATCGTGGCGAAGCCCTTGAAGGCGAGGATGGCCAGCGCCGGCCCCGGCGCCGATCATGACGCGCGTCCCCATGGCGGTGGTGCCGGCCAGCGACAGGCTGCCGGACTCGTACCCGGGGTGGTCGTGTGCAGCATCGGGCCTGTTGGCGGACGAGGGACTCATTCCCTGAACATGTGGATCGCCTTGGTGGGGCAAGCGTCCACGGCGTCGACGACGGACAGCTCTTCACGCACGCGCCGGCGGTGTCGCACTTGAGCGGGTCGACTCGGGCTTTCATCGTTCGTTCTCCCTGGGTTCAGCGAGATCGAACCGGTCCGCGTTCATGACCTTGGCCCAGGCCGCGACGAAGTCCTCGACGAACCGCCTCTTGTTGTCGTCCTGCGCGTAGAGCTCGGAGTACGCGCGAAGGATCGAGTTGGACCCGAACACCAGATCAACGCGCGTGGCCGTCCACTTCACGGCGCCCGTGTTGCGCTCGCGAACTTCGTAGAGACCATCGCCTGCAGGCGCCCAGATGTGGCGCATGTCGGTGAGGTTGACGAAGAAGTCGTTGCTGAGGACACCGACCCGATCCGTGAACACGCCGTGCATCGTGCCGCCGTGATTGGTCCCGAGGACGCGCATCCCACCGACGAGAGCCGTCATCTCGGGGGCGGTGAGGCCCATGAGCTGGGAGCGATCGAGCATCAGCTCCTCGGAGCTGACGGCGAATTCGCGCTCAAGCCAGTTGCGGTAGCCGTCGTGGATCGGCTCAAGCGGCGCGAAGGACTCGCCGTCGGTCATCGCTTCGCTCGCGTCGCCCCGGCCCGGGAGGAACGGAACGGTGATGTCGACGCCCGCGGCGTGGGCCGCCTGCTCGACACCGGTGTTGCCCGCGAGGACGATGACGTCCGCGACGCTCGCGCCCGTGTCCGCGGCGATGCCCTCGAGCACGCCAAGCACGCGGGCGAGGCGGGTCGGCTCGTTGCCTTGCCAGTCCTTCTGTGGGGCCAGGCGAATCCGGGCGCCGTTGGCACCGCCGCGCATGTCTGAGCCGCGGAAGGTGCGCGCGCTGTCCCAGGCCGTCGTGATCCTGTCGCTGATCGACAGGCCGCGTCCCACGATGCGCCTCTTGACGGCGTCGACGTCGTAGCGGGTGTTGCCGGCGGGGACCGGGTCCTGCCAGATCAGGTCGCCCGTTGGCACGTCGGGGCCGAAGTAGCGGGCCCTCGGACCCATGTCCCGGTGGGTGAGCTTGAACCAGGCGCGCGCGAAGACGTCGGAGAAGTAGGCCGGGTCCTTGTAGAAGCGCTCCGAGATCTTCCGGTAGGCGGGATCCCTCGCCATCGCCATGTCGGCGTCCGTCATGATCGGGTTGAGGCGGATCGACGGGTCCTCGACGTCGACGGGCTTGTCCGCTTCCTCGATGTGCACGGGCTCCCATTGCCACGCGCCAGCGGGGCTCTTCTTCAGCTCCCACTCGTGGGTGAGCAGCATGTGGAAGTAGCCGTCGTCCCAACGCGTGGGGTGGGTCGTCCAGGCCCCCTCAAGGCCGGCCGAGACGGTGTCGCGCCCGGAGCCCTTGCCAGTGGGACTGCGCCACCCGAGGCCCTGCTCAGTGAGCTCGGCCGCTTCTGGGGGCGGGCCCAAGACGCTCGCGTCCCCGTTGCCATGGCACTTGCCGACCGTGTGCCCGCCCGCGGTGAGCGCGACCGTCTCCTCGTCGTTCATGGCCATACGCGCGAACGTCAACCGCACGTCTACCGCCGTCCGGAGCGGGTCCGGCTTGCCGCCTACGCCCTCGGGGTTGACGTAGATGAGGCCCATCTGGACAGCAGCGAGGGGGTTCTTGAGCTTCTCGCGGTCGTCACCGTCGTAGCGGTCGCTCGCGAGCCACTCCTTCTCGGAGCCCCAGTAGATGTCCTTCTCGGGGTGCCAGATGTCCTCGCGACCGAACCCGAAGCCGAAGGTCTTCAGGCCCATCGACTCGTAGGCGATCGTCCCCGTGAGGACGATCAGGTCGGCCCAGCTGATGCTGTTTCCGTACTTCTTCTTGATCGGCCAGAGCAGGCGGCGGGCCTTGTCGAGGCTGACGTTGTCCGGCCAGGAGCTGATGGGCGCGAACCGCTGGTTGCCGGTGCCGCTGCCACCACGGCCGTCGGCGATGCGGTAAGTTCCTGCAGCGTGCCAGGCCATGCGGATCATGAGACCGCCGTAGTGCCCCCAATCGGCAGGCCACCACGGCTGGCTGTCCGTCAGCAGCGCGGTCACGTCTCGCTTCAGCGCGTCGACGTCGAGCTTCTTCAGCTCCTCGCGGTAGTTGAAGTCGGGGCCGAGCGGGTTGGTCTTGCGGTCGTGCTGATGGAGGATGTCCAGGTTCAGCGCCTTGGGCCACCAGTCCACGGTGGAGGTGTCGATCGTCGTGTTCCCCCCGTGCAGGACTGGGCATTTGCCTGGGTTGCTTTGGGTGGACGCCGTGGCCTCCTTCTTCTCGTCTGGCATGATTTGCTCCTCGGTGCGCGACCCGCCCGTGATCTCGGCCTTTTTTGCACCATCCGTGCCACGAAGAACACCTCGGACCCCTCCAGCCATAGGCGCCACGCCAACCGAACGGCTTCGATCACGTCATCCAGTCGCGTCGCCGATCGCGCCCATCAGAATGGTTCGCAGTACGTCATTTCGAGTGGCGTGTTTCGACGGTCGTCCAGCGGCGCGACGCAGAACCGCACCACGGTCGCCGAGGTTCACACGCTCATCGTGGCGCCCAAGGACAGCAGCACGCTGCGGGCGAGCTTCTTGCTCTTCGACGACGGCGTGCACACGGACGTCGCCCCAGAGCACGAGCTCTACCTGACGATGCACGACCTCTCGGAGATGGCCGAGGCGAGCTCAGCGCACCACATCTCGGGCATCAACGAGCTGATCTCGTCGCGCCGCGTCGAGGGCGGCATCTACGAGGCGGTGCACCTCACCACGCCGGTGACGGTCGCTGAGACCTTCGTGGGCGAGAAGTAGCGCGCGAAACTACGCCGCGGGGTCGCAGGCGTGCTTCAGTCCCAGCTTCGCTAGGAGGACCTCAGCCGGGCACCACTGGGTGAGGCCCGACTGGAGCAGGTTCGCGCCCACAAAGAGCGTGAACCAAGCCCAGGTGGGGCCCGCGGTGAGCGAGAGGTCGCCCGAGAGGTGCGCGAGGCCGAGACTCAACAGGATGAAAGAACCTGCGAGGATGCGGGTGGCGCGTTCGATGGTCATGGTGGTTCACTCGTTGGGAGGCTGTGCCGCGCGTCGCGGCCGTGCCCGTTCGTAGGATGAGCGTTTTGCGTGGCCGAGTGTGCCACCTCTGTCGGCGAAATGGCGACGAGCGCTGAAGCCTTGTCTCCCTCTAAACATCGCACCCGAAGGGGCCGACAAGCAGGGGAGCTGAGGTCCATCCACATGCTCACGCACACTCCGTCTGGTGACGACGCCGAGTACGTCAAAGCGCGGCTGCTCTTGCGCTTCAAGCATCAAGACATGGACGACCCCTTCGTGCGCGCCCTGTTCGACGAGGCGCTGCGCCGCCAGCTCGGCCTGCCACGGGAGAGGCCATGACCCCCGAGTCCTTCGACGCCGCGGAGCGCCTCATTGGCGACGTCCCCCAGATCGGCAGCTTGCCAGTGGCGTTCACGGAGCTCTCCAAGCTGGTGGACTCGCCGAGCGCGACCGCCGAGGACGCGGCGCGCGCGGTCTGCACCGACCCCGCGCTCACGGCGCAGATCCTGCGCTTGGCCAACTCGCCGGCCTACGGTGGCGTCAACATCCAGACCGTTCCGCGCGCTGTCGCGCACCTCGGCCTGCGCAGCCTTCGCGAGCTGGCGCTGGCCTCGTCCGTCGTGCACATGTTTCGCTTCATGCCCGAGAACGTGCTGAACATGGACCTGTTCTGGCGGCACAGCTTGGCGACCGCGCTGTGCGCGCAGGAGCTCGGCAAGCAGCTTCGGCGGCCCGCGAGCGACGGCGTCTTTGTGGCGGGGCTGCTCCACGACATCGGCACGCTCTTGCTCTGCGTGCAGGTGCCTCGCGTCGCGCGGCGCCTGCTCATGCAGACGCAGAACGACCAGCTGCCCGCTGAGCAGGTCGAGCAGTCCGTCCTTGGGACCAACCACGCGACGCTCGGCCAGGTGCTCCTGCAGCGCTGGAACCTGCCGATGGAGTACCAGATCGCGGTTGGCTTTCACCACCACCCCACAGCGGCGCCCGGATTTCAGCACACCACGGCCTTGGTTCACGTCGCCGATGTGATCGTCGAGGGGATCGCCCTCGGGGGCTCGGGCCAGCTCGTCGTGCCGACCCTCGACCCGCAGGTCGTCGCAAAGCTAGGGTTGCGACCGCATATGCTCGCACCGGTCATTGATGCGCTTGAGGCGAACTTCGAGGACACGGTGGTGGCGATGTTTCCGAAGCGGGCGGCGGCGTAGGGCGCACGCGGGATAGGGACCTCGTCGAACGGAGGTCAGCTTCTCCATGCCCTTTCGCCCCGCCGACCTCCGCCGCGTCGCCACCCGCGCGCTCGCCGGCTTCGGCGTGCGCCCGGAGCGGCTGCGCCTCCGCTTGGCGGCGTACAACACCACCTTTGAGGTGCACACGGCCGCTGGCGAGCGCTACGCCTTGCGCGTGACGCGGCCAGGACCCGACCGCGCCCATGTGCTCTCCGAGTGCGCGTGGGTGCTCGCGCTGGACCAGCAGACCGAGCTCCGCGTCTCCACGCCCCTCGTGGGGCCAGACGGCCACGTGGTCGAGGTCGACGGGCGCTGCTGTGTGCTCACCCGCTGGGTCGATGGCGCCCAGCGTCGCAAGTGGCGGTCGCTCGCCGATCTGCGCGCGCTCGGCGTCGCGATGGCGCAGCTTCACGCGCACGCGAGCTCGTGGTCGCCGCCGCCCGGCTGGGGCCGCCCTCGCTTGGACGACCTCTGGGACCACCACCCGTCCCCCCTCGACCGCCTCCCGAGTGACGCCGCCGAGGTCTTTTCGCGCTGCGAGGCGCCGCTTCGGGCGCTCCTCGTCGCGCTTCACCGCGAGCCCACGCACCTGATTCACGCGGACCTGCACGGCGGAAACGTGCGCTTCTTGCCCGGTCATCGCGTGGGCGTCCTCGACTTCGATGACTGTGGCCTAGGCCATCCGGCACAGGACGTCGCTATCTGCGCCTTCTACCTTCGCACTCAGCCGAACGCGGAGGCGCTCGTCGCGGCGCTCCGCGAGGGCTACACCTCGCTGCGCCCCTGGCCGGCCCCGCCCGAGCAGCTCGAAGCCCTGGTGGTCGCGCGCGCGCTCACGCTCTGCGCCGGCCTGCTCGCCCACCCCGATCCCGCGCTCCACGCCTGGCTCGATCGCGTGCTGCCCCGCTGGACGCGCCTCGCGAGCGGGTGGCTGGCGCGGGGCGTCGCTTAGCCGCAGCCATATTGCTGCACAGACTCACAGCCGTGCGGTGCGGCCACCCCTTCGCATACCACGGGTTCGAGAACCCTAAGACACATGGGTCTATCGGCATGACATCGACTTCAATTCCGCCGCGCTCGTACCGGCACAACGGAGCGCCCGCCCGCTGGCAATCGACAAAACCGTGTGCCCGCAGGCGGCTACCTATCGCTGAATACTCGGTGTAGGTCAATGACTTCACC
>Ga0100377_1000372_pt1 | contig 37937 bp, 35 predicted proteins | sample CryGeymeta201501_FD_83664 | JGI IMG/M metagenome (GOLD analysis project Ga0100377, IMG submission 83664) | Groundwater microbial communities from Crystal Geyser aquifers in Utah, USA - Crystal Geyser metaG 2015-01 | ecosystem: Environmental > Aquatic > Deep subsurface > Groundwater | place: USA... | reverse complement strand
GCCGCGGTCGGGGGAGCCGCTGTCGGGGGAGCCGCGGTCGGGGGAGCCGCGGTCGGGGGAGCCGCGGTCGGGGGAAGGCGCGGTCGGGGGAAGGCGCGCTGCTGGCGGTACATGCGAGGAGGAGCAGGAGCATTGCCGGGGCAAACGCGGCGGCGGTCGAGGTTCAGGGTCGTGGCTCAGGGTCGTGGCTCAGGGTCGTGGCTCAGGGTCGTGGCTCAGGGTCGTGGCTCAGGGTCGTGGCTCAGGGTCACGGAAGGCACGCGGTCCCCCGCAGGCTCCCCTGGTCCGGCCTCGCGTAGTATTCCGGCGCATCTCCTCGCACCGACGGAACCGCCATGCGTCTCGCCCCGCTCCTCCTGCCCTCGGCCCTGCTGGTCGGCCCCCTGCTGGCCGGCTGCGCCCCCTACCCCGGGGGCCTGCGTGCCACCCCGGCCGGCGACGGCCCCGTGGTCCGCGTCGACTGGGACGCCCTGCCGCTGCCCGACGTGCCCTACCCGACGGACCTGGCGACGGTGGTGGACCGCAACAGCCCCACGGGCCTGCGCCTGAACATCCCCACCAAGGCCCCCACGGACATGGAGACGGACGCGCGCCGCAAGCTCGACACGCTGTCGGGCTTCGGCATCTACGCGCCCATCACCGTCGGCTTCGACGCCCCCCTGGACCTGGACGAGGTCGCCCGCCGCCACACCCAGGACACCCGGGTCGGCGACGCGCGCTTCGACGACGACGCCATCTTCGTGGTGGACGTGGACCCGAAGTCGCCCACCTACCTCCAGCCGGTGGCCCTGGACGTGGGCGACGGCCGCTACCCGATGGACGTCGAGCAGACCGACCGGTACTTCCCCAACGACACCCGCTCGCAGGCCCCGAGCCTGGTCTTCGACACCGTGGACGAGGACACCAACGGCAACGGGATCCTGGACTGGGGAGAGGACACCGACAACGACGGCTTCCTGGACGTGCCCAACGTCTACCCCATGGGGGGCGACCCCATGGAGGACCTGCTCACCTGGTACGAGCGCGAGTCCGACACGCTCATCGTCCGCCCCACGCGCCCCCTGCGCGAGGAGACGACCTACGCGGTGGTGCTCACCAGCCGCCTGGTCGGCGAGACCGGCAGCCCGGTGCGCAGCCCCTGGGCCTTCGTCAACCACCTGCGCCAGACCGAGGCCCTGTCGCCCCTGCCCGACGCCCTGGAGCCCCTGGGTCTCAGCCTGGACGACGTGGCCTTCGCGTGGACCTTCACCACCGGAAACGTCACCGGCGAGCTGGTCGACGTGCGCCGCGGCATGACGGGCGAGGGGCCGCTGGCCGCGCTGGACGCCGACGTGCCCGAGGGCATCCACGAGGCCCTGAAGGTGCACGACATCGACGGGATCCCCGACCAGACGCGCCTGCCCGTCGACAACATCATCACCACCCTGGCCAACCTGGGCCTGTTCCCGGACTCCTCGGCGGCCTCGCTCATCGACAACTACTCGCAGTTCGGCGACGTCATCGTGGGCGGCAGCTTCACGACGCCCAACCTGCTGGGTGAGCCCGGCCAGCCCACGGGCGCCTGGCCCCAGGTCGATGACTCCAACGACTACTGGCAGGTCGACGCGATGAAGGGGACCTACTCGGTCCGCAAGGAGCGGGTGCCCTTCACCTGTGTGCTGCCCAAGAACGTGCCGCAGCCGGCGCCCGTGGTCGTGTTCGGCCACGGCTACGGCAGCTCCCGCTTCGACTTCCTGGGCTTCGCCTGGGCATTCAACCGGGCCGGCTACGCCGCCTGCGCCTTCGACTACTACGGCCACGGCCCGACGGTCAGCCCCGACAACCTCAAGCTGATCATGGCCATCCTGAGCCCCAGCGGCCTGCTGCCCTTCTACGAGCACCTGCTGGACTCGCGCTACCGGGACCTGGACAACGACGGCGTGCCCGACAGCGGCGGCGACCAGTGGTCCGCCGACGCCTTCCACACCCGCGACCTGGTCCGCCAGGCGGCCGTGGACCACGCCCAGTTCCTCGACAGCCTGCGGGCCTGCGGCACCGGCACCATGACCGAGCCCGACGGCAGCAGCCGCACATCTTGCGACTGGGACGGCGACGGCACCCCCGACATGGGCGGCCCGGACAGAAAGCTCTTCCAGATCGGCGGCTCGCTGGGTGGCATCGACACGGCCGTCACCGCGGCGGTGGTCGACGACGTCGACGGCTGGGTGCCCATCGTGCCCGGTGGTGGGCTGCTGGACATCGCCTTCCGCACCAAGATCGGCGGCGCGGTCGAGGCCATGAACGGCCGCATCATGAGCCCGCTCCTCCTGGGCGTGCCCCAGGAGGACGGCAGCCTGCTCGTCGAGCAGGTGGTCAACTCGGTCACCGACATGGTGGCCCTGCCCATCGCCACGGTCAGCGGCTGGCCGGCCGGCGGCAAGGTGGTCGTCACCAACGAGAAGACCGGCGAGGTCCGCGAGGGCTACATCCCCCTGGACGGCACCTTCCGCGTGGGCATCGCCGCCGACGCCGCCAGCGCCTGGGAGAAGCGCGGCATCGCCGGCATCCCCGACGACGGCCCCATCGACGGCGAGAGCTACCCGGTCGAAGACACGACGCTGCTGGGCGACCCGCTGACCGTCACCCTGGAGACCGCCGACGGCCAGGTGGTACAGACCATCGATCACATCGACCAGGGCTTCGTCTTCCAGGGTGTGAGCTACCCGGCCGGCAGCACCCTTGTGGCCGGCGCCGAGGGCCTGGGCAAGATCCGGGCGACCCCCGAGCTGCGCCAGGTGGCCTTCGCCTTCGCCGCCATCCTGGAGCCCGGCGACCCCATCGCCTACGCCCGGGCCTGGGACCAGGAGCCCTTCGAGAAGCTGGACGGCAAGGCCCGCCACGTGCTCATGCAGCCGACCCCGGGGGATCCCATCGTCTGCATCAACACGGGCATCGCCCTGGCCCGGGCCGCCGGCTGGCTGCCTGACGACCAGGTCGACGACCGCTACGGCACCACCGTCGATCGCTTCCTCATCGACCGCCAGGTGGTCCGTGGCATCGCCTCACGCGGGCCCTACACCTGCGCCGATGGCACGGCCTGCCTGTTTGACGCCGACGACCTCGACCAGGGCATGGACGACTACGGGGCGCAGTCCGACGCGCCCCTGCGGGTGGCCGTGACCACCACCGACGGCGTCAACGGCCTGCGCCTGCCCTATGTCAACCCGACGGGGCAGCACGGCTTCAGCACCCCCGACCCCAGCCTGGGCTTCGACATCAACACCTTCGCGATCATGCAGGACGTGACGTACTTCATGGACGACGGGCAGCAGATCCGCGATGACCTGTGCTTGGAGGACGCCAGCTGCGACTGGCTGATCCCGATCAAGGGCGGTGGGGACACCGGCGGAGGGGACACCGGGACGGGCAAGGACACGGGCACCGGCAAGGACACCGGCGGTGGAGACACCGGTACGGGCAAGAGCAGCGACACCGGTGGGGGCTCCGGCACCGCCAACAGCGCAGTCGTGCCCCGGGGAGGTGTCCGATGAACCCGGTCCTCCTGCTCCTGCTGGCCGGCGCGGCCCATGCACAGGACACGACGACAGAGACGACGACAGAGACGACGGCAGAGACGACGGCAGACACGACGGCAGACACGACGGCAGACACGACGACCGAGGCTGCGACGCCGGACGAGGCTGCGGCGCCGGCGGAGGCTGCGGCGCCGGCGGAGGCTGCGGCGCCGGCGGAGGCTGCGGCGCCGACGGAGGCTGCGGCGCCGGCGGAGGCTGCGGCGCCGGCGGAGGCTGCGGCGCCGACGGAGGCTGCGGCGCCGGCGGAGGCTGCGGCGCCGACGGAGGCTGCGGCGCCGGCGGAGGCTGCGACCCCGACGGTGGAGGACACGGAGACAGTGGAGGAGGCGCGGGCCGCGTCGACCTCTGCCTTCACCACTACCGGCGAGGCCCGCCTCATCGGCAGCTCCTACCCGGACACCGCCGTCGACGCCGTGGGGGGCACCACGGGCCAGGGCCTCGTCCTGGACAGTCGGCTGCGGGCCGGCCTGGACTGGAAGCGCGAGCGCTTCTCCCTGGGCGGCGAGGTGCAGGTGCTCAACGGCCAGATCGCTGGCGACACCTGGGACATCCCGGGCACCGAGGATCTGCGGCACCGCGAGGCGCTGTCGGCGACCACCGACGGCCTCTTCCAGCTGCGGCGCGCCGCCGTCGAGGGCCGCATCGGCAAGGTCGGGCTGCAGGCCGGCCTGGTGGGCAGCCACTGGGGCCTGGGCATGTTGGCCAACGACGGCAACCACGATCCCGTCTTCGGCCGGACCGACTTCGGCGACCGCGTCCTGCGTGTGCGCGTGGCCACGCGGCCCTTCCATGGCGGCCGCACGCCGCTGACCCTGCTGGCCGCTGGCGACCGCGTCATCGAGGACGGATCCGCCCGGTGGAACCCGCTGACCGGCGGGCAGGCCGCCTGGCAGGGCCTGGCCGCCGCCTTGTGGCAGGACAAGCAGACCTTCGGCATCTACGGCGTCTACCGGGACCAGACCGAGGCCGACGGCGAGCGCAAGACGCGGGTCAGCGTGCTCGACGTCTACGCCGACGCGCCCATCGCGCTGTCCGACTGGACCCTGCGGCTGGCCGGCGAGGCCGCCGGCATCACCGGCCACACCAGCGTGACCCAGACCTACAACAGCCGCGACGGGCTGGCCATCCGCCAAGCCGGCGTCACGGCCCTGGCCGAGCTGAAGCCGCCCTCGCCCAAGTGGAGCGCCCTGCTGCGCGCCGGCTGGGCCTCGGGCGACGGTCAGGCCGACGACGGCACCCTGCACGACTTCGCCTTCAGCCGCGACTTCGACGTCGGCATGGTCACCTTCGACGAGGTCCAGGGCGCCATCGACGCCGCGACCTACGCCCAGCTCCAGGACCCCGCCAATGGCGGCGGCGCCCCCGAGGGCTCCGACGGCCTGGTCGCCGAGGGCGCCTTCCGCCACGCCGCCTTCGTCCAGCCCTCGGTCCACCTGCTGCCGCTGGCCTGGCTGGGCCTGCGGGCCGGCGCCACCCTCTCCTGGAACACCGGCCCCGTGGCCGAGCCCTACCAGAGCTACCGCAACGGTGGCGTGCCCTCCAACCAGCTGGGCCAGCCCACCTCCGGCTACGCGCTCGGCACCGAGCTCGACTGGGCCCTCACCGTGGGCGACACCGCCGTGAAGGTCGGCCAGGGCAGCCTGAAGCCGGCCCTGCTGATCCAGGGCGGACACCTGCTGGCCAGCGACAACCTGGGCGGCGGCACGCTCTCCGTGCTCACCGCCACGGGCCGCGTGCGCTGGTAGCTGCTGCGGGCGCGAGCTCCGCGGCCGCGGGGCGGGCCGGCGAGGCGCAAAGACTCGCCGCGGTCCGAGGAGACGCACGCCGGGCCGGGCAGGGGAGCAGCCGTGCCGTCCGCGCGGCCGAGAACCGGGTCAGCGCTTCTGCTGGCGGGCGTGGAACCAGGAGCGCAGGCGCCACTGACCCTGGACCGCATCACGGACCGCCGGGTCCACTTCGACCCGGGCGCAGCCCTGAACAGTGCGCACGGGCGATGCCGAGGGCCCTCGCCACGGCGTGGGCCCGGAGGTCCGGTCGCGCCAGCTGCACGGCGGCGGCACGTGCGGCCACCACGTCCGGCGTCTGCCCGGTCAGGTCCGCACGGGCAACGGCCGCGGCCGCCGCATCGGCCAAGGACGCCAGGTCGGCGGCGAGCAGCTCACGCGGCTCCACGGGCCTCGACCCTCGTTTCGGCCATCCGGCCGAAACGAGGGTCGAGGCACTTTGTTGGCGGGGGGAGGATGCCTCCCCCCGCATGCGCGAGCGCGCCCCCCCTCCCCGCGCCTTATGGGCGCGCGCGCCTCCGGCGCGATTCTCACCTCGATGCCATGCTGGTTCTCGACCGATTGGCCGAGTCCTGGGTCAAGTCCGCTCCACGCCCAGCAAGCCGACCAGGTCCTCGCGCCGGATCCGTGGAAGTCGCTCCGCGACGACACTCCGCACCCAGCGGCCATTGATCCGCAGGCCCAGGAGGTCGGGCAGCGCACTGGCTTCGTGGAAGGGGTCGGGCTCGACGCCGTGATGCTCCTCCTGGCGCAGGGTGTAGCGGAACAGCGACATGGCATGGCCCTGGTCGTCGATCGTGCGCAGGCGGACGGGCTCGAGACCACCCGAGTGGCCCATCGTCTGCCCGAGCCCGAGCAGGAGCGACCTGGATAGTCGGCCAGCCTGCTGCCGGTCGAACAGGCCTGGCAGGTGGCTGTGCCCGTCCGCAGCGTCAAAGGCCAGGAGCGGCCATCCGCGGGCGACCCGCGTCACGCAGGCGGCAAAGGCCCGACGCGCCGGGACGCCCGGAGCCAGGACCGCGTCGTCGAAGCGACGCACGATGAGTTGAAAACCGATGGGCACGTCGCACCTCCGCGCGGGGGCAATCCACGAATTGTGCCAACGTCCTCTCCGCCACTTGCACCGCCAGGGTGCCGGCCCGCCGGCAGGGGGTGCCAGGTCGCCGGCACCCCCTGCCGTCAGGCCGGCACCCCGCAACCCCTACGCAAAGACTCGCCGCGGTCCAGGACTGACCCGCACTTCTTGCGCGCCTCGCCGCCCAGCCATCGGCCGCCTCGCCCCATCCCCGCCGCCCCCATGGGTGTTTGCAACGACTTTCGAACTGGCTCGCGGATGTCGGGGAGCAAGAGGTGGAAGGGTTGAGAGAGCTGATGGCGGGTGAGGACGTGGCCTCGGAGGGCCCGGGCTGACCGAGTCGCGCTGCCTTCTCAAGAAGAAATTGACTCGGGCCATCAAGAAGTATATATTCTACAGTATATACCGCATCTGAGGTGACCACATGTCCAGCGCCAAGCTTTTTCGGAACGGTCAGAGCCAGGCCGTGAGACTCCCGCGCGAATTTGCCCTACCGGGACGAGAGGTCTTCGTCCGGCGTGTGGGCAACGCCGTGCTCCTCGTGCCCATGGATGACCCCTGGACGGGCTTCGAAGCCGCGCTGGAACAGTTCACCGACGACTTCATGGAAGAGCGGAATCAGCCGCCCGTCCAAGAACGCGAGTCGCTGTGATGTGGCTCCTCGATACGAACATCTGCATCTACCTCATCAAGAAAAAGCCATCGCGCCTGCTCGAACGACTCCGCGAAGTGGACATCGACACGGTCGCGGTCTCCTCGACATCCGTCGCCGAGTTGCAGTACGGCGTGGCGAAGAGTGCCCGTCCGGAGCAGAACGGCCTTGCGTTGGCTGCGTTCCTGGCTCCCCTGGGCGTCGCGCCCTTTGACGATGCCGCGGCGGCCGTCTACGGGGTCGTGCGCGCTCGACTCGAACGGGCTGGCACGCCCATTGGCAGCCTCGACATGCTCATCGCCGCACACGCGTTGGCGCTTGGCCGCACCGTGGTGACCAACAACACGCGGGAATTCGACCGGGTCGCCGGCTTGAAGGTGGAGAACTGGGTCGACGGCTGATGTCGGCCCGGGTGACCGATCAGGGATCGACCACGGTGAAGTGCATCACGGGGCTCCACAGGCTGCAGCTCTCCCCAGCTCGCGGGCAGGCCCTGGCCGTTGACCATGAGCAGGCCGTCGCCGAGGTCGGGCATCCAGGCCAAGCGCACCATGCTGCCCGTGACCTCGCCGTCCGCTGGCACCCGGCAGGAAAACGCGCAGCCGGTGACGGGGGTGTCGGTGTCCGGCGTGTCGGGGTCGCAGTCCTCGTCGATGCCGCTGCTGTCCCAGCCATCCTGGTCGGCATCGAAGTCGCTGCCCCCGCCGCAGTCCTGGTCGATGCCGTCGTACCAAGTCACGGTCGCGCCGGGGTGGATGGCGGGATCGGTGTCGTCGCAGTCGGTGGCGCCATGCCAGCCGTCGCCGTCCTGGTCGGTGGGGTCGACCCAGGCGGTCGCCTCCCCCGAGGATGCGCAGGACAGAAGCAGGCAGAGCACCATCACTCCGCACAGTCCGGCGTGGTGCAGGCAAAGCCCTGTTGGGTCCAGGAGCAGGCCTCGCCCCAGGCGTCCCCGCAGTCCCCGTCGCCGTGGCAGCCGTCGCCGCTGCCGCGGCAGGCCAGCGTGTCAAAGGTGCCGCAGCCCCACCAGAAGCTGGACACGCCGCACGCACCGCACGCACCGCACGCACCGCAGTCCGCTCCGGTGATGCAGCGGGCGTCGATGCAACTCGGCCAGGAGCGACCGTCCACCAGGTAGGCACCCGGCACACAGGCCTGGCCCGGGTCACAGTCAGCGTCCAAGGCCCACGCCGCCTCGCACGGGCAGCCCCCCCCCCCCCCCCCAGTCGCTCCAGTGCGCGCACACAGCCAGCGGGTCGCCCCCGCAGTCCGCGTCACTGCTGCAGCCCAGGGAGTCCTCGTCGCCGTGGCAGTTGCCCACCACCGGGACCGACGATGTCTGCTGCGTGACCCGGTCGATGGCCCCGTCCGCGCACTGCTCGAAGCCCGTCGGCTGGCCCTGGTCGTCCAGCAGCGTCTGGGGGTCCTGGCACACCGGGCAGGTGGCCGTGTCATCGGAGCCGCCGTGCCGACCCTTCTCACAGCCGCCCACGGCCCCTGGGAACACCCATAGGAGCGCGGCGGGCCACAGGAGCGTGCGCGTGCTGTGCTGCATCGTGTAGAGGGTACGCCGCGAACATAGGTGCGACAAGCTGTCCACGCCGATCGGGCGAAGGCCCGGCCCTCGCCAAGTACGACATCACCGTCACCAACATCATCTACAACGCCACACCGGCACGACTGGTCGAGTACGGACTGCGCGACGAGGCGGGCACGGTGATCTCATCGACGGGCGCCGTCATCGCGATGTCCGGCGAGAAGGCCGGCCGCAGCCCCAAGGACAGGCGCATCGTCGATGAGCCAGGTAGCAGCCGGGACGTGTGGTGGAGTCCGGTCACCATCCGCGTGGTCGTCGGCTTCGCCGGCTGGGACCCGAAGTACCAGCTCAAGGTCCGGATCATCACGACCCGGGCCTGGCACGCACTGTTCATGCACAACATGTTGATCCGGCCCACCGCGACACAGCTCGAGCGCTTCGGGGAGCCCGACTACGTCATCTTCCACGCCGGCAGCTTCGCCGCCACCCGTCACACGGCCGGAAACACCCGCAAGACCAGCGTCGCCCTGCACTTCGGGCGCCGGGAGATGGTGTTCCCGGGCACCCGGTACGCCGGTGAGATGAAGAAGCGTGTCTACACGATCATCCGTGACCCGCCTGAGCCCCGAGCAGGCCATGCACCACTTCGCCAAGGTCAAGAAGTACAAGGACGGCGCGAGCCAGGCGGTCAAGCAGGCGGGCCCCTCGGCCATCCTCGGATAGCAGGAGGACGCGCGCAGCCCGGTCCGTCCACCGTCCAGGCCTGCCCTCGCCCACCTTGCCGTGACCTCCAGCCCCTCTCCGACCGATCCCGTCGCCTTCCGCAAGGCGGCCCGCCTGCTGCGCCCGCTCATGGCCCTGCACCGCTACCGGGTGGAGGGCCTGGAGCACGTGCCCCGGACCGGCGGCTGCCTGCTGGTGGCCCACCACACGCTGGCCACCTACGACGGCTTCATGCTGGGCATCGCGATCTTCGACGAGACCGGGCGCATGGCCCGGGGCCTGGGCGACGACCGGATCTTCCTGCTGCCGCCCCTGGCCCGCCGGGCCTGGCGGGTGGGCCTGGTGCCGGCCTCGCCCGACGCGGGGGAGCGCATGCTGCGCGAGGGAGAGATCGTCGGCGTCGCGCCGGGCGGCATGTGGGAGTCGCTGCGGCCCTCCTCCGAGCGCTACCAGATCCGCTGGGAGGGGCGGCGGGGCTTCTGCCGGCTGGCCCTGCGGGCCCAGGTGCCGATGATGCTGGCCGCCTGCCCGCGGGCCGACGAGCTGTTCACGGTCTACGCCTCGCGCCTGACCGACCAGGCCTACGGGCGGCTGCACCTGCCCATTCCCATCGCCCGCGGCCTGGGCCTGACACCCCTGCCCCGGCCCCTGGAGCTGGTCCACTACATCGCGCCGCTGCTGGTCCCGCCGCCGCTGGTCCCGGCCCACGAGGACGAGCAGGTGAGCGAGCTGCACGCCCGGGCGACGGCTGTCATGCAGGAGCTGCTCAGCCGGCGCTGAGGCCGGCGCTGAGGCCGGCGCTCCCCAGCAGCCTGCCGCCTCCCCAGCGGCCTGCCCCGGAGCCCGATCGCGCGCATCCTGCGGTCCTGGCGCTGCGGCGCAGGCGGCCCCGCACCTTGCAGCCTGCACGCCGGCCCCGCGCCGCATAGGCTGGGCGCATGACCGTGCCCCTCCTCTCGCGTATCGTCGTGGCCACGGACCTGGGTCCGGACACCCAGTCCCTGCTGACCCACGGCCTGCGCCTGGCCCTGGACTCCGGCGCGCGGCTCTGCGTGCTCCACGCCCACCGCGGCGCGGGCCCGCCCCACCCCTGGGACGTGCGCCCCATCCTGCGCGACCTGCTGCGCAGCTGGGGCGAGGTCCCCGAGCAGGCCAAAGAGCCGGGCGAGGTCGTGGCCGGCCTGGACCTGGTGCAGCTGTCCGTGGCTGGCCCCGATCCCGTGGCCGCCCTGGCCGAGGCCGCCGAGAACCTGGGCCCCGACCTGCTGCTGGTCGGCGGCGAGCGGCGCCACGGCCTGGACCGCCTGGTGCACTCCAGCGCGGCCGAGCGCATCGCCCGCACCTTCTCGGTCGGCACGCTCTTCCTCAGCCGCGGGGCCCAGGGCCTGGTACACCCCGGCACCGGCCGCCTGGAGCTGCGCCGGGTCATGGTGCCGGTGGGCGACGAGATCCAGGCCCAGGACGCCCTGAGCGCCGCCCTGGCCTTCCTCTCCGCCGTGCGGGCCTTCGACACCGTGATCGACCTGCTGCACGTCTCGCCCTCGCCCGTCGACATGCCCGCGGTCATCGTGCCGGATGGCGTCAAGGTGGAGTGGCGCTGGACCAGCAGCCCGGTGGTGCCGGGCATCCTGGCCGAGATCCACGCCACGCACCCCAACCTGGTGGTCATGGTCACCCGGGGCCACGACAGCCTGGCCGACGCGCTGGCCGGCAGCCGCACCGAGCGGGTCATGCGCGAGGCGCCCTGCCCGGTGCTGGCCGTCCCCCTCGAGCTCTGAGGCGGTCCTCCTCCCGACCGCCTCCTCCCGACCGCCTCCTCGCGACCGCCGCCTCTCCCTGCAGCGCCCCCCGCGGGGCCCAAGGTCCTCCCATGTCCCTCCTCCTCCTCTCCCTGCTCGCCTGCACGGGCAAGCACGCAGCCGGCGACGACACGGCGACGGACACCGGCGCGCTGCCTGATGGCCCCTGGCCCAGCTGGGCCTGGGAGCCCTGGGCCTGGGAGGACGAGAGCACCAGCACCAGCGTGCTGGAGATGATCGACGGCTACCAGTCCCACGGGATCCCGCTGAGCGCCGTGATCATCGACTCCCCCTGGGAGAACTACTACAACGACTTCGACTGGGAGACGGCGCGCTTCCCCGACCCCCAGGGCACCATCGACGCCATCCACGACCGTGATGTGCGGGTGATGTTGTGGATCGTGCCGGCCATCAACACGGACGCCGGCCCGCTGTACGAGGAGTGGGCCAACAACGGCTGGTTCATGCAGCAGACCGCCGACGGCGGGCCCGCCGTGGTCAGCTGGTGGAAGGGCGAGGGCAGCCTGATCGACTACTGGAACCCCGAGGCCCTGGCCGCCTGGCACGCGCTGATGCAGCCGGTCCTGGAACTGGGCATCGACGGCTGGAAGTGTGATGGGCTGGACTTCAGCGCCTTGATGGCCAGCTACAGCCCGGGGCTGGGGCGCACGGTGGCGCGTAACGAGTACAGTGCCGCCTACTACGGCGACTTCTTCGATCACACGCGTGAGGTCCTGGGAGACGACCGGATCATCACCTCGCGGCCGGTCGACACCTACGGCGCCGACATCGGCGGGGACGCCGTCTCGTTTACGCCGGTGGACATCGCCTGGGCGAGCTGGACCGGTGACCAGGACGCCACCTTCGACGGCCTGCGCATGGCCCTGCGCAACTTCTACTGGTCCGCGGACGCCGGCTACCTGGCCTTCGGCAGCGACATCGGCGGCTACCGCGACGTGGACGGTGAGCCCCTGGGGCGCACCAAGGAGCTGTTCATCCGCTGGGCCCAGGTGGGCGCCCTGAGCCCGGTCATGGAGAACGGCGGCGGCGGCGAGCACTGGCCCTGGCGCTTCGACGACGAGACGGTCGGCATCTACAAGGACCTGGCGCAGCTTCACCTGTCCCTGCTGCCCTGGCTGCGCCAGCGCGCGGTCGTGGCCCAGGCAGCGGGCCGCAGCCTGATGGACTTCCAGGACGCCCAGGACTACGCCTACGTGCTGGGCGACGAGCTGTTCGTCGCGCCGATCCTGCAGGAGGGAGGCGGCGTGAGCGTCACCTTCCCACAGGGCACCTGGCGACACCTCACGGGGCGGCCTGGACAGACCTGGGAGGGCGGCACGAGCCAGGACATGGTCTTCGGGCTGGACGAGGTCCCGGCCTTCGTGAAGGTGGGTTCCTCGCTGGACACGCTGCTGGGTGGCTGAGCGCGTGATGGGTCTTGCCCCCCTGCGCCTACACCTCTACAGTGCGCAGATGCAGATCAAGCTCATGGAAGTCACCATCCCCTGCCGGCGCTACCCGCAGACGCGCTTCTTCTACAGCCGCGTCCTGTGCATGCCCGTCGGGAAAGAGGGCGAGCACCACGCATTCCTGGACACCGGCGGGTCCTGGCGCCTGGCCCTGGTCGACGCCAACCAGGCCAGCCCCCTGACCCTGCCGACCGGTCGCGGGCCCTACCTGAACCTGGCCTGCGACGACCTCAACGCGCTGAAGGTCCGCCTGGAGCAGGCCAAGGTGCGGGTCGAGGCCGAGCAGTCCGACCAGTACGGCCGCAACATCACGATCCGCGATCCCGAGGGCAACACCGTCAACGTCTACCAGGACGGCAGCTTCAGCTGATGCCCGCGGGGTCATCCCCCGGTGGGCGCGAAGACGGCGACCCGGTCGTTGCGGAAGTCCCCCACAAAGACCCGGTCGTCCGCCGTGGCGCAGGCGCCGAAGGGGGCCGCCAGGCGACCGGGACCGCTGGCCTCGCCCAGGGTGGTGATGGGGCTGCCCGCGCCGCTCCACTTGTCGACCCGGTTGTTGTTCTGGTCGGCGATCAGCAGGTCGCCGTGGCGATCGAAGAAGAGCTGGTGCGGATCGTCGAGCTGGCCCGCGGCGGCGCCGGAGCTGCCCCAGGTGGTGACCCAGGTGCCGTCGGTCTCGAAGACCTGGAGGCGATCGTTGAGGGTGTCGGCCACGTAGAGCCGGCCATCGGGCCCCAGGGTGATGCCCGAAGGAGACTGGAAGCTGCCGTCGGCCGTGCCGGTGCTGCCCCAGCCGCGCAGCCAGGCGCCGTGGGCGTCGAAGACCTGGACACGATCGTTGCCGTAGTCCGAGACGTAGACGGTGCCGTCTGTCGCCACGGCCACGCCGTAGGGGGTGTGCAGCTCGCCCACGCCGGCGCCGCTGCTGCCCCAGGCCTGCAGGAAGCTGCCGTCCTCCGCGAGCTGGACGACACGATCGTGCTCCAGGTCGGCCACCCACAGGCTGCCATCGGGGGCGAAGGACAAGCACTTGGCGCCGGCCAGCATGCCTTCGCCCGTCGTGCCCAGGGCAGCCACGAAGGCGCCCGAGGGGGTGAAGCGGACGACGCGGTCGTGATCAGCGTCGGCCACGAAGAGGTCCCCCGAGGGCCCCACCGCCACGCAGCGCGGGCCGGCGAGCTGCCCCTCGCCCGCGTCCCCGAAGGCCGAGGCGTAGGCGTAGTCCACGGGACCGGGGTCTCCGCTGTCGGTGCCGCTGTCGGTGCCGCTGTCGGTGCCGCTGTCAGTGCCGCTGTCGGTGCCGCTGTCAGTGCCGCTGTCAGTGCCGCTGTCCGTGTCCGTGTCCGTGTCGGTGTCGCTGTCCGTGTCGGTGTCGGTGTCGGTGTCCGTGTCGGCCGCGTCGTCTGCCGCCGCGGACTTGTCGCCGCAGGCGGAGAGCAGGAGCAGCAGGGACAGCGCGGGCGGCGGCAGGGGCATGCGGACTCCGGAGGGCCTCAGGGGGTGAAGCGGCGGCTGGTGATCCAGTCGTGCCGGCGCTCGACCCGGGCCTCCAGGAAGCGGGCCAGGCGGTGCAGATCGCTGTCCCGGCCGATGTAGCGGATGGCCGTGAGCAGGGTCTGGCCATCGACCAGCTCGGTGAAAGGCACGTAGCGCAGGTCGAGCTGGCCCGAGACGCTGACCATGTGCGCGTCCAGGCCCTCCTCGACCAGGGCGCGGTAGGCCCCGATGCCCAGCTGGCTGCCGAGCATGACATCGAAGGCGTGGGGCGGCGCGCAGCGGCTCTCGTAGCCGAGCTGCAGGGGCTTGATCCGCCGGACCTCGCCGGTGCGGCTCCGGAAGCGCAGCTCGGCCCGGGCCGCGACGAGCCCCGCCAGGTCCACCTGGCTCAGCGAGAGCTGGCCCAGGTCGTCCCGGGTCACCCCGCCCACGTCGGCGGGCGGCAGGCGGTCGGCCAGGCCCTCGGCCAACACCACGACCCCATCGTGCTTGCCGCGGCCCTCGCCGCTCAGCATGGCGTCGACGACGCGGTCGGCCAGCTTGTCCAGGTCGAGCGCCCCGGCCTCGGTCCCGTCCACGGTCAGGCTGCCGTCGATGTCCTCGGCCGCGAGCACCATGTCGGCCTCGCCGGCGATGGCCACCCCGTAGGACAACCAGCCCGCCTTGCGGCCCATGGTCTCGACCACGAACCAGGTGCCGGTCGCCGCCGCGTCGGCCCGCAGGTTCTCGACCTCCTTGGCCATGACGTCGACCGCCGTGAAGAAGCCGAAGGTGAAGTCGATGCCGCAGTAGTCGTTGTCGATGGTCTTGGGCAGGTGCACGATCTGGACGCGCTTGGCCCCGGCAGGCAGGCGCCGCTGGTACTCGACCAGCAGGTTCGCCGAGCGCAGCGTGCCGTCGCCGCCGATGCTGATCAGCCCGTCGATGCCCAGGTCGACCAGGCCCGTGTAGACCGCGTGCAGGCTGCCCACCTTGCTCGGATCCTCCAGGTCCTCGATGCGCTTGATCTCCCGGCCGGGGTTGGCCCGCGAGGTCCCCAGCAGGATCCCGCGCGCGTTGCGCATGCCGCGGACGTCCCGCTGCTGGAGGATCCGGTAGTGCACATCGGGCAGCAGGCGGTGGGTCACCGGGTGGTAGTCCACCAGGTTGGCGTAGCCGTGGAAGAAGCCGATGACCTCGCGCCCGTCCTCCATGAAGGAGACGGCGGCGGCGGCGATGACGGCGTTGGCGCCGGGCGCGGGCCCGCCGGAGAAGACGATGGCGACGCGCTTGATCTGGTCGCCCTGCTTGGTGGACATGTCGTCTCCATGCGGGTGCAGGCTCATGCTATGCCCCGACCGGAGGCCGGCCGCAGCGCTGGCACCGGGGGACGACGCGCGGCGAGCCATGCCTCGTGCCGCCCATCGGGCCGCCAGTCGGCGTCGCAGCGCACCGTCTCCAGCCCAATAGCGAAGGCGGCCACGTCCTGGGGATCCACCAGGAAGCGGCGGCTGGGGTGGGCGTGGCGCGCCAGGTTGTGGACCGTGGCCTGGGAGAAGAGCAGCCAGCCACCTGGCGCCAGGACCTGGGCCAGGGCCGGGAAGAGCGCGGGCTGGAGGTAGTCGACGCAGCAGACCAGGTCCCAGGGCCCCGGCGGCAGGGAGCCGGTCTCCAGGTCCACCTGGACGGTGTGCAGATCGAGCGACTCCCGCGCCGCGTCGGCCGCCAGCAGGGCCAGCGCCGTGGCCGAGGCGTCGACGGCGGTCACGGACAGGCCGCGCCGGGCCAGCCACAGGGCCTGCCGCCCGCGCCCGCAGGCCAGGTCCAGGGCCCACCCCCGACGGGGCAGGACCGCGTCCAGGGACAGCAGCAGCGGCGCCGGTGGACCGGGCGGAGGCGCGGCGGCCCAGCGCTCGTCCCAGCTCATGGGGCCTCCGCGGGCGCCGAGGACAGGTCCTCGTCGCTGCTCAAGGCGAGGCCCCGGGCTCGCAACAGGGCGGCGAAGACGCCGTCCCCGGGCCGCAGCGCGCCGTCCACCCAGGTCCGGCCGCAGCCGCAGGAGGGAGAGCGCGCCTTGAGCAGGGCGTGGGTCGCCCCCGCCCCCAGCTCCGCGGCGATCCGGGCCCCGCGCAGGAAGGCCGGGCCGAGGTCGGCCCCGTCCTGCTTGCGGCGCACGGTGGCCCGACCCGCCAGGACCTGGGCGCCATCACCGCCGGAGAGCTCGGCCGCCGGGCGCGGTGTGCCCAGGCCGCCCAGCTCCTCAGGGCAGACGGCGACGACCTGCCCGCCCCGGGCCCGGTGCGCCGCCACCCGCTGCGCCACGGCCGGGGCCGGCCGCGACCCGCCGTCATAGCGACAGGGACGACCCAGCAGGCAGGCGCTCACGAGCAGGGAGGACATGCGCTCCTCTATCTGGAAACGCGGGGAGGCCAGGGCCCCGCCTTCCTGTCCGCCGGCCCCCGGATCCGGGTAGAACAGCGTGATGATCGAGGTCCGATGATCGAGGTGCATGGACTCAGCAAGACCTACCGGGTCCCTCTCAAGGAGGAGGGGCTGACGGGGAGCCTGCGCTCGCTCTTCTCGCGCCGCACGCGGGACATCCACGCCGTGGCCGACGTGAGCTTCACCATCCACCAGGGCGAGCGGGTGGGCTTCTTGGGGCCCAACGGCGCCGGCAAGACGACCACCCTGAAGATGCTCTCGGGCCTGCTGCACCCCACGGCGGGCCAGGTCAGCGTCCTGGGCTTCCGCCCCCAGGACCGCAACCCCGACTACCTGCGCCGCATCACCCTGGTCATGGGCCAGAAGCAGCAGCTGATGTGGGACCTGCCCCCACAGGAGACCTTCGAGCTGAACCGGGCCATGTACGACCTGGACCGCAAGGACTGGCGCCAGACTCTGGACGAGCTCGTCGCCATGCTGAAGATCGAGGAGCTGCTGGACAAGCCCAGCCGCAACCTCTCCCTGGGCGAGCGCATGAAGTGCGAGCTGGCCGCGGCCCTGCTGCACCGGCCCCAGGTGCTCTTCCTCGACGAGCCCACCATCGGTCTGGACGTCGAGATGCAGGCCCAGGTCCGCAGCTTCATCGCCGACGTCAACGAGCGCTTCGGCGCCACGGTCATCCTGACCAGCCACTACATGCAGGACATCACGGCCCTGACCCCGCGCCTGCTGGTCATCGACCAGGGGCGCCTGCGCTACGACGGGCCGCGCGACGAGCTGGCCCACCGGATCGCGCCGGAGCGCCGGGTCACGGTGCGCGGCAGCCAGCCGGCCCTGCTGCCCCTGGGCCTCACCGAGGCCCACGGCCGCATGGTCGCCACCGTGCCGACGGATCGGGTCAACAGCCTGCTGGGCGAGGTCCTGGACCACCTGCCGACCGCCGACCTGGGGGTCGAGGAGATCCCCCTGGACGAGGTCATGGGCCGCTACTTCCGCGGCGAGGAGGGCAGCTGAGCGCCGCCGGCCCGGCCCGGGGTGGCACCGTCGGGCGCTACCTGCGCGCGGCGCCGACCCTGCTGCGGGTGGGCTTCGCCGAGATGGTCGCCTACCGGGCCGAGATGGTCGTGTGGATCCTCACCGCGACCATGCCCCTGGTCATGTTGGCCCTGTGGAACGCCGCGGCGGCCCAGGGCCCGCTGGCCGGCTTCGGGCAGGCCGAGTTCGCCCGCTACTTCACCGCCACCCTGGTCGTGCGCCAGCTCACGGGCACCTGGCTGGTCTGGGAGCTGAGCAACATGGTGCGGACCGGCAGCCTGTCGCCCCAGCTCCTGCGGCCGCTGCACCCCCTGTCCTTGAACCTGGCCGAGACCCTGGCGGCCCTGCCCTTCCGCCTGGTCGTCCTGACCCCCATCGTCGCGGCTCTGCTGGTGTGGCGACCCGACATCGCCTTCCTGCCCGCCCCCTCGACCCTGCTGCTCACTGCCCTGAGCACCGTCCTGGCCTTCCTGCTGTCCTGGCTGGTCCAGGGCCTGTTCGGCATGTTGGCCTTCTGGCTGGACCAGTCGGTCGGCCTGTTCAGCGTCTGGTTCGCCATCTACGCCCTGCTGGGCGGCTACTTCCTGCCCCTGCCCCTGCTGCCGCCCATGGTCCGCGACGCGGCGCGCTGGTTGCCCTTCCAGGCCACCCTGGCCGCGCCGGTGGAGATCCTGCTGGGCACCAACGGGGATCCGCTGGAGGCGCTGGCGGTCCAGCTGGGGTGGGTCCTGGTGGCGGGCGCCCTGGCCGCCTGGATGTGGCGGGCCGGCCTGCGCCGCTACGGTGCCGTCGGTGCATAGGCGCCTGCGCGTGCTGGGCGCGCTGCTGCGCGTCGCCTTCATGACGGCGGCGGCCTACCGGGCCAGCTTCCTGGTCGACGTGGGCGTCGGCGCCATGACCAGCGTGGGCGTCCTGCTGCCCCTGGTCTTCGTCTACGACCACGCGGCGGTCATCGGCGGCTGGACCTTCCACGAGGCCCTGCTGGTCACCGGCTTCTTCCTGCTGCTCCAGGGCCTGTCGGGCATGCTCATCGAGCCCAACCTGTCCGCCGTGGTCGAAGGCGTGCGCACCGGCGCCCTGGACTACCTGGTGCTCAAGCCCGTCGACGCCCAGCTCGTCGCCAGCCTGCAGCGCATCGCCCCGGCCAAGGTCTGGGACCTGCTGGCCGGCGGGGCGGTGCTCGCCTACGGCCTGCACCACCTGCCCGCCCCCTCGGCCCTGGGGGTGCTCGAGGCCGCGGGCCTGCTGCTGGCGGGCCTGGGCGCCATGTACGGCCTGTGGATCCTGGTCATCTGCACCAGCTTCTGGTTCGTGCGCGTCGACAACCTGCGCTTCCTGCTCAGCTCGGTCCTGGACACCGGGCGGTGGCCGGTGGGCATCTACCAGGGCTGGCTGCGCCTGGTCCTGACGGTGGTGGTGCCCGTCGCCGTCGTGACCAGCTTCCCGGCCATGGCGCTGCTGCACCGCGCCCAGCCCGTGTTGGTCCTCCAGGCGGCCGCGGTCGCCGTGACCCTGCTGGGGCTGAGCCGGCTCACATGGCGCCTCGCGCTGCGCCACTACACCAGCGCCAGCTCCTGACAGGGCCCCTCCAAGCTGCCCTTGTCACCATGATGGCCCCACCTCGACCCGACCTGCGGTAGCCTGCGCGTGGCGTCGCCGGCCGGCGCGCCCGGGGCATCCCACTCCGCTCTTGCCCGGGTTTCAACGTGAGCGACCGACCCCACCGACTGCTGGTGATAGAGGACGAGCAGGATCTGCGGGAGATCTTCCAGCTCGTCCTGGCGAGCGGCGGCTACGACGTCCAGGTGGTCGAGGACGGCCAGCAGGGTCTGAAGGCCTTCCAGACCTTCCAGCCCGACGTGGTGATCACCGACCTGCTGATGTCCCGCATGCACGGCTATGAGTTCATCCGCAGCCTGCGCGCCATGCCCCAGGGCCAGCGGGTGCCGATCATCGCCGTCTCGGGGCAGGCCTACCCCTCGGACCAGCGCCGCGCGGTCGAGCTGGGCGCCTGCTCCTTCCTGGCCAAGCCCTTCAAGCGCAACGACCTGCTGGGCCTGGTCGACGGCCTGCTCCGCACGGTGCGCGTGCGCTTCTGGGGGGTGCGCGGCTCCATCGCGGCCCCCGGGCCCGAGACCATCCGCTACGGCGGCAACACCCCCTGCGTCACCATCGAGCGGGGCCGGGACCTGCTCATCCTCGACGCCGGCACCGGCCTGCGCAAGCTCGGCGTCTGCCTGCAGGCCGAAGCCATGGGCAAGCCGCAGCAGCTGCACATGCTCATCACCCACACGCACTGGGACCACATCCAGGGCTTCCCCTTCTTCGTGCCGGCCTACGTGCCCGGCAACCGCCTGGACGTCTACGGCCCCCCCAGCGTGGAGAAGCCGCTGGAGAAGGTGCTCCGCGGCCAGATGGACCCGGCCTACTTCCCCGTGGCCCTGGGTGACATGGCCGCCGATGTCCACGTACACGAGGTCCGGGACCCGAACTTCCAGGTGGGCCCCTTCAAGGTCAGCGCCAAGTACGTGAACCACCCCGGCATCACGATGGCCTTCCGCATCGAGCTCGACGGCACGACCATCACCTACGCCACCGACACCGAGCCCTACCGCTTCCTGCTGGCCGACCGGCACCAGCCCGACGCCGACATGGCCGGTTACGGCGGGCGCCGCGACGCCGAGCTGGTCAACTTCGCCGCCGACGCGGATCTGTACATTGCCGACAGCCAGTACACGCCCGAAGAGTACGAGCACAAGCGGGGCTGGGGCCACACCAACTACCTGGACGCCGTCGAGGTGGCCCTGGCCGCCCGGGCCCGCCGGGTGGCGCTGTTCAGCCACGATCCCATGCACGACGACGCGATGATCGACGAGAAGCTCCGTCGCTGCCAGGAGGTCGCGACCCAGCGGGGTGGCCGGCTGGAGGTCCACGCCGCGGTCGAGGGGATGGCCTTGGAGCTGAGCCCCCTGCCCCAGTGACCCTGGTCCGCCTGCTGGCCAACCTGGGCTACGGCTCGCGCCGCGAGGTGGAGACGCTGCTGCGCCGGCGGCAGGTCCACGGGCCCGATGGCGTGCCCCTGCGCGCCTCGGCGGCCGACCCGGGCGGCCCCCTGTGGGTCGCGGGCGAGCCCCTGGATCCCCGCGCGCCCCTGGTGCTCCTGCTGCACAAGCCCGCGGGCTTCGTCTGCACCGCCTCCGAGGACGAGGGGCCGACGGTGCTCTCCCTGTTGCCCCCTCGCTTCGCCCGCCGGCGGCCCGTCCTTGCCACGGTGGGTCGTCTGGACAAGGACAGCTCGGGCCTGCTGCTGCTCACCGACGATGGCGCGCTGCTGCACCACCTGACCTCGCCCCGGCACGCGGTCGAGAAGGTCTACCGGGCCACGCTGGCCCGCGACCTGGCGGGCGCTGAGGCTCAGGCCCTGGCCACCGGCGAGCTGCTGCTGCGCGGCGAGGAGCGCCCCCTGCGGCCAGCCCGGGTCGAGGTCCTGGGCCCCCGAGAGGTGCGGGTCGCCGTGACCGAGGGCCGCTACCACCTGGTGCGACGCATGTGGGCGGCCCTGGGCAACCACGTGCAGACCCTGCACCGGGAGCGCATGGGCAGCCTGGACCTGGCGGGCTTGAACGAGGGCAGCTGGCGGGTCCTGGAGCCGGCCGAGCAAGCCCAGCTGCGCGGCGCAGCGGCGGACTGAGCAGCCCCGGAGCAGCCCCGGAGCAGCGCCGGAGCAGCCCCGGAGCAGCAGCCCGGGTGACTCCCCGGTCACTCGGTCCGTAGAAGGATCCGACAAGGCCGGGATTGTCGGATAGTGTGCGCCGTCGCGCCCTGGAGACCCACATGCGCCCTGCCTTCCCTGGCATCTCGAACCCTGTCATCTCGCCCGCCTCCTTCCTCGCCTTGCTGCTGGTGGCCTGCACCGGAAGCAAGATCACGACCGACGTCACCCTGGACGACACGGGGACCACTGACGGCGGCGGGACCACCGACGGCGGCGGGACCACTGACGGCGGCGGGACCACTGACGGCGGCGGGACCACTGACGGCGGCGCCACGGACTCCGACCAGGACCACGACGGCTGGACCGTGGCCGACGGCGACTGCAACGACGACAACAACACCGTCTACCCGGGCGCAACGGACGCCTGCTACGACGGCGTCGACGCCAACTGCGACGGCTCCGACGACAACGACTGCGACGGCGACGGCTACTACCCGCTGGACCAGGGCGGGGACGACTGCGACGACACCGACGCGACGGTCCACCCCGGCGGCACCGACGACCGCGCCGACGGCAAGGACAACAACTGCAACGGCAGCGTCGACGAAGATGCCTACTGCAATGTCTTCGCCCCCATGTCCAACTCCGCCAGCTCCTACCGCGGCTACGCGACGAGCTTCTTCGACGGCACGTCCTACATCGAGACCGACTACCTGGTGGACTACAACCCCGGCGGCGGCACGGTCACGCTGGACCGGTACCTCGACGATGGCTCCGGCGGTGGCATGACCATCGACGAGAACTGGACCTGCACCGCGGACGGCACCGCCGAGGTCCTGGGCTACACGCTGAACATGTTGAGCATGGACCTGGCCAAGCCGGTCTTCAGCAGCCCGGCCATCCGCGCCTTGCCCCAGGACCAGATGATCGAGGGCGCCACCTGGACGCTGGACTACGACGCCGTAGATGGCACGAGCGGCACGCTGTGGACCTTCCACGGCGACGCCACGGTCCTCGCCCCCCAGACCATCAAGGTCATCGCGGGCAGCTTCGACACCATCCCTGTCCAGGTCGACTACACCATGGTCGACTACAGCACCTACGTGGGCGACCGGTCGGGCACCGTCACCTGGTACCTGGCGGCCGGCATGGGCGTGGTCTACTCACTGGACGTCGCCACCGACGGCAGCACCAGCGAGGAGCGCGAGCTGTCCTCCTACGGTGGCTTCTACCCGCTGGCCGCCGGCTCCTACTGAGCCGGGCAGGCGCGGCCTGACCGGGTGCGCGGGGGGCGCTCCTCCCCGATGCGCACCCGGGCGTCGACCACCAGGCAGCCCTGGCCGGGCGCCAGGACCTTGACGGGGTTGAGGTCCAGCTCGGCCACGCGCTCGCAGGCCTCGGCCAGGGCGCTGATCCGCAGCAGCAGGTCCTCGATGGCCGGCACGTCGGCCGGCTCGGCCCCGCGGTAGCCCTCCAGCAGGGGGAAGCCCTGGATGCTGCGGACCATGCGCGCCGCGGTCCGATCCGTCAGGGGCGGGATCCGGAAGCGCACGTCCTGGAGCAGCTCGACGTGCACGCCGCCCAGGCCGAAGCCGAGCAGCGGGCCGTAGATGGGATCGCGGGCCAGGCCCACCAGGCACTCGACCCCGCCTTGGACCATGGACTGGACCAGCACGCCCTGCATCTGGTCGCCGAGGCCCCGCTCGGCCAAGGCGGCGCTGATCGCCTCCCAGGCGCCGAAGACGTCGGACTCGTTGCGCAGGTCGATCTTGACCCCGCCGACGTCGGACTTGTGGGTGATCTCCTCGGCGACGAGCTTGACCACGACGGGGAAGCCCAGGGCGCGGGCGTGCTCGGCGGCCTCGCCAGCGCTGCGGGCCACGCGGCCCCCGGGCGTGCGGACGCCGACGGCCTGCAGCAGGGCCTCGACCTCGGCGGGTGCCAGCCAGCCGGGGCGGGCGGCGTCGACCAGGGCCCGGGCGGCGTCCAGGTCCACGCCGGGGGGCACGACCAGGGTGCCCTCGGGCTCCCGCAGGTGCTCGCCGTAGCGGGCGGCGCGGGCCAACACCCGGACCGCCGACTCGGGGAAGGAGTAGGAGGGGATGTTGGCGGCCTGCAAGGAGGTCAGGCCCTCGGGGATGCCGTGGCGGCCCATGAAGCAGGAGATCACGGGCTTGTCGGTGCCGACCGCCCCGCGGGCGATGGCCTGGCCGACGGCCATGGGCGCGGTCACGATGGGCGGCACGAAGAGCACGATCAGGGCGTCGATGTCCTCGCAGGCCAGCAGCAGGCGGGTGGCCTGCTCGAACTGCTCGGGCGAGGCGCTGGCGATCATGTCGATGGGGTTCTTCACGCTGGCCGCGGCCGGCAGGAAGGCGGCGATGGCCGCGCTGGTCTCGGCGGGCAGGTCGGGCACCTCCAGCCCCGAGGCCTCGGCGGCGTCGGTGGCCAGGATGCCCGGGCCACCGGCGTTGGTCAGGATAGCGACCCGGCGCCCGCGAGGCACGGGCTGGTGGGCCAGAAAGGCCGCCATGTCGAAGAGCTCCTCGACGGTGTCGACGCGGATGATGCCGGTCTCTTCAACCAGGGCCTGCACGGCGACGTCGGCGCCGGCCAGGCTGCCGGTGTGGCTGCTGGCGGCGAGCAGGCCGCGGCGGCTGCGGCCGGACTTCACGGCGACGATGGGCTTGGTGCGGGTCACGGCCCGGGCGACCTTGGCGAAGCGGCGCGGGTTCCCGAAGCTCTCCAGGTACAGCAGGATGACCCGGGTGCGGGGATCCTGGCCCCACCAGGCGATGAGGTCGTTGCCAGAGACGTCGGCCTTGTTGCCCATGCTCACGAAGTCGGAGACGCCAATGTTCAGCTCGCGGGCGTAGTCGAGCATGGCGACGCCCAGGGCGCCGGACTGGCTGGCGACGGCCACGGTGCCGGCCGGCGGGAAGGTCGGCGCGAAGGTGGCGTCGAGCACGGTGTGGGGCTCGGTGGAGACGACGCCCAGGCAGTTGGGGCCGATGAGGGGGATGTCGTGCTCGCGGCAGATGGCCACCAGCTCACGCTCGGCGCGCACGCCCTCGGGCCCGGCCTCCTTGAAGCCGGCCGTGATGACGACGATGCCGCGCACGCCCTTGTCGGCGCAGGCGCGGGCGATCTCCACCACCATGGGCTGGGGCACGGCGATGATCGCCAGGTCGACGGGGTCGGGGATGGCCCGCACATCAGGCCAGACCCGGATGGACTGGATGGCCACCTCGGTCGGGTGGACCGGGTAGACCGGCCCCCGGAAGCCGTGGCGCACCAGGTTGCGGGTGATCTCGCCGCCGATGGTGCCGCGGCGGTTGCTGGCGCCGATGACGGCCACGCTGCGCGGGCGCAGGATGGCGGAGAGGTCGCGCGGCGAGGCCGGGGCGGGCGGCTCGGCGCCGGGCGGGTCGGCGGGGGAGGATGGCTCGGCAGCAGGGCTGGGGGACGGGCGGTCCGACGCGTTCACGCGCTCCTCCGGGGACGGGGGGCCACTTGTATGCGGGCACCCCGAACAGCGCCCGTGCCACGCCCTGTCGTCGCAGGCCGGGTCGGGCAGGCCGGCAGGCACGGGGCATCGGGGTAGGCTCTCCTCCCCCCTGCCCGGGACCAGCGGATGCGCGCCACCCTCGTCGTCCCCCACCTCGCCCCCGACACCGTCGCGCGCGCCCTCGTGGCGGCCGCTCCTGCCGGCGACTCCGTGGTCGCCGTGCTGATCCCCGTGGCCGAGGCGGGCGCCACCGCGGTGATCTTCCGCAACTCCCAGGGCGAGGCCCTGAAGGTGGACATGGACCGCGTCGCCAGCCACCTGTCCACCGGCGGCACCGACGTCGGCGTGGCCCATGGCCACAGCCAGGACACGGCCCGCCGCTGGGACCACTACCGGGAGGGCCAGGTGGTCCACACCCTGGGTCCCCGCGACGAGCTGTACCTGCCCATGGATGAGGACGGCTTCCCCGATCTCGAGGCCACCGCCCGCACCACGCAGGAGTCGCTGCCCGCGGGCTGGGGGCGCTTCCGGAGCTGTCACGACCTGGGCATGCAGGAGACCTTCTCCTGTCGCTTCGGCCCCGTGGCCCACTGCATCGATCGCATGCTGGTCGGGGAGGACGTGGGCGCCCGGGCGTATGCCTTGGTCCGGGACGGTCAGCGCCTGAGCCCGCCGCCGGCCCTGTCCTGGACCAGCGCGGGCGTGCCGCGCTGACAAGCAGTGACCCCCTGCCGGGGTATCGTGCCCCCACACGCGGGAGCGCGATGAGCCTGGCCGACACGCTGCAAGTCCAGGTCCTGCGGGCCATGGGTGCCCGCTCCCGACAGGTCCCGACCCCAGCGGGCAAGGTCCACGTGGTGGAGCTGGCGGGCAGCGGGAGCCTGCCGCGCCTGCTGCTGCTGCACGGGCTGACGGCGAGCGCCGCCGACTTCACGCCCCTGATGTTGCGCCTGCGACGCCAGGTCCAGGGCATCGTCGCCGTCGACATGCCCGGCCACGGCCTGTCCGAGGTCCCGACCGGCGGCCTGGACGCCCGCTCCCTGCACGCCGGCATGCTGGCCGCCCTGGAGCAGGTCGTCACCGAGCCGGTGGTGGCCCTGGGCACCTCGCTGGGCGGCGTGGCGGCGGTGCGCTTCGCCGCGGCCCGACCCGATCTGGCCCGGGCCCTGGTCCTGCTCTCGCCGGCCGGGGCGCCGCTGGACGACGCGGCCCTGCGCCTGCTCCTGGGCAACTTCGACCTGCCCGACCTGGCCAGCGCCCGGCGCTTCATCGACCTCGCCTTTCGGGCCTCGCACCCGCTGCGGCCCGTCATGGCCTGGGGCGTGCGGGACCGGGCCGGGCGGCCCCATGTGCGCAGCCTGCTCGCCTCGCTGCACTCCGCCGACCTGCTGGAGCTGGCCGAGCTGCAGGCCCTGGACCTGCCCGTCCTGTTGTCCTGGGGCCAGCAAGAGGTCGTCCTGCCCCGCCATCACCTGGCCTTCTGGCGGGCCGGGCTGCCGGCCGGCAGCATCGTCGAGGAGCCAGCGGGGCACGGGCACGCCGCCTTCGTGACGCACCCGCGGGAGGTGGCCGAGCAGATCCTGCGCTTCCTGGCGGGCCTGGACCAGGGGCGAGCGGCGGCTTGAGGGCGGCAGCGGTGGGATGATCGAGACCTGTAGGAGGAGGAGCGGTCCTGGAGTCGGCAGCGAGGAGCGCTCCTGGATCACCCTGTCAGGCGCCGGGCGCATGACGCCGGCCTCCGCCCCTTGGCTTTGCACTGGTGGCTTTGCACTGGCCGGATGAAAAGCGACGCCCACCCTCGCGCTGGGCGCGCCTCCCTTCGCCGACCGGCCGCGGGCCGAGGTCGCCGGACCAGGCGATCCGAATTCGGGGGGTGAGCGCTCACCTCGGCAGTTCGGATCGCCTGGCCAGCGAGCGTGGCAAGGCGAGGCCACCCTCGCCTCAGCCCCCGGTGAAGTGCAGGTCCAGGCTCAGCTCGCCCTCCTCCTCGGCCTCGAAGCGGATGTGCAGGGCCTGCCCCTCCTGCTCGGTCTGCAGCCCGGAGATCGCGACCCCGGTGGGATCGACCGACCTGAAACGGAAGCCCTCGGGCACGTAGACGGCCAGGTCCCAGGGGAAAGGCGCCAGCTCGGTGCCGGGCACGACGGGGGTCTGGATGTGGAAGGTCTGGCTGGCGGCGTCCCAGCTGGCGTCTTCGAGCAGCACGCCGCCCATGGAGAGCTGGCGGTTCCAGCCCAGCCACTGGGGCGCGCCGGTCAGCGGGTGCAGGGCCACGACGCGGCAGTCGTCGGCGGACACGTCCAAGGAGAGCGTGTCCTGCACGGTGCCCAGGAAGCTCTGGGTCCAGAACTCGTAGGCCAGCAGCGGTCCGTCCAGGCCCCGGGCCGACAGGTCGATGGTGTGGGTCTTGGTCAGTCCGTCGTCGGGGAGCTCGGCATAGGGCTCGACCGACAGATCCCAGTTGCGGCCCCAGTCGAAGACGCCGATGACGTCGTACTGCTCGTCGTAGCCGTCCAGTGCGGCGTGCACGGGCAGCTGCCACTGCTCGGGGAACTCGCGGCGCAGCACGTCGAGGGGGCGGGCCGGCACGCCATAGGTGGGGAGCAGGCTGCGGATGACGTTGACGGCGTCCCCCTGCAGATCGACCAGGCGGTCGCCCAGCTTGACGATGCCGCCGGACAGCCCGACCCAGGTGGCGAAGGCCCGCGACTGCTCGAAGCTCAGGCGCGGCCAGGTCTCGTCGTTGGTGTTGCTGCGGAAGAAGATCAGGTCGGGGTGGTTGATCCACACCCGGTCCTGCAGGTACCAGCGCCGCCCGGCGGTGCGCATGGTCGGCTTGAAGCCGGCCTGGTCGATGATGTCGGTGTCCGGCGTGCCGGGCTCCCACTCCCAGACAGGGTCGTTGTCCAGGGTCACGCGGGCGCTGTCGGCAAGCTCGTAGTCGATGCCGATCACCCCCACGACGACCAGGAAGGCGTCCTGCCCCAGGCCCTCGCGGATGGCGGCCAGGCCCTCTCGCCAGGCCTCCTCGCGGGTGGCCCCCTCCTCCCAGAAGTCCTGTCCGAAGAGCGACTGGTAGCCGAAGTCCAGCTTGTACCAGTCAAATCCCCACTCGTCGTGGACCGTGTGCCCCAGCGCGGTCAGCCAGGCCTGGACCTCGGGGTTGGACAGGTCGAGGATCTGGTCGGTGCCGACGATGATGCGGCCCAGCAGGGTCTTGTCGGCGAACCAGTCCGAGTGCTGCAGGTAGAGCTGGCTGTTGGCGCTGGCCGAGAAGGGGGCCATCCACAGGCCCGGGCGCATGCCCAGCTCGCGGATCTGGTCGGCCAGCCAGGCGCCGCCGTGGGGGAAGCGGGTCTTGTCCCAGCTCCAGTCGCCGTAGGTGGGCTCGTAGCCGTCGTCGAGCTGGAACCAGTCGATGCCCCAGTCCCGCAGCTGGTCGGCCATGAAGCGGGCGTTGTCGAGGATCAGGTCCTCGTCGATGTTGGTGCCGTAGCCGCCGGTGCCGCCCGAGCCCGACCAGGAGTTCCAGCCGTTGGGCACGCGCCGCCCCTGCACCCGCCGCTGCCAGGGGGTGAGGCCCAGCTCGCTGGCCAGGATGTCGGCGTAGTGCTCCATGCCCAGCAGCAGATCGCTCTCGAAGGGCAGTGCGACGAAGGACTCGCTGTCGATGCTGTCGCCAGCGGCCAGGGGCTTGGGCACCGGCAGCAGGTCGCCCTCCAGGGACAGGTAGGAGAAGCCGGCGCGGCCGAGCTCGTCGATCTGGGCGTGGGAGGACTGGTACGTCAGGTTGAGGACCGGCACGACGTGCTGGAAGCTCGTGGCGCCCGCCACCCACACGGCGTCGCCGTCCAGGTCGGCCACCCCGTGGTCCCAGTTGCTGACCGAGTGACCGGCGAAGTCGCCGGGGGCCAGGGCGGCGGCGGCGCTGTCGGGCTGCGTGTCGCCGGGGCGCACCTGGGCCACGAAGTCCAGGGCCGCGTAGGAGCCGTTCTCCAGGATCCGGTGGGTGGTGGGGTCGGCCCCCAGGAACAGGCCCCCGCCCTCGTCCCCGTCGGCCCGCAGGGCGACGAGCTTGGCCACCTGCAGGGTGTCGGCGCTGCTGTTGTCAACCTCGAGCTGGACCTGGAGCACGCCGTCGGCGCCCCGCGCGATGTGCCAGCGCAGATCCGGCTCGCCGGCCTGGCCCGCGACCTGCACCCAGACGCCGGTGGTGCCGCCGCTGTCGTCGGTCTCCACCACCAGCTCCCGGGCGCGGTCGGCGTCGGTGCGCACCGGCCGCCCGCTGTCGTCGGCCGCGTCCAGCATCACCAGGGCGCAGGCGTGCTGGACCACGACGGCGCCGTCGTCCCCCACGACGTCCAGGAAGCCGCCGGGATCGACGCGGGCCTGGCCGCCGTCGAGGGAGATGACCACGGGGACAGGCGCCCCGGTGTCGTCGAGGGCGGGCTTGTCGCCACCCTTGCAGGCCAGCAGCAGCGGGAGGAGTGCGGTCATGGCCCGCATCCTGCCACCGGGAGGGGCGAGCCGCGCTCTAAGAGCCCGAACGGGTTCGCATCATGGGCGAGACCACGTGGGCGCAGGAGCGGCCGCTGGCGGCGGCGATGCGCGTCACGTCGAGGATGACGTGGTTGGTCGCGAGGTCGACCAGGGCCGGGTTCGAGGTGCGCACGGCCTGGTTGTCGGCCTCGGGCTCGGCCCCGCCGACGAGGGCCTGCTCGTGGTCCACGACGATGATGAGCTTGTGGGACCAGCGGGCCTTGCCCGGGTCCAGGTCCACGTCCTCTCCCCAGGTGGAGAAGCCTGGCAGCTCCCGGCTGCCCAGGTCGGCGCCGTGCAGGACCCGGTGCAGGCCCAGGCGCGCGGCCACCGCCTCCAGCGCGGGCGCCAGGCGGTCCAGCTCGCGCAGCCACAGGCTGAGGATCACGCTGGTCCTGGCGCCGCGCAGCAGCTGCTCGGCCGCCTGGAGCACCTCGTCGTAGCGGGAGACGATCCAAACGGGCTCGGGCCGCACGCGCTTGGGCAGGGTCGCGAGCTGGCCGGCCGCCTGAGCCAGGCGGGCCTCGGTGGCCTGGCGGCAGTGGGCGACGAAGCGCTCGGGCGCACTGGGCACGAAGCGCACGGGCTGGTCGCCGGCCCGGAAGACGGCCCCCAGCTCCTCCAGCCGGCCCAGCACCGTGTAGACGGCGCTGCGCGGGACCCCCGAGCGACCGGCCAGCTCGTAGCCGGTCAGGCCCTGGGCCTCCTCGGCCTCGAGCAGGGCCACGTAGGCCCGCGCCTCGCTCTGGGTGAGCCCCAGCTCCTGCAGCGCGCCGATGACGGGCAGCCTCATGGACACACGCTCATGAACACAGCAGGGACAGGACGCACAGCAGGGGGCCTCCACCCCAAGCGTAACCCAAGCCTGGGTTACGGGCGGGAATCGTCCTCGGCGCCAGCCCGCCGGCCCTCGGGCATCGGGCACATGCCCTCGGTCTGGACGAGGGCCAGGGTCATGCGGTCGGCCCAGCCCCCAAAGACCTGCGAGAGCTCGGACCAGCTGTGGTGCAAGGGGCAGGGCTGCTCGGAGTTGCAGTGCCCCCAGCCAAAGACGCAGTGGCCGTCGCCGGAGTTGGTCTCCATGGCCGACAGCACCTCGGAGAAACGGATCGAGTCGGGGGCCCGGGCCAGGCGGAAGCCGCCGTGGTGCCCCTTGGCCGAGGTCAGCAGCCCGGCCTCGACCAGCCGGCGCAGGACCTTGCTCAGGTAGTGCGGCGGCACCGCGGTGATCTCGGCGATGTCGCGGGCCCGGCGCGCCTCGCCCAGGCGCCAGGCTTCGGACAAGCAGGACATGGCCCGCAGGGCGTACTCCGCGCTCACGGGGAGCAGGCCGGTGGGGGAGAGCTGCGGCATGGGAACCTCCAAGGCGGTGCAACATGGGGAGGAGCGGCAAGGAGCGGCAAGGAGCGGCAAGGGGGCGGCGGCTCAGTCGGCGGCGGGCTCCGGCGGGGGGTGTGCGGCGTGGGCCGGGTCCTCTCCCCGAGCGGCCCGCTTGGCCTTGCGGCGCTTGCGCTTGGCCTCACCGGGCACCTGATCGCTCTGGTCGAAGCGCGCCTCGCGCTCGACATTGGCGACGGCCCCGCTGTCCACGAAGCCGCCGTCCACCGACAGCTCGCCCTTGCCGCAGTTGATGGCGACCTGGGAGTCGAAGTTCTGCGGGTCACAGGCGGTGATGAAGCCCAGCAGCAGGAAGCGGCGGGGCACCCGGTCCAGGTTCATGCCCTTCTGGAACAGGCTCTGGAGCTGGGCGAGGTCGAAGAGCATGCCCACGGTGGCGCTGTTGACCCCCAGGTGGGCCAGGTCGGCGACGAGCTTGGCCCGGGCGAGGTGCGGGTGCTGGGCCATGCGCGCGGCGTAGGCGTCGCAGGCCACCTCGATGCGGTCCATGGGCAGCAGCTCCGAGGCCATGCGGGCGCGGCCGGGCCCGTCTCGAGCCACCATGTAGTGCTGGACGTACAGGCACTTGCGGACGTGGAAGACGCTGAGCAGCGAGAAGTAGAGCTTGTTGAAGCGGCGGATGTCGTCGCGGTGGATGCCCGGCACCTGGGCGGTCATCAGCTCGATGAGGGCGTCGGGCATGAGCGCCCGGTCGGCCATGGACTCGCCATCGGCGGCCCGGACCTGGGCGTAGCGGGTGCTGCCCAGGACCCGCAGGCCCAGGTAGAAGACCTCGCGCACGTGGTCGTTCTCGGGCTCCAGGGCGAAGCGGTAGACGCGGCCGACCTGGTCCTCGTTCAGGCCGCGGGCGATGACGACGATCAGGCTGACCGCCAGCCCCGCCTCGCGCAGGTTCTTCAGGGCCTTCAGGCGAGGGCGCAGCAGGCGGGCCCCGCGCAGGGCCATGTGAGCCTCGTCGTCGAAGCCGTCGAACTGCAGGAAGACCTCGTCCAGGCCGGCCTCGGCCAGGGTGCGGACGTAGTCGGCGTCGACCAGCTTGAGGCCGTTGGTGTGCAGGGCGGCGATGTTGCCCGAGGCCTTCACGCGGCGGATCCAGTCCACCAGGTCCTCGCGCAGGGTGGGCTCGGCGGCGAGGAGATCGACCTTGATGCCGCGGCGCTGGCTGAGCAGGTCGGCCAGCCCCTCCAGGTCCAGGTCCGGCGTGTCCTCGGTGTTGGCCTTGGCCAGACAGATGGGACAGTCCAGGTTGCAGCGCTCGGTCATGCGCAGCATGAAGTCGCGCTGGGGCCACTCGGCGCCGTTGACCGCGAAGTAGAAGCGGTCCAGCTCGGCCCAGTAGTCGGGGGAGCGGGACAGCAGCTCGCTGGTCAGGCCGTGCTCGGGGCAGTGCTTGTCCAGGCGCACGCTGTCGTCGGTGCGCACGACGGCCGCGGGCACGTCGGCCAGGCAGGTGGAGCAGCGGCCCCGGGTCTCTCGCAGCAGCTGGGGCTCGTTCATGGGAGGGTCCTCCGGGCGCGGAGCTCCGCGGCGATGGCCGCCTTGTCCTGCGGCGACAGCATGACCGCAGCAGGGAAGATCTGCGCTTCTTCGTGATCGACGTGGGGAAGGAGCAGGCCGCTCAGCCAGTCGGCGGCGGCCTGGCAGTCGCCGGGCGAGGGCAAGGACGAGGGCGCCGCCCCCCCCGTCGCGACGGCCTCGAGCAGCTGCACGACGGCGGGCAGGCCGGCCTCGATCTGCAGGTGCTCCTGGTGCATGCGGTCGAGGGACCGGCCGAGCGTGAGGGCCTCGGCCCGACCCTGGGCGCGCGCACGGGAGGCAGCCCGCAGGCGCGGCTCCAGGGAGAGGTCCTCGTCCTCCGCGTGCAGTAGCAGGGACATGCGCAGGTAGCGGGCAGCGTCCTGGGCCGTCGGCGCGCGGCGCGGATCAGCAGGGTCAGCCTGGGCGACGGCCTGGGTCGCCCGGCACACCCGGCGGATGCGGGCGTGGCACTCCAGCAGCCAGGCGACCGGGTCCTCGCTGGACGCCTGCCGGGGCAGCCAGGGCGAGGAGGCGCCCTCGGCAAGCGAGGCCGGTGCTGCAGGCGGGAGCAGGGCGGGCGGCACGAGCGGGGAGGGCATCAGGGGCTCCGGATTCTCAATGGATATGATAATCCATTGATATACCCTCTGCCCGGTCAGGGCGAGGGACGCCGGAAGGAAGTGGGGCCCGGCCCTCACGGACCGGGCCCCTTGGCCTCAAGCTCTCGTCACGGCGACGTGTCCCCGTGCCACCGATAGAGAGGGCGCCGCGTGTCCCCTACGGCGCCAGAGGCCATCCTTCAGGGCTCCAGCACATCCCGACACGACGGTCCCTCCAAGAGGAGCAGAGCCGTGGGTCGAGGCGGCCTTCACCAGAGTCGCGTGGGTGATCTCGCTGTGTCATCCTGGGGTGGATGAGGTCGCGGGTTGGGGAGGCGCCAGGGGCGCCGGAAGCTCAGGAGGGGCTCCACCCGCGAGACCGCCATCGGCAAGGACAGGTCGGGCCGTATTGGACCCGGATCCTCACGTCGTGGGGGGCACGCGGCTGGTACGGAGTCCAACTATGCCGGAGTTCTGCGGGCCGGCCTGCGACAGAGCGTCCTGGAAGGGCCCCAAGTTCGCGGGCTGGATCCCTCGGGCCAGATCGTTAGCCCCAGCGGCATGGAGAAGCTTCGCGCACAGCGGCCCCCGCGCGGGCCGCGCACCTCGCTCCTGCTGCGGCTGTCCTACGACGGCAGCCGCTTCTACGGCGTGTCCCCCCAACCCGGCCTGCCCACCGTCGCCGCCGCCTTGCGCGCCCGGCTGGAGGCGGCCTTCCCTCACCGGCCCCGCTCCCTGGTCCTGGCCGCCCGCACCGACGCGGGCGTGCACGCCGTCGAGAACATGGCCACCTGCTGGCTGCCCGAGGCGCTGGACGCCAGCGACGGGCTGCAGCGCCTGGCCGCGCCGCGCGAGGACGGCCTGCTGCGGGTCGAGGGCCGCGTGGTGCCGCCCCACGTCTTCGCGCGCACCCTGGCGGGCTCCAAGCACTACCGCTACCGCCTGGAGGGGGGCCACGATCCCGCCGAGATCGCCTGGCTGCGCCAGCAGGACCTGGGCTGTCGGGCCGACCCGGAGCGCCCGCGGATGGCGCCGCAGCAGGGCCACGCCTGGCAGGTCGCGCTGCCGCTGGAGGTAGCGCCCATGCGCGTCGCAGCGGCCCACCTGGTGGGCACCCACGACTTCTCGGCCTTCAAGGTCGGCCCGCTGGGCGCCCGCTCGCCCGTCCGCACCTTGCAGGCCCTGCGGATCGAGGAGCGCAGCTTCCAGGGCCGCAGCCAGGTGGTGATCGACGTGTACGGTACGGGCTTCCTGCACAAGATGGTGCGGATCCTGGCCGGCACCCTGGCCGAGGTCGGAGCCGGCCTGCGGTCGCCCTCGGAGCTGCCCGCCCTGCTGGCCAGCCGCGACCGCCAGCGCACCGGCCAGGCCGCCCTGGCCCGCGGCTTGTGCCTGGTCAGCCTGGGCCCCGACCCCGGCTGGTTCCCGCTGCCCTGGACCGAGCCGGCCGACTGGGGCGGGCGGGCCGAGGACGAGCCCCTCCCACACGCGATTTCTTGATAGACGCGGGGCACGTGCTCCTTGCCCTCGCTGCCGCTGTCCTCCCCGTCCTGCTGGGCGTCGGCCTGGCCATGGCGCCCGGCCTGCGCACCGCGACGACCGGGCCATGGCACCGCCTGATCCTGGCCCTGGCCACGGCGGTCGTGCTGCTGCTGATGCTGCCCTCGGCCGTGCGCGAGGTGGGCTGGCTGGCCCTGCTGGTCTTCGCCGCCGCCCTGGCGGTGCCCGCCCTGGTCGAGCGCCTGGCCGGGGTCGGGCACGGCGGGCACGCGCGGGGGCACGGCGAGAGCGCGCAGGGGCGCGGCGCCCACACCCGCATCGACCCGGAGCACGAGCACGAGCACGAGCACGAGCACGAGCACGAGCACGAGCACGAGCACGACGGGGCCATGGACATCGAGCTGGGCTTCGCCGGTTTGCTGCTGCACCAGGCCGTCGAGGGCGCCGAGCTGGGGGCCCTCTTCGCCATCCAGGACCGCGGTCCGGCGGTCGCCACCGTCATGGCGCTGCACACCGTGCCCCTGGTCGCGGCCGTCATCCACGGCTGCGTGCTGCGCACCGGCGTCCGGGGCGGCCTGTTCCGCGGCGGCGCCCTGGTCGCGGCCTCGGCCGTCGGCGTCGTGGCCGGCTCCCTCGCCGCCAACGCCGTGCAGGGCGTCGGGCCCTGGGTGGCCGCGGCTGCCGGAGGCCTGCTGCTGCACGCGTTGTGGCACGCGACCACGGGACTCGAGGACCCTTCGCGAGGCTGAGTCGCCCCCCATCGCAAGGAGTGCAGCCTGTGGGGACAACCCCGGCAGATCCCTGCCCCGGGATTGCGCCGCGGGTGACACCCGAAGTGACACCATCCGGCGCTGGCACATCGCCAAGCCACCGCTATACTCGCCTTCGAGGTTCACTTCGGTGCTTCCCATCCTCTGCCTCTTCCTCATCGCATGCGGCGGAGCGCCCGGGAGCGGCAACACACCCGGCGACGGCGGGGCGGACGGCGGCACGCCGGGGGACACGGCGACGCCGGCGGACAGCGGCACGGCGGACGGCGGGGCCGGTGACGGCGGGGCCGACACCGGTACGGCGGACGGCGGGACCGGTGACGGCGGGACGGCAGACACCGGCGGCGACTCTGGCCTGGCCCTGCCCTGCGACAGCCCGGTCCGGGTCTGCGATGGGCTGGGCTGCAGCTACGACATCGACGCCCGCACCTACACCCTCAGCGGCACCCTCAGCTACGACGGCGGCGTGATCCCCGACACCTTCGGCACCCGCGGCCAGGAGTTCGAGATCACGCTGATCGACACGGCCTCCGGCGCCTCCTTCACCCAGGGGCAAGACGGCGGCGACGGGCGCTACGCCATCGCGGTGCCGGCCGGCAGCTACGAGCTGTGGATGCGCATCAGCTCCCCCCAGGTGGTCGGCCACGCCATCACCTCGCCCTTCCCGCTGGCGCGGGGCGTCGCGATCCGGGCCGACACCAGCCTGGACCTCACGGCCGAGGTGGCCTCGATCGGCGGCTCGCTGCGCTTCGACGGGGACACCGTGCCCGACACCCTGGGGCCCGGCGCCGACGAGCTGACCATCACCCTGGTCGATCCCCGCACCGGCCTGTCGCTGGACGCCGGCCAGGAAGGCGGCACGGGCACCTGGTCGGCCAGCGCGCCCCCCGGCGTCTACGACATCTGGCTGTCCTTCACCAGCGCCGACGTGGTGTCGCACGCCATCACCTCGCCCTTCCGCGTGGCGACGCGGGTGCGGCTGGACGGCAGCAGCCGCCAGAGCCTGGATGTCCAGACCCGGTCGATCGGGGGAGAGATCCGCTACAACGGCCACACGATCCCCGACACCTACGGCAGCAGCTACGACGAGTACACGCTGCGCTTCGTGGACCACGACTCCAGCGCGGTGATCGAGCAGTCCATGGACGGCGGCTCGCACCACTGGCACAGTCACCTGCCCGGCGGCACCTACGATGTCTGGCTGAAGCTGAACTACCCGGGCGTCATGGACGACGCGGTCACCGAGCCCTTCCTGGTCACCAGCGACGTGACGGTGGACCGGGACAGCTGGGTGGAGCTGGACGCCCAGGTCCACGTGCTGAGCGGCGCCCTGCTCTACGACGGCGCGGCGGTGCCCGACACCTTCGGGCGCAGCGCAGACGAGCTGGTGGTGCAGCTGGTCGACACCACCAGCGGGGCCATCTACCAGACCTCCCAGGACGGCGGCACCGGCACCTACACCGCCGTCGCCCCCTCGGGGACCTACGATGTGCAGGTGGGGCTGTCCGAGCCCGATGTCATGCCGCGGGCGGTCACCACCCCCTTCCCGGTGGCCCACGACCTGGTCCTGGAGGCCGACACCCACCTGGACCTGTCGGCCGACGTGGCCGTGCTCACGGGGAACCTCAGCTACAACGGGGCGCCCATCCCCGACACCTACGGCCCCGCCTACGACGAGTCGGTCATCACCCTGATCGACCGGGCCAGCGGCCGCAGCTTCGCCACCGGTCAGGACGGCGGCACCGGCACCTACGCGGTGGCGGCCCCGCCAGGCACCTACGATGTGTGGTTCAACATCACCTACGCCGGGGTCCTGGCCGACGCGGTCACGACGGCCTTCCCCGTGGCCCGGGAGGTAGAGCTGGACAGCGACCGCAGCCTGGACCTGGCTCCTGTGGTGCAGCTGCTGTCCGGCGCGGTCCACTACAACGGCCTGCCCATCCCCGATGCCCTGGGCACCAGCGCCCACGAGTTCACCGTGGCCCTGCAGAGCGTCACCGACGACACGCTCATCCGCTCCAGCCTGGACGGCGGCACCGAGCGCTACAGCCTGCCGGTGCCCTCGGGGGGCTGGGACCTGCTGTTCAGCCTGAACAGCGCCGACATCGGGGCAGGGGCGGTCACGACCCCCTTCGTGGTCGAGCCCTGCCTGGTCATCGACTAGCCGCTCGTCGTTCATGGCGCCCTGCTCTCCCCGGTTGTGCGTTGGACCCGCTTCGGGCCATCCGGGCTGTGCCTCGGGGCTCCCTGCCTGCGCACCTGTCGTCGCGCTGGCGCGCTCCTCCAGAATGTGCGCTGGCAGGGACCCCTCGGCTGCGCCCGGAAGGCCCTCCGCTGCCGGGAACGCGCGAACCGGGGTGCGGTGGCGGCCTCGACTCTCGTTTCGGCCACTTGGCCGAGTCGCGGGCAGCGGGCGCGATGAATCGCGCCCTCAGTGTGGCCGAACCGGGGGTCATGGCCGCGGTGGCGGACCTCTCCGCGAGCAATGACCGCTTCGAGGGGCCCTGAGCGGCCATTACGCGGCCAGACCGACGGTCTCCCTCAGTAATGACCGCCTTTTGGGCCTGATAGCGGTCATTACGCGGCCAGACCGAGGGTCTCCGCGAGCAATGACCGCTTCGAGGGGCCCTGAGCGGCCATTACGCGGCCAGACCGACGGTCTCCCTCAGTAATGACCGCTATGGGAGGGCGTGAGCGGTCACGCGACCGCCAGTCTTCTCGGCACGGTGCTTCACATGCCCATCTGTCCGGCCACCGTGCAGAACTGCTGCGAGCAGGTCAGCGTGGGCCTCGAGTCGGCGACCCGCGAAGTGGACGAGGCAT